>OIAL01000754.1_pt1 | contig 12620 bp, 10 predicted proteins | sample 1580691 | NCBI WGS metagenome assembly OIAL01 (sample SAMEA3882530, study PRJEB24775) | human gut metagenome | biome: human-associated habitat; feature: intestine environment; material: feces | place: Netherlands | collected 2009/2010
TCCATGGCCTCGTCCTCGGGCAGGTGGGCGTTACGCTCCTCGTCGCGCTGCCACGGACCGCCGTGATCGCGGCACAGGTAGTACGGACCGGTGTAACCCACCTCGTCGGCAACCTTCTTGATGTCGGCGGCAAAGCGCGTCTGGTCCCAACCGTTGACGTAGCCGGCGCCCATCTCGTCCATATCGACCTGGTTGCGGCTGGCGATAAACATGGGCGGGAAATCCTCGTCCTTGGCAAGCTCGAACACGGCCTGAATCAGGTTGGGGCTCATGGGGCCAATGCCGACCATGGTTGCGTGATCGCCGCTATCCTGCAGCTTGAGCATGCCCTGAACGGCCTGACGGATGGTGAGGTTGGACATTTTGTTCTCCTTCTCCAGAGGATTTTTGACAAAAGTTCCCTGGGACCCAGATGTGGGCCCTATCAGTACGGATGGATTTTGTTGTGTAGGGGCGGTTGTGCGGAGTCAAATCCATCCCTCCGCACAACCGGAGTCCTTAAAGGTTTACTTGGCCTGCTTATCGAGCGTGGGCTTCATGGCAATCAGGATTGCAGCGGCGACCACGGCGCCAATCACGATGTCCAGGCAGAACAGCGCGACGTTGTTGGTGGCAAGGGCGACGATAAAGCCACCGTGCGGAACGTAGCAGTCGATACCCTGGAAGGCGGCGAGCGCCGCGCCCACGGCAGAGCCGATGCAAATGCCGGGCAGGGTGTGACCGAGGTCCTTGACCGCGAAGGGAATAGCGCCCTCGGTAATACCGATGCAGCCCATGAACAGCGCGGAGATGCCCATCTGGCGGTCAGCGTCATCGAACTTGTTCTTGGCGATGAGCGCAGCGAGGCCACAGGCGATCGGGGGAACGGCGACGGCGACGCGGAACATACCGTTAGGACCGTAGATACCGGAGGCCATGATGGCCATGGTGAAGGTCGAGGCGGTCTTGTTGATGGGGCCACCCATATCGAAGGCGGTCATAACGCCAATGACCAGACCCAGGACAACTGCGGAACCGCCCTGCAGGCTGCCGAGCACGCCGGTGAGCCAGTCCATCACAAAGCCAAGCGGCGTGGCCAGGATGTAGATATAGGCCATGCCCAGGACAAGCGAGGTCAGAATCGGGATGATCAGGATGGGCATGATGGTCTGGATGGTGTTGTTGACCTTCCAGGTCTTCATCCAGCGGACAAAGTAGCCGCAGATGACCGCCATGATCATGGCGCCCAAGAAGCCGGTCGAAACGCTGTTGCCGTTAGGGGTAACGACTGCGTTGTTGACCAGGTAGCCCAGGACAAAACCGGGGGCGAGCGCGGGCTTGCCGGCCATCGAGTAGGAGATGTATGCCGCAAGCACCGGGATCATCATGGAGATGCCGGCCATGCCGATGGTGTTAAGACTCACCATCAGCGGGTTCGTAACCTCCATGCCGTTGGCGCCGGCGGTACCGGATGCCAGCGAGAAGGCGAGGAACACGCCGCCGATAACGACGATGGGGATAAAATAGGAAACGCCGGTATTGAATGCATTGAGCAGCGTCTTGCCAGGATCGGCAAAGATAGACTGCTTGGACGCCGGTGTCGGGGCCTGCGGGGCAGCGGAGACGGCCTTCTTCTCTGCCTTGGCCTCGGCCTTGGGCGCGTCAACGGTACCGCCCGTCGCCTTGATAATCTCAACAGCCTGGTCGATGATCTTGACCGAATCGGCGATCACATCGGAAGTACCGACCTTGAGGAACTTGCCCTCGGCCATCTTCTGCTCAAAACGGTCCTCGTTCTCGACACCCACGTCGACGGACTCCAGGACCAGGTCGGCGGAGTCCACGTCTTCCTGCGTGAGCTCATTCTCGATACCCAGGCCACCCTGAGCCTCGACCTTGCACTCGATGCCACGGGCGGCGCATTCATCCTGAATCGCCTTCTGGGCCATATACGTGTGGGCGATACCCACAGCACAGGCGGCAACGCCTACGATCTTCATTGCTTCCCTCTTTTCATAGAGTTGCGTGCGCAAGACACCGTTTGCGGAGGCCTCCGGAGCATCCCCTGCCGTTTGGACTTGCTGTCTTTTCGACAAGAACAATATAGGTGCTCGTTTTTCTTAATGCCAGCTTATTTCGGTAAACGCGCAGGTCAGAGCGTTGGTTATGCGATTTAGTTATGCGTTTAACCAAAAATGAATCCTGCGATTTTGCCCTCGATTTCAAAAGTCAAGAAGTATTTGATTTTCTCGGTAGACGGCAGATGCGCATGCCGGTCACAAATTTCGACCCCACCCGTATGCCGCATTTGTTGCATACTCATATGAAAGGAAAAAGCCGCTCACCGAAGCGTATCCTTCACCAAGACTCAAAGTCATCATGTTGGAAAATGCTCATCTGTCGGAAGGAGTCGCTGTGGCAAAACAGCGCGTTACGATCGCAGACGTCGCTCGAGAGGCGGGAACCTCGACGGCAAGCGTCTCGTATTACCTCAACGACAAACGAGAAAAGCTTAGCGAGAAGACGCAGAACAAAATCGCGCGCGTCATTAAGGAACTCGGATACGTTCCCAACGCCCAAGCGCAGACGCTCACCGGCAAGCAAACCCACGTCATTGCCATCATCATTTTGGATAACACCAACAAATGGGCGGGGCTCGTTCTCAATGGCATGGGGCAGGTCATGCTCCCCGCGGGCTACCAGACGGTCGTTTGCACGAGCAACTTTAACCCCGAGACCGAGCTCATGTACGTCGACAAGATGCTCTCGCTGGGCGTCGATGGCTTTATCATCCAGCCCACGGCAAACTTCAAAGCCGTGCATGACCGCATTAGACGCGCCGGCAAGCCGGTCGTCTTTTTCGATGCGGCCATCTATAGCCCAGGTACCAGCTGGATCAAAACCAACCTTTACGACGGCGTGTACAACGCCACACAGGCACTCCTCGACGCCGGCTACGAAGATTTCTTTTCCATTGCCGCCAACATGACCGAAATGCGCACCCGCATGGAGCGTTTTCAGGGGTATGCCGAGGCGCTGGCAGCGAACGGGCAGCTCTACAAAGCGATTCCCATCGATCACAACAAGCCGTCAATCAACGAGCTCACCGAATACTTTAAATTCAAGTTCAATCCCGCCAAGCGAACCCTTATCTTCGTGCAAAATCAGTGGGCACTTCCCCGTGTCTACAAGGCCCTCCAGCCAATGGCCCATCTGCTTCCGCAGCAAATCGGCCTTTTGGGACTCAACTGCGAAGACTGGACTAATCTCACCACACCGACCGTCTCCACCATCATCGAGCCCGTCGACCAAGAAGGTCGCGAAGCAGCCGAGATGCTGCTCGCCCTACTTGACGGAAGCAGCGAACCCGGCGAGCAGCGCATTCTCGAGTGCAAGCTCAACTGGCTCGACTCCACCTCGATCTAGAACGCGGGACAAATGAATCAGTAGCGTCTATCCCAAATCTTGAGTATTTGTTCGACAGAACGGCCCCTGCCGGCTCCTGCTAGACTGGTAGATTCCCAACCGTCCATCCAGGAGCCTCAATGTCGCGCAAGCCCGCCTACAAGCAAGTACTTTCCATCGGCACCGCCGTGGTGCTCGGGTTTGCGCTGTTTACGGGATCGCTCGACGGAGCGCCCAAGTTGCTGTCGCCGCAAAGCGATGAGCAGGCGGTAGCTCTGGCCGAGAAACAAAACGAAAGTCCCAGCCGCACCGACGACGAGGCGGACCTGGTCGCTCGGCTCGAATCGGGAACGGCGAGCTCCTCGGACCCTCAAAACGGCCAGGACCCTGGCGATGGCTCCGATTCCGCCGCAACCGACACCGGCGACGGCGCTTCCGCGGACAGCGCCGCCACCCCCATCGACGAGGTCGAAAACCCCGACCTCAACCGCGCCCGCGGTGTTTATCTCAGCAGCATTCCCGACTACGCCGGCAACCCCTACGTTGCCCTGCGCGCCGACAGCACGCACCCGCTCGGCACGCCGTCATTCACACTCGATGAATACGATCGCGCCACCGAAGAGGGCTGCTTTAAGAAATTCTCCAAGCTCGACAGCCTGGGTCGCACCCGCAAAGCGCTCGCCTGCGTGGGCCCCGAATCACTCGGTCAAGGCGAGCGCGGCGATATCTCGCGTATCCATCCCGCTGGATGGCGCCAGCAGCGCTACGACTTTATTCCGGGCCAGAGCCTCTACAACCGCTGCCACCTCATCGCCTGGTCGCTCTGCGGCGAAAACGCCAACCGCAAGAATCTCCTCACCGGCACGCGTTATCTCAACGAGACGGGCATGCTGCCGTTTGAAGAGCAGATTCTCGGCTACATCCGCGATACGGGCAACCATGTGCTCTACCGTGTCACGCCTATGTACAACGAGGAGGAGCTCGTCTGTCGTGGCGTTCGTCTGGAAGCACAATCAGTCGAGGACCACGGCAAGACCCTCTGCTTCCACGTATATTGCTACAACCTGCAGCCGCATGTGCAGATCGACTACGCCACCGGCCGCAATCAAGCCTCGGGGGACTAGGGCCGACTAAGCTGCCCCAAAACCTAACATGATCCGTTTTCCTCCGTCCCCAAGGGATCAAAAAGGGCCGCCCCGGATTGCCCAGAGCGGCCCTTGCATCGGCATGTATATTGCAGGCAAAATCACACGCTACTTGGCGCGACCCTCCTCATAGCGCTCGACCAGCTTGGCCTGAACGTCATAGGGAACCTGCTCATAGCCAGCGGGCTTCATGGTAAAGTCACCCGTGCCGCGCGTGATAGAGCGCAGGCGCGTCGAATAATCCGTCAGCTCGGCGAGAGGTGCCTGGGCGATGACCACGGTGTCGCCGCGCTCATCGGTCTCCATGCCCGTCACGCGACCGCGCGATGCCGAGATGTCGCCCATCACGGCGCCGGCGTAGCTCTCGGGGATAGTCACCGTGATTTCCTCGATGGGCTCCAGCACCACCGGGTCGGCATCGGCGCATGCCTTGCGCAGGCCGATGCGAGCCGCCGCGCGGAACGCCATCTCGTTGGAGTCGACGCTGTGATACGAGCCGTCGTACACAGCCACGCGAATGCCCGTGAGCGGGTAGCCGGCAATGATGCCGTCCTTCATGGTCTCCTGGACGCCCTTGTCCACGGCGGGAATCAGCGAGCGCGGAATGCGGCCGCCTACGACCTCATCCACAAACTCGTAGCCGTCGCTCGTGCCGTCGGGCCCAATGAGCGGCTCCACGCGTAGCCAGCAGTCGCCGTACTGACCGGCACCACCGGTCTGCTTCTTGTGGCGGCCCTGAGCGCTCGCCGTGCGGCGGATGGTCTCGCGATACGGAATGCGGATCGGCACGCTTTTGGCCACGACCTTGGTACGATCCTCCAAACGGTTGAGCAGCACCGAAACCTGCGCCTCACCAACGGCGGAGATAATGGTCTGGCCGGTCTCCTCGTCGCGGTCGATGCTCATAGTCGGATCGGCCTTACAGGCCTTCTCGATAAACGTGTAGAGCTTCTCTTCGTCCCCGCGATTCTCGGCCTCGATGGCAATGCGGTACTGCGAGTTGGGGAACTTAAACGCCGCAGCCTCGACCTTGCCGGTAATCGAGAGCGTATCGCCCGTCTCGGCCGCCAGCTTAGGTGCCACGATAATGTCGCCGGCATAGGCATGGCCAACCTCGGTCATGTCGCGGCCGCACATCACATACAGGTGGGCCAGACGATCGCTCTTGCGGGTACGCGCGTTGATCAGCTCAAGGCCCGGCTCAAGCGTGCCCGTCAGCACCTTGATAAAGCTGATGCGACCCTGCTGCGGATCGGCCAGGGTCTTAAACACAAACGCCACCGGACGGTCATCGTCACTCGAGATCTTAAGCGAATCGCCGTCGATAAGCGGCATCTCGCCGTAGTCGGTCGGCGCCGGGAAGTACGTCGCGATGTCGTCCATCAGCGAGTTGACGCCCTGCTCCTTAATGCAATCGCCCGCAAAGACCGGCACAAAGATGCGCTCGGCAATCGCCTTCGACAGCAGGCCTTCAAGCTCCTCCTGCGTCAGCGTCTCCTCGCCTTCCAGGTACTTCATCATCAGCTCATCGTCGGCCTCGGCCACCAACTCGCACAGATGGTCATGGGCCTCCTCGGCCTGGGCACGATACTCCTCGGGAATCTCCGACTCAACGGCTTCGGTGCCGTTGCAATGGCGCGCCTTCATGCGCACCAGGTCGATGATGCCGTCAAAGTCCTCGCCCTCGCCCCAGGGAAGGGTCACGGCGCCCAGGCGCGTGCCAAAGCGCTCCTGCAGCAGGTCCATCGTGGTCGCAAAGCTGGCCTCGGAGCGCGACAGGCGGTTTACGAACACCGCACGCGCCAGGCGCAGGTCCTCGGCGGCATACCAGAGCTTAACCGTCGTAGGCTGTGGGCCGGCCTCGGCGTCGACCACAAACAGAGCCGTCTCGCAGACGCTCATCGCGGCAAAGGCGTCGCCGATAAAATCGGGGTAGCACGGGGCATCGAGCACATTGATGCGCGCGCCCTTCCAGTCGATCGGCGCGATGGTCGTCGAGATGGAGAATGAACGCTTGACCTCTTCGGGGTCATAGTCGAGCGTGGGCTTGGTGCCGTCGTGGCCGCCCAGGCGGGCGGTCTTGCCGGAAAGGTGGAGCATGGCCTCGGCGAGTGAAGTCTTGCCCACCCCGCCTTGGCCTACGAGCACCACGTTCCTTACATTGCCGGTCTTGGGAGCACCCATGATGACCTCCTTGCAGGGCCGCGCGCAATGCGCGACGCCAACGGGGAGAGTTCGCGGTCGGTGCCATCCCGGGAGCAGCATGGTCGGCAGCCGAGCCGACTCACCCTCCAAATGTCCTATGCCACCACCCTACCCTCACGGGCGGCCGTCCATGCATACCTTTCGGCGCACGTATGAATACAGGCGGCGAGAGGAAGGAGAACGTACGCGAGGCGATTATTGGACCCCGCCGATGCAAATCAGAACCACCCTTAAAAAGGGTGGTTTGCTCTTAGGGTATAACCCACGGGCCCCGGGCTCGCGTCTAAAGGCGCGGGCCCGGACTTCGTCCAGGCCCAGTGCATCTTGACCCGTGGCGCGCCGGTCGAACCGGCGGGATCACCCCCTCTTGAAGGGGTCCTCGAACTCCTTCACGCTCAGCTTGTCCAGCGCGATGTCGTGGGACTCCTGCTCCCTGATGTACTTGGCGATCGTCGCCTCGTTCAGGCCGACGGTGGACACGTAGTAGCCCTCCGCCCAGAACTTCCTGTTGCCGAACTTGTACTTGAGGTTGGCGCGCCTGTCGAATATCATCAGCGAGCTCTTCCCCTTCAGGTAGCCCATGACGCTCGCGACGCTGTACTTCGGCGGGATCGCCAGCAGCACGTGCACGTGGTCGGGCATCAGGTGCCCCTCGATTATCTCGATCCCCTTGTACTCGCACAGTTTCCTGAGGATCTCCCCTATGTCGCTCCTGATTTGGTTGTAGATCACTTTGCGCCTATACTTCGGCGTGAACACGATGTGGTACTTGCACATCCACTTCGTGTGGGAAAGGCTGTAGGCCTTCTGGGCCATGGCGACCACCCCTTCGACTCGAATTCTTGACGGCCTGAACAATCGTCAATATCGGTCGGAGGGGTGGCTTTGTAAAGCCGTTTGTCTCCACCCGCGTAGCGGGTGGTTTAAAGCTGGCCGCTGCGCGGCCAGCAGACTAAAGTCTTGAAATAAAATGCCGCCGCAGGCCATAAGACCTGCGGCGACTTCACCTCAATTAATAGTTGAGTAAATAGCTGAGCCTACCCCTCGATACGGCTCAAGAACTCGCGGGTACGCTGCTCGCGTGGATGGTCGATGACCTGCTTGGCAGGACCCTCCTCGACAATACGGCCGCCGTCCATAAAGACCACGCGGTCGGCAACATCGCGCGCAAACTGCATCGCGTGGGTCACGATTACCATCGTCATATTCTGCGCCGCCAGGTCCTTAATGACACGCAGCACCTCGGCCGTCAGCTCGGGGTCGAGCGCCGAGGTCGGCTCGTCAAACAGGATGATGGGCTGCTTGGTGCACAGGGCACGGGCGATGGCGATGCGCTGCTGCTGACCGCCCGAGAGATTCTGCGGATACTCGCCGGCCTTATGCGCCATGCCAACGCGCTTGAGAGCGGCGATGGCGATCTCGGTCGCCTCCTCCTTGCTCTTCTTTTGCAGCTTGATGGGCGCGAGCGTCAGGTTGCCGAGCACCGTCATGTTGGGATACAGGTTGAACTGCTGAAACACCATGGAACTATACTTGCGAGCCATCTCCAGGTGATTCTTTTTGGTGAGCGGCGTACCGTCGATGACGACCTCGCCCGACGTGGGCTCCTCCAGATAATCGACGCAACGGATGAGCGTCGACTTACCCGAGCCGGAAGGCCCGATCATTACGAGCTTCTCGCCGCGCTTGACGGTGAGATTGATATCTTTGAGCACATGCAGGTCGCCAAAGTACTTGTTGAGATGCTTGATCTCGATCATGTCTGCCATGAATGTCCCTTCCCTGCGTTTACACGAGTTGAACTATTGTACGGAAAGAACCGCGTTTCCGCAGCCCACACTACATTCCCGTAAAGAACCCGCAACCTTTAACCCACTCATTGGGCACTCATTTAAGCCCGTCCCCAATGATTGCCCAGCCCAGCAAAAAGGGGCGCGACCGCAATGGTCACGTCCCCTTAACATCAACTATGTACCGCTCGGCCCTTAAGCCAGCTTTGCTCCGACGATCTTTGCCGCGGCAGGCTTATCGAAGTTGCCGCCGGTGGCCTTGCCGAGTGCTCCCATGACCTGGCCCATCTGCTTCTTGGAAGTAGCGCCCAGCTCGGCGATGACCTGCTCGATCAGGGCCTCGAGCTCCTCGCCCGAAACCTGCGCGGGCAGCAGGCTCTCCAGAATCTTGACCTGCTCGGTCAGGTTGTCGGTACGCTCCTGGTCGGTGCCGGCCTTGATGGACATCTCCAGCGTCTCGCTCGTCTGCTTGATCAGACGCTTGATCATGCTGTTGACGTCTTCCTCGGTCACATCGCGGCGCTCGTTAACCTCGATATTCTTCACCTCGGCCTTGACCTGGCGAATGATGGACAGGCGAACCTTGTCCTTGGCCTTCATGGCCGCGATCATTTCTTTCTGCAGCTCTTCGTTGGTCATCTGCAAATCCTCTCTAATAGCGTGGGCGGCACTCACGCGAGCACCGCCCCATGGTTACTCAGTCTTCGACGAATCGTCGGTCGAACTCTTGGTGACGCCCTTCAGACTCACGTTATAGGGTACGTCCTTGGGCATGGGGTTGACGGTGATGTCGGCATCCTTCTTGTACTGCTCCAGCCACTCGCTGTACGCGGTGCTGGCCGCTTGCGTCTTCACCACGTTGGAGACGTACTTTTTGATGTCCTTGGGCACCTGGTTGATGTCATCGACCTGATTATCGACATGGAAGTAGTCGGTGCACTTGATGATGTGGTAACCATAGGTCGACTCGACGACTTCGCTCACGTCGCCCTTGTTGAGCCCCTCGAGCGCCGTCTGGTAGCTGTCGACGAAAGTGGTGAGCTTATCCCAGCCCACATCGCCCTTCTTCTCCTTGGAACCGGTGTCCTCGGAGTACTGCTCAACGGCGTCCTCAAAGCTCAGTTCACCGGAGTTGATATTGTCCAGGCACTCCTGCGCCTTGGCCTTGGCGGCAGCCTTGTCCTCGTCGGAAGCGTCGGAATCAACCTTGATCAGGATGTTCGAGGAGCGGCGGGCGTCGTTGTAGCTGGACAGGTTTTCGTTGATGTAATCGACAATCTCGCTGTCCTTGGGCTTGCTCGTGGGCGCGACGGCATCCTTGAGTTTCTGCTGCGCCAGGCTCTCCTTGAGTGAGTCCTTGTAGGTGTCCTCGGTATAGCCGTAGGTCTTGAGGGTCTTCTTAAAGGCCTTGGCACCGCCCGCGCTCTTGCACGCGTCCTTCCAAGCCTTCTCGACCTCCTCGTCCGACACCGTCACGCCGTTTTCCTTCTGTGCCTGCTGAAGCAGAATCTGCTGCGTGTAGGAGTCGATGAGTTGCTTGCGGTACTTCTTGGGCGTGAGGTCGTTGTCAACCAGATACTGCGCCCAATCCTTATCCTTGGTGTAGCCGTAGGACGTGCGCATGCTCATGATCTGCTTGGTCACGGTGTCCTCGGTGAGATTGGTGCCGTTGATAGTTGCAGCAACACCGCCGGTCAGCTTGTAGCCCGAGGTGTCCTCGGCCTGCGACATAAGGCCGGAGCACGCCATCGCCGAGACGGAAAGCAGCATCGCCAGCACGCCGATGACCACCAGGACGATCTTGACGGTCTTAGACACGTACGTCTTGCGCTGCTTCTTGCGAGAGCTGGAGGCAGCGCAAGCCTGCTGCTCGGGCGTCGGCTCGGGCGCAGGGTTCTTTTTCTTATTTGCCATAGTTGGCCTTTCGCATAACGAATCGAACAAACGCCATTGTGTCACAACGCAGCCCCCGCGGCACGCTTGGTGCATTGGGGACAGGTTAATCTGCACCATTTTGGTGCAAAGGGGACAGATGTGGCACTTGGCACTTGGGGACGTTCTTTATATGCCGGCACTTGGAGACCGCCCCTTACTGCCAGCAGAAAAGGAACGTCCCCAAGTGCCGACTCAGCCCCACCTTAGAAGTGGCGGCGGATGGCGTCGACCATGCCCTGCGGCGTGGTTTGGCCGAGCACGTCGGCTGCGGCATCGGCGTCCATAAAGATGTTCATGAGCGCCTGCAGGGCCTCGACCTGACCGCCCGGCTCTGCGATGCCCAGATTGATGACGATCTGCGCCGGCACCGGAGCGCCCATGCCAGCCATAGCGTTAAATGTCACGGGCGCGGCGGGCTTCACCACCGCGATATAGGGCTTGGCCACAAACCCCGGATCGGTATGCGGAATGGCAATGTTTGCCGCCGGCATGGCAAGACCCGTGGGATAGGCATCCTCGCGCGTGCGAACGGCGTCGAGCCAACCGGATGCAATGTAGCCGCGCGGGGCAAGCTCGCCCTCGAGCCGCGCAAACACCTCATCCGGCGTTGCACACTCCCAATCAAAAAACACCAGCTCAGGCGTAAACAGCGCTTCGTTATCCGCCATGCGCTCACCTCTCTCATCTAGTCACCTGCGACGTTCTTGAATGACTAGTCGTTAAAGAACGTCGCAGGTGACTACCCAAAGCAAAGGGTGGCCACGTGCGCCTTGGCGCCAATGACCACCCTGACTACTCGGCTAAATTGTACTGTGCGCCGCTAGCCGCGAGGCGCGTCAATTGCGACCTTGCCGCTCTCCAGCACGTGGACGCGGCCGTCGGCGAGCATTTGCACGACCTCGGGATACAGCACGTGCTCAATCGCGTGGATGTGCTCCTCGAGCGTGTCGACATCCCAGCCCTCCTCGACAGCCAGCGCGCGCTGGGCGATGATGGGGCCGTTGTCGTAAATCTCGTTGGCAAAGTGCACGGTCACGCCGGTCACCTTGACGCCGCGCGCAAAGGCATCATCGATCGCATGCGCACCGGTAAAGCTCGGCAGCAGCGCCGGATGCAAGTTGACCACGCGGTTGGGAAACGCCGCCAGCAGAGGCGTGTGCACCATGCGCATGTAGCCGGCCATGACCACATACTCGCAGCCGCGCTCGAGAAGCTCGTGCGCGATGATCTCGTCGGCGGCAATAGGGTCGGCATAGACATCCTTGGACAGCGTGAGCGTCTGGATGCCCGCGCGCTCAGCGCGCTGCAAACCCTTAGCCGAAGGACGGCTCGACACCACAAGCTCAATCGAAGCGTTGAGCTTGCCGGCGGCGATCAAATCGATCAGCGCCTGCAGGTTGGTACCCGAACCGCTGATGAGCACACCGATCTTGAGCGGCTCGGCCGTATCGGTGCCGGTCGGACGGGTATAGGGCACAAAATCCAGGCCCTCGGCAGCAGCCATCTGCTCGTTAGCGCTCATCGGAGTACACGACCTTACCGGAGCCCTCGACGCACTCGCCAACGCGGAACGGCTTCTCGCCCAGCGCGACCAGGGCCTCGGTCACCGCGGCCTCGTCCTCGGGGGCGACGATCAGGCACAGGCCAACGCCCATGTTGAAGGTCTTGCATGCCTCATTGGGCGCGAGCTCGGCCTGGCGCGACACGTAGGTGATGACGGGCGGAACGTCCCAGCCCATCTCGGCACCGTTGCGGGTGACCACGGCGTCGACGTCGTCGGCGAGCGCGCGGTTGAGGTTCTCGGTAATACCGCCGCCAGTGATGTGGGCAATGGCATGAACGTTGGCGCCACCGCGCAGCAGCTCCAGAATCGGCTTGACGTAGATGCGCGTGGGAGCCAGCAGGGCGTCTGCCAGCGATGCACCGCCGAGCTCCTCGAGCGGACGGCTCAGCTCCTCGGCCTTAGCGGCAGCCTCGGGCGTGCCCGGCTTGATGCCGTCGACGCCGATGACCTTGCGCACGAGCGAGTAGCCGTTGGAGTGCACGCCGGTGGAAGGCAGGCCCAGGATCACATCGCCCGGGCGGACGTTTGCGGGGTCGAGCATCTTGGGACGGTCGACGACGCCCACGGTAAAGCCGGCGAGGTCGTAATCGGCGGGGG
>OIAL01000771.1_pt1 | contig 12400 bp, 14 predicted proteins | sample 1580691 | NCBI WGS metagenome assembly OIAL01 (sample SAMEA3882530, study PRJEB24775) | human gut metagenome | biome: human-associated habitat; feature: intestine environment; material: feces | place: Netherlands | collected 2009/2010
TCGATGGCATAAAAATGCCAGAAATTTTCCTTTTCCCGTTTCGCCTCCGCAGCCGCTTTGCTGTACTCATCCAGAATATCTTCCCGGATCAATGCTTTTTCTTGCTCCAGATATTTCCAGCCATGCTCTTCTGCTTTGTATTTATGACGATAACCAATTCTTTCATCGGTCGTCTCAAAGATCGGGAAAAGCTCGGTACTTTTGTAAAATGGTGTCTCTTCAAATCCGAAAATATACTCTTTTCCCTCTTTGCTGAGCAGACATACACATCCCGGGCCGCCCATTCCAGAAGGGGGATCCTCCTGTGCAAACACAACAGTTTTCCAGAAGTCTTCTGTTAAATCTGGTAAATCAAACGTGTGATCTCTATCCATATCTCTGGCTCTCTTCCTTTCCTTTTTCCGTTGCATAAAAAGTTCTCTTTTATTCTGTTCTCAGATCTTCTCTCAGCTGATTAGAAAGCACAATTACCATCTGCTTTCTGCGAATAGTTTCATACTGAACATCCATCCACGTTTTTTCAGCATGCGGACACTCTTCCATTCCGATGCCGTACACATACATATCATCGTATTTCTCCGGTATCTCACTCCGATATTCATAGTATTCAGATGACCAGTCATTTCGATTTACGATAGAAAAATGTCTGCCGATCTGCAGATACGGTTTTAGGTCACGGAACAAAAGCTTCTGTTCCACACTCCGTTTGATATCCCGCGGTTCTTCCGAAATCATAAGTTCCATCGCAGGTTTCATTGTATCATCTTTGCTGCACCAGCATTCTCCTTCCGGTTCCGGCAAAGCCATATAGACATCTCTGGAAAATTCCACATCCACCATTCCGACTCCATAGATGTAAAAGCCAGCATATTTCTGTTCCGGAATGTCTGACATCATCAGATAATCGTGGTAATAACCATCCTCAAAACAGATGGATAAGCGGACATTGCGTGCAACATATTTTCTCAGTTCTTCAAATTTAATTGCCATCAGAAAACTCCTCCTTTGTCAGTACCAGTTTTACTACTTCGTGTGCGAAAAAATTATCTTCTTTTTCGAAAATATTACCCAGCACAACCATGATCGGGCCGTCCTCTACTTCTCTGAATCCCAGCTTCCGCAGCAGGCTGATCGTTGGTTCATTTTCTGTCTGGGTCGTCACATACAGCTTATCGACGAAAAGATTCCTTCCGTTTGCAGAAACCCCATCACCAAAGAGCTGATTAATCAGCTCTCGGCTGGCTTCTTCACAGTAGCCGTTTCTTCGGTATTCTCTGGCGATATAAAATTCAATTTCGTATTCGTCTTCCATTTCTCTATGTACGCCTACGTAGCCGATAAACTTGTCTTTCTGCTGTTTGAGAAAAATGGAATAGGTGCAAAGCTCGTGATCAGTTCTCTCAAAATAGTTTGCAAACCTTCTTACATGTTTTTCGGATGGGCTGACTCCGCAGAATATAGAGAAGTCGCCATCATCCCGCAGCATTTGTAAAAATGCCTCGGAATCTCTGTCCGTCCGGCTTGGGAGAAGGAATAATCTTTCAGTTTCGATTGCAGATCCTGTGTTCATTTGTGATCTCGTCTCCATTCTTTTGTACGTTGGCTGTGAGTTTTCATGTTTCAGGAGTGAGGGCTGGAATCGAACCAGCGACAATAGATTTTTTGCTGTACCGACCACACCCATGATCGGCTTGGTTTCTCTGCTCTACCATGGCTGAGCTACCTCACTCATATTTCTCCTTTAACTTTTGTATTTCTTATGTGATTCCACCCCGTCAGGAACCAACCTGCTCCGCAGAAATTTCTCCATCTGCATTCTCGAATGACATTTTTCCAACGGAGTCGCTTTTCCTGTAGCATAAATCACATATTTTGCTCCCGCACCTGTCATATTGCAGATCACAGTATAAGAATTCTGTTCATAATGGAAGATCAGTCTGTCGAAGCTTTTCCCATAGGTGCTGTCTCTTCGATTCCATCCCCGAACAGATACCTGCGACAAAAACCAGTCTGCTTCCCGTTTCTCCGCCGAAGTATAACCTTCTCGAAAAGTCCGAATCAACGATTTCATCCGCCGGAATATCTCCGCCGGTTCTTCTGCGATCTCACTCCAGCCGGCTTTCAGTAGTAATTCTCCTGTTACGTCTGCTTCCTAAATTGCGAAAAGTTCGTTCAACGTCATATCGAGTTGTTCCTTCTGATCTGTTCGGTATTCTGATGCATCCACCGGTGTTCTGATGTACTCCTATTATTCCACTTTTTCCCGGCGGTTGCATTGAACTTGTGGTTTACTTTCCGGGTATGCCTTATCTTATCATGGAACCGTTCCTGCATGTGGACACTCTTTTGGCCACTTCTTCTGTTGCCTTTCTTTTACATCGGGAAGTTTCTGTCCATTACCAGATTCTTGTTTTCTCAATTGCCGCAAGAAATGCCAGCATAGAAATTCTGTTATTGGTCAGTGTACCGGATTCCGACAGAAAATCATAAATCACTGTGCATTCCTTTCTTTTCAGGACAGCTTCCGCCAAGGTATACAAAGCTTTCACAAATTCCTGCTCGGCACGATAATATTCTTCTAAGGCTTCTTTATCCTCACGTCCGTTAACCGGATCAAAACATGCCCTCACATACGCTGCTCTGGCTGCTTTCCGCTGCATCTCAAGATATTCTGCCTGCACCTGATCTGCGATTCCATCCAGTTCCTTTTGCAGCGTGTTGTAAATTTCATTCAGCTCCGTGCGTTCGTACTTCTCTTTCGTGTCGTAAGGCGGTACCTTTGTTTTCCATTGGGATGCCAGTTTGAAGCTTTTGTTTTTCAAATCGACAACATACGCATAGCGTGGACGCATGGTTCCACTCCACAATCCGGTTCGCAAAAACGGATGATTGGAATAGAAAAATTCGTAGGAACAGGATGAAAAATCAGCCCCAGGTTTATCATATTTTTCCTGGTTGTATTTATGTTTAAACATAATAAGGGCTTTATCTTCTACCGTGGCGTCATACAGAAATCCGCCATATGGATCGTCTAATCTTTCCTCTCGCAGCCACCGGACATCAAACGGAGCGCGCGTCAGAAATTTCATTCCTACATCGCCCCACCACATCGTGTCGTTTGTATTGTGGAAGAAATGACCATAGATGCGGATGTCGCGGTAAAAATTGTCGGTTTGCGGTGTGATGATTGAAGAAACTTGTTTTGCCAGATCATTTACATTCATAAAAACCTCTTTTTTATTTTTTAAGCTATGCACTAATCCCACCATAATGTAATCCTCCCTGTTCTGCTGATTGTCTCGATCTGCTGATTTTCTTTTCCGTTTACAATTTCTGTACAAAGCTCCACCGTTTCTTCTGTAATCTCGACCGCCTCCTTTTTCGAAATCCGACGATCACTTTGAAAGGTCAGCGTATCATGCGAAAGCTCCACCAGCTTTAATCCATATTTTTCTTCCCATCTTTTTGCCACCCGTCCCATGGTTTCGCTGTCCGGGCAAGAATTGAAATCGCCCCAATACCTGCCCAGACAGCTGAATATCTCATATGCATGCGTCACATCAAAATTCACCCGGATGCCTTCCGGTTCTTTTTCTTTCTCCCGGAAAATCCATTCATCTCCGCTGCATGCCCTTTGCAGATGCTTTTCCTTCCAGACACACAACTCCATAGAATCCATCTCACAGATAATTGTCGTCATATCTTTCGCCTCCACCATATTTTTATTTGCATGTCCTTTTCTTATGCTTTTCGGCTCTGCATGCTCTTATTTCCTTCTTTTCCACCTTCCCACCGCTGTTCGCATTCTGGCGCACAGCCTCTTTCAGGATTGCCGCTTTAAAGGCTTTCGGTGTGCTTCCCATCCATTTGCTCATCTCTAATACGCAGTTATATTTTTTGTAATCCACTTTTTTAGCCATTTTTCTTTCTCCATTCTTTGTACTCATTTATTTCGCTGCATTTCCAAAACAGCTCTCAAATCACGCATCCGGAAACAGATCGTATTTTTCATTTTCGACGAAACCATTTTCTCTGAGTTCTTTGATAAACCGAATGGCTGTTTCAGCTCCCCATTTTCCCTGCAGAAGCATCATAAGCGAAATGTGAATATCCCGGAACTGTCCAAGCGGCCATTCGAACATATGCCGTTCTAATACATTCATCCCACTAAGCTGCAGCATTTCTTCTTCAAAACGCTCTTCATACGCAAAATCAAAATACTCCGTATCTACCCAGAAACGGCCGCCGTTGCCAAGCTCTCTGTTTACTTCATTGGCAAACAAAATGCAGTTCTCCATATTCCACTCATTGATCATGATGGGATGAATGAACCACAGCAGGCGGATCTGATCATTTTTCAGCACCTCCATCGTGCCTTGGATTTCCAGCGGCGGAACCAGATTATTTTCATTCTCTAACAAGTAAAACATGTGCCATGCTTCCGGGTACATCTGACGCACTTTTGATGTGTTGTCCTTTTTTATTACACGAATGCCAAATAGCTCCCTCTCGCGTTTTACAATTCTTCCTACGACTTCCATGCTCTCTTTTTTCATATGCTCTTCCTCCTGTACTGATACTGCATGTGGGTTCAGATACTGCACAGACTGAAGTTCTGTGCAGTATCTTATCATGACTCACTGTCCTTCTGGTGTCAGACTTTTGTCCGAACTTCCGCACTCTGAAATTTATGGCTCTTACATTGCCAGATATTGCTCTGCCATGCAGCACAGACTTTCCTCGTCAATGACCTCCAGGAAGGCATCTTCATCCCCGTATAACGCCTTGCCAATATGTTTGATCGCCTGAATTCCAACCATAAGCTCCTCTTCCTCCGGGTATTGACAATAGTTTAACAATCTCCGTATTGTCTTGAGGCTCACTGATTCATCCTCTTCAATATATTCTGATAATTCTATATCCCGCAGGATGCTGGAGGCTACAAAATTATATCTTCTTGCCGTTGTCATGAATCTTTCTGTATTGAACCAGAAACTGATACCATCCTTGTTATCCCGCAGGACATTCGAGAATTTCTTCAGCAGATGGGCTTTCTGAATGGTTGTAACTTTGATCCGCTCCCGTTTTGCCTTGCCCGGGGTATGATAAGCATCTTTCTTAGTAAATTGAATTTGTTTTCCCATTTTGTCCCTCCAACTTTTTTCTTCTGATCTTGTCTTTGTTGTGGGAGAGATATCCCGACCGAAATCGACAATATCTCTCCGCCCTGTTTCACGGCCTTATCGTTCGAGATAAGGCTTTAACTCACTCTCTGCAAACGTTTCGATCTTCGCATCCAGTTCTGACAGCTTCTCCATAAATCGAACCATCAGCTTTTGAAATGCCTGCTCCGACTTTATTTCCACAATTCCTTTCTCATTGCGCTTTGCTTCCTCTTCGGAAAAGATCTCCGTCGTATCTTCAAATACATATGGCTCAACGACCTGATCCATGAAGTTCATCATTGCCTTGTATACTGCTGTCGGCAATGCAATTTTCTTCACCTCGATCATATTGCGAATGTCGTAATATACGTTTTCATCCTCAATATCCATGTCGCTGACAAATTTTCTGAGTCTTTCATAGCACTCCATAATCTGCTGTTTCTGAAAATCAGTTGTTGTATTCATGATCTTTCTCTCCTCTTCATTCAGTTTAATTGGTTCAGCTGTTCTTTCCCGCAGTCCACCCTCCGGTAATTCCAGATATGCTTCCAGCTGTTCCAGCAAGCCTGGAATTCTCGGATCTGGCCCATTTGATGTTGCTCTTTCCCAGTCCTTTACTGTATTATGTGATATCCCAAGTGCGTCGCCAATCATCTCATGAAGCCTTGCCTTACTGGGTACTGCTTTCCCCTTGAATTCACCCGTTTTCTTGATCAGATTGAGTACGGTTCTATATTTTGCATTATCAAATTTCATCATTTCGCTTCCTCCTTTTTCTTTAATCCGCGATTTTATCATACAATATTTGTTCCTTCTAAAAAGGGTAGGAACAGTGTGAGCAAAAAGGTAAGCTGTTTTCCTGACATTTTCATTTTCATTCTCCTCCTTTCCTTTTGCCCCATAAAAAGTGTAACCGCTGCATCAGCAAACATCTTGCTACACAACGGTCACACTTTTCCGGGGGTGTTATTTTTATAGTCTACAGCTTCATCAGATTTACTTTTTCTGATCTTTCTCTGTACTAAGATATCCCTTTACGATCGCATGGTCCGGAAATCCAGGTTCCACGGATACTCTTCGGCGGTGTTCTTTATCATGGGTTTGAAAATCTTTCCCCCACGGATACGCAATCCGATCGCGCCTTACAAATTCTCTGTCATAATCTCCAAGCTCAACTACAATATCGCGTGTAATCAAATGATCTTCTGCAAATTCATATGCATATCCTCTGTCTGCGTGTTCCTCAAAGATGCTTTGACCGCATGGCGTGTGTCTCTCGAATCCACCCTGTGAAAGAATATGGTCAACCACTTGCAGATTCCAGCTTGCCTCCGTCGTCTCCCGCCGCAGGTTATTGCAGTCTGCAATCATAAGCACTGGATGTTTCTTTTCCTTTGCCTTATTCACAACAAATTCCAGTTCTTCGGCACGCTGGCTGTAATCCACCATTCGAATCCGAAATCCGGCAACGGTAAGAAGCTGTCCGTCCTGGTCTTCCAGATCCACCAGTAAGAAATTCGGATGATTGTTTTCCATCGTCGTAACCACCGAATCATCCACTGCATGAAAAGTGTATACATCCTTCTTCCAGAGAATTCCAACTTCATTTGTTCCATCATTCTGCGTGACTGCGTGCTGATATCCGGCTCGCTCCATCTCAGCCCAGAAATAACCAATCGTGCTGTGCTGAAACAGTTCTGTTAACACAATAATGTCTGCATTCTGGTCGATCAGTTCATCGATCACAAACTGTGGAATCCCCTTTCCCATACCACTGCGCTGATTGATGTTCCATCCAATTACTTTGCTCTTCATTTGCTTTTCCTCCATTTGGTTAAAATAATTTTACATAATCCAGAAATACCATCGTCTCCACAGCCGGCGTTCCGGCTGCGAACCGAGCATGCTCTATCCCCTCGGTAAGCAGCAGCCGCTCCCAAAGTTTTGGATAACTCTGGAAATCAAATCTGCAATCATCCAGAATCACATATTCTTTGATCTCTGGATGTTCTTCCAGGTATGCTGCAATTCCGGCACCTCTTTTGTACATCCTGTCCTGCGTGTGTCCCGATATAATCAGGCCATATCGGGCGAGCTTGGAAACCAGATATCTGTAATCTTCATCTGTGGGTTCTAGTTCCTTCCAGTCAGATGACAGAACGATATCCGCTCCGCCAAACTTGCTGATTGTCTTTGCCAGAACCTCCACGCGCGCATCGTCAATTCCCTGATATCCTTTTGGGGTTTGCTGGACGGTGGTCCTAGTATTCAGGACGCCATCGACATCCAGAAATACTACAAAGTTTTTATGTTTTTTGCCCATTTGTGTTCTCCTTTCCCTGCCCTTGCAAAAAAGCAGCCGAATAGATCAAATCTATCCGACTGCTTTTCCGGGGGTGTTGTTTTTATTGTTTTAATTATCTGGTGTTTTTATTACCATTCACTGCAGTCCTTATCGTATACTTCTTCTCGCTCTTCTTCTGTGTACGATGACAACCACTCACTCTCCACATCATTTCGATCAACAATTTCCTGATCAAAACTGCCTCGATGACCGCAGTTCAGGCATTCATATTTGTCGCAATCAGATTGACTCACGACCAGACCGCCTTTGAAACCGCAATTCGGGCACTCGTGTTCATCCGCATATCGCTGTGCCATTAAATACACATTCAGATTTAACTGCAGTTCTTCATATTCGGGATTTTTAAATAACTTAGAATTTGACATGTTAGATGTCCTCCATTTCTTTATTTTCCCCAAAAGTAGTCAGCATCAAATCCTCTGACAAAATTCCGGGGGTGTTGTTTTTATTGTCTTGTATTGTTCTTGTCTTCTTTTTCACACTGGACAGACAGTACACTGGCTGTATTCTGTTGTTTTTGTTTCTATCGCTATTCTATTTTTCTACTGTCCACAATCATTTTCATTCACCTCTCTTTCCTGTAAGATTTTCAAAATAATACTCCCTTGCGCAGTACATTAAATAGAAATAGTTGATTTCAGACATTCTTAACACGCACGATCAGAATGCAGGCAGGCTTAAATTCGACAAGTTCTTATTTTGCTGAAAAACATTCGACAAATTTTGATTGTCGTCTTGTAATATTACTTTTCCGGGGGTATTATTTTTATAGATGTTCCTGTAATAAAAAGACTTTGCAACTTTCAAAACTAAAACTGAGCAATGGCATATCCCTCTTATCACTAAGAATGCCTTGCTCACAATGCTAATTGTGTCAGAAATCTGATTAGCCATCTTAACTTGGCAGAATGGAGATCAACATGAATATTGAATTTACAGTAGAAGATTATTTTAAGGAATTGCAGTTAATGGAATCACAATATGGTCAAGAAGAAGATTTATATCCTTTGATTTACATGTTATTACAGATGGCTGAATGCCGAAAAAAACACATCTTAGAAGAGCAATATAATCCTTTGTCTATAAGGGATGTCCACGACGCACAATCATCTAGTAGTTCAAATGTTTCAAAACTTTCAAAGATAAAAAAAATGCTTACGGCAAAACTAGGAGTTCCTGACTTCGCAGTTCTAGATATTCATAGTAACTATTTTCTTGGTTGCATTGAAATAAAAAAAATTTCTGACTCATTAAATATAGAAGAATCGAATATACTCTTTTCCCAAGTGAATAATATAACGATTGAGAAAAATATGATAAAATATAAATTTGATGCAAAAAACCTCATTCAGAGTCTAGAAGCTCCTAACAAATTGAAATTAGAAGAAAAGTTTAAAAGTATAGAAAAACCTTTTATTCCTGAAATTGATAATCCAATTATAAAAAAGCTTACTGAAGACTTCAATGGATTAAACTCACTTTCTTCTTTGTCAAAAGACGACATAAATATAAAATATATAACACAATACAATCGCTTGCTAGGAACTGGAGACCGAACTTATGGTAATCGTTCTTATGGCGTAGAATTTCCTTCTGAGGCTTCAATTGATGACGAAAGTTCTATAACCATAACACTACAGCTTTATGGACAGACCATAGAATTGCCAATTACCAGAATACAGAAAATTTCCCAGTACAAATATAATGGCGACAATGATTGGCTTGAAAAAGGGCAAATTATAAGTCATCTTGAAAAATTCAAGAAAGTTTTGTATACCAACGGTTTAGAATTCTATTTCTTAACGTTGTCTAAAGATGAAAAAACGATTAACATCAAAAAACTTGCTGATCTACGCTCTATTTATAACTCCTATTACCAAAGACACATTCCACTTGCAGCCATCCCCTCCTCTTATCGCCTGTTTGCTACAGCAGAATGGGATAAGTTAATTGCAGGTCTTACAGCTATTGATTGGCATCACGCCCCCATTACGAAAATAGATTAGTTTTCACACTTTTTAAGAATATGGAGATAACATATGTCCAATACCAAACAAATAATCATAACCCTCAACGCCAAATCTCTTTTTGATTATTTTCCCAAAAAGCCCACTGAAAACGATCAATGTTTCAAACTGGATTTCTCCGACCCCGTTCACAGCTACGTGGTCACACAGGAAATCACGCGAGAAGATTGTCCTCTTTTTCATCAGATTTATGAAGTTCTGAAGAAAAAACAGGGCTCTTCCTTTCAGGTCACGGAGAAAACTTTATATGATAAATTCCTTATCGTTGATTTTCAGGATATTCCTTTGACAAATCTTCCGATCCCAAATGGAAACTGAAAGATCAGGAATTTCTTCAGAAAGATGCGCAGGATCTGATCGAGCATGGGTTTGATCTTTATTTTCCAGATTCTGACAAAGCTGTCCATATGTCTGCATTTGATAAGAGTGGAAACATGACCCGGCACAGCAGGATTTCGTTCATTGATGAAACTCTTTACGATGAATTAAATCTCCGTCTCAATTTAGGAATTGATTTTTTCGGAAACAAAATCAAAATAGCAGAAAGTAAATATTATGCCTACCGGGGATTGTATCTGTCTTCTTCCAAAAGAATTGATTCTGAAGAATTATGTCTTACTCCTGAGACATTTGTAGTTGTGCAGGATGAACGGATAGCCTCCGGTAAACGTGAAAACAAACCTGCGACTGGATATAATTATCAGCGGAATGTCCCCTTATTAACAGCAGAAAAAACAACGAATTCAGATGAAACAATAGATTACCAATTTTTAAAACCGAAAACGGAAGAGTTTTTCTATGTAGATACTCCTTTCGATGGTTCTGGCTTTATCACTCCAACCTATTCACGTTATGTCAATACTTCTCTTGGAACATCCGACGCAACCTCTTTTCAAATAAGGCTCCCCTTTATAAAAGGAATGCTTCATGAGGTTGATGTTCACGCATTTTTAAGGGAACATAACAGCGATAACGATTCACCCACAAACTTGTATACTGATGCCTTTGGATTTAAACGTGACCTGTATAAAGCCCATGTTTTTGTTACCAAAAGTATGTTTAAGGCATATAGCTGGTTAACGCAGTATTGTGAAGCTGCAAAAAAAGAAGGTAAAACCATTGATCCGATGGAATTTTATTGCAATGCATTAAAAAAATACGATCATGCATTATATATTTCGGGTACTAATTTACCTTATGGGCAGTCAAAATATACGCATTTAAGTTATCAGATGATCAATACTCTGGATTTTTCTGAAACACAATTTGAGCATATTTTAGACAAACATTGCTCCTTTATCGAAAATCCCATTGATTATTTAAAAGACTGTGATGATCTGGATGACGAAAACATTGCCAGCGGCGATGATGCAAACGATACGGATGAATCAGAAAATATTTTTACTGATTCTAAATCGCCGGTATGGAAAAAGGCTCTCTTTAAGAATCCTGCTCTTGCAAATGATATCTATATAAAATCGCAATTGCAGAACATTCAAAAAGGGCTTTTAACAAAACTGGTGAGCGGAAAACTGCTTGTAGAAGGCCAAACACGGTATTTATGTCGGGATCTGCTGCCATTGCTTGTAAGCCTGCTGGAAAACGAGACCGATATGGGCATATTTTTTCGACGCTATTTATATGGTCGATTCTATCTTCCTATGAACAAGTATCAAGATTTAGGCTTAAATTATCTTTCCTATTATGCCTTTTTCAGAAGTCCGCATCTGTCAAGAAATGAACAGTTGATTATGCAGCGATTTACAGATACTGATGAAGCGCATTACACAGGGGATTCAGCTTATTATAAGAACCATTTTAAAGGTCATCTTGAATTATATAAAAGATATTTCGGTAAATTAACTGGTATTGTTATGGTTCCTCGAGGCTCTGCCGCTCCTTTATGTTTAGGCGGCGCTGATTTCGATGGCGATTTGGTTAACGTTATCTTTCATCAGGATGTTGTGAACGCAGTTGCATCTGGATGCTACAAAAAAAATACGTATAAAAGCGAAAAGTTAGATAAAGAATACTGTTATTATGAACGTATTCTTCCCATTATCACAATTCCTGCTTTGGATTCTCCTGCTGTTGAATTAAAGGCACATGTTCCATTCGAACATATCAAAAATACCTTTTCCAACCGGATCGGACTGATTTCCAATGCATCCATTTCCATTGGGCAGACCGAGTATGGCAAACCGTTAAATTCATCATCAAATTCCACGAACCAGGTACTTGTGACAAAGCCAAATGCTTCATCAGCTCCTGTTCCTCCTTCGTGTGAACATTGTACCTTATTGACCGGTTTGGAAATTGATGCAGCCAAAAATGGAAAGCACCCTAATTTAGATCCCATTCTAAAGGAGCAAACGCATCAGAATTCCTATCTGACGTTTTTGAAAAAATGGAAACAGTTGCGCTCAGAAGAAAATTATTATTTCAGCAATTTGACTGTCAAAAACAGTAAATCTTCCAACGAAGAGAAGTTCACGATTTCCGCAAAGGATTGTCGGACAAACGCAACTTTTTCTGTTCCAGATTATGGAACCTGTATTAACAAATTGCCTGGCCGTTTTAGAGATGAATTGGAAAAATACAAAGCGAAAGAAAAAGTCCGCGATAATACCTTAAAGTTGTTCCTTGCGCCGAAAAAAACATCTGCTAAAAATAGTGCAGCGATCAAAATTTTTGAAACGCAATGCCGTGAGATTTTATCCACGCATTTCTTTTACATCCATTCTCTTCTTCCTATTATAAGAGAAGAAAAAAAAGAGGTTTTCTATGCACCGGAAAATCTTCTGAGAAATTTGTTTCAAATTTATGATGAAGAAACTGCGATT
>OIAL01000778.1_pt1 | contig 12286 bp, 10 predicted proteins | sample 1580691 | NCBI WGS metagenome assembly OIAL01 (sample SAMEA3882530, study PRJEB24775) | human gut metagenome | biome: human-associated habitat; feature: intestine environment; material: feces | place: Netherlands | collected 2009/2010
TGAACCCGCAGAATCTGCTCAAGCTGGAAAAGGAATCCGGTGCAGGCCGTGTGGTCATTGAGTACAACGGCATGTGGCTGCTGCAGGATCTGGCCGAGGCTCTGCCCGAGAGCTGGATCGTGTACCAGTGCATCGCCACCGCCGACGGCACCACCGCCCTGACCTACGCCCGCGACAACTCCATGCGCTCTCTGCTGCTGGACAAGATCGCCCGCAGCGAGCTGATCGTGTTCAACCGCGCCGAGGCCGTGAACAACGATGCCGCCCGTCAGGAGCTGCACAAGCTGGTGCGTCAGGCCTCCCGCAAGTGCGATATCGCCTATGAGTTCGCCGACGGCAGCGTGGCATACGATGACATCCCTGACCCGCTGCCCTTCGATCTGAACGCCCCGATCGTTGAGATCGGCGAGGACGATTTCGGCATCTGGTATATGGACTGCCAGGATGAGCCCCAGAAGTACGTGGGCAAGACCGTCCGGTTCCTGGCGCAGGTCTGCCAGACCAACCGCGCGGGCAAAAACAGCTTTGTACCCGGCCGTTTTGCAATGACCTGCTGTGTGCAGGATATCCAGTTCGTGGGCTTCCCCTGCAGCTATGATGGCTACAAGGCACTGGAGCAGCGCGCCTGGGTCACTGTGACCGCCAAGGTCAATTACAAGTTCCACAACATCTACCGTGGCAAGGGCCCGGTGCTGACTGCCATCTCGGTGGAGCCCGCCGAAAAGCCGCAGAATGATGTCGTAACATTCTCTTAAATCCTATCTTATACAGGGAGGACTTCACCATGAAAACTCTGTTCCGTGTTCTGGGTGCCGCTGCCGCTGTGGCTGTTACCGGTGCCGCCATCGTCGTGCTGGACAAAGTTCTGAACGACAAGGACCCGCTCCACGTCGAAAACGTGGAGTTCCCCGAGGAAGCTGAAAAGGACCCCGCCGAGGCCGAAAAGACTGCCGAAGCCTACGCCGAGGGCGAGGCCAAGGAGACCACTCCCGGTGACGCATGGCCCCCTGCCTTTGAAAAGGCTCCTGCCGAGCCCGAGACTGCTCCTGCAGCCCCGGTGGTGGAAGCTGCCCGGGCAGAGGAGCCTGCCGAGGAAAAGCCTGCGGCAGAGGAAACGACCGTGAATCCTGTGGAGGCAGGCCCTGCCGTTGCCCCCAAGGATGAGAACGGCAAGTTCGATACCACCAAGATCGCGGAGGCCAGCGATTTCACCGGCATCGAAGAGGAATCCGGCTGCAAGAGCTGAGCAAAGCAATAAAAGGACGCTGTACCGCAGGGCACAGCGTCCTTTTTCTGTCTGGGTCATTTCCGCAGGGCTTTGGCGGCTTCGGTGCCTGCCACGGCACCCTCGTACACGGCCTTGGCGACCTGCAGCAGCCCGCCGGTGCAGTCTCCGGCGGCGTACAGGCCGGGCAGGGAGGTCTGCATGTGGTCATCCACCACGATCCGGCTGCCGTTCACCTCGGCCCCCAGCTTGCGGGCCAGGGCGGTGCTGCCCGCCACGCCCAGCGCCACGAACACGCCGGAGACTTCCAGTGTCCCGCCGTCTTTCAGCTGCACGCCGGTGACCCGCTCTTCACCGAGGATGGCTTCCACGGCTTCCGTCCGCACGGCCACTTCCGGCGGGAACTGTGCCGTCAGCGGGGCCCCGCCCGTGAGCAGGGTGACACTGTGGGCCACGGGCAGCAGGGCCTGTACCTCGTGCAGGGCGTACTCTCCGCTGCCCAGCACGGCCACATCCCTGCCGCGGTAGAAAAAGGCATCGCAGGTGGCGCAGTAGCTCACGCCGTGGCCCTCCAGCCCGGCAAGGCCCGGAATGCGGGGCGCTGCCCGGGAAGCCCCCGTGGCCAGAATGACAGCATCGGCAGGGAAATCCCCGGCCAGCGTCTCCACGGTCAGCTTGTCGGTGTAGGTCAGGCCCACGGCCTCGGTGGTGACGAACTCCACCCCCACGGCCTTGGCACCCTCGATGCCCCGGCGTTCCAGCTCGACACCGGTGATGGGTTCGGCAAAGCCGTAGTAGTTCTGGATGAGCTCGGCCCGGTCCAGTGCGCCGGGGCCCTTGGTCAGAACGGTGGTCTGCACCCCGGCGCGCGCGGCATACAATGCCGCCGAGACACCTGCGGGGCCGGAACCAATGATCACAATGTTAGACATGGCAGTTTCTCCTTATGGTAGGTTTGCTTTTGTCCAACCTCTCCGTCATTGCTTCGCAATGCCACCTCTCCTAGTAGGAGAGGCCTTGGCAAAGAGGCAAGGCTTTACGCAATGCCAAGGGCTCCCCTACTAGGGGAGCTGTCGAGCGGATGCGAGACTGAGAGGTTGAGGACTGTTTGATCTTATGATAACTATTATACCTCAACTCCCCGCACTTTTCATCTCCGACGAACTGTGCTATACTGAAAACATCGCAAAAATCGACACCATGGAGGGGAAAAACCTATGTCCAAGCAGCGCCTGCTTTTTATCACCACCGGCGGCACCATTGCCAGCGTGCGCACCGCACAGGGGCTCAAGCCTGTTCTGACCAGCGAGGAGCTGCTGGCCCATCTGCCGGAATTGCAGCAGCTCTGCTGCCCGGAAACGCTCAACCTGTGCAGCATCGACAGCACCGACCTTGGCCCGGAGCACTGGCTGATGATGGCCAAGGCCGTGCAGGAAAACTATGCACTTTACGATGGCTTTATCATCTGTCACGGCACCGATACGCTGGCCTACTCGGCGGCGGCGCTGTCCTACCTTATTCAGAATGCGGACAAGCCCATCATCCTCACGGGTGCCCAGCAGCCCATTTCCAATGAGATCACCGATGCCAAGAAGAACCTGCGGGACAGCGTGATCTGTGCCCTTGACCCGGGCAGCCGGGGTGTGATGGTGGTGTTTGGCGGGCACGTCATTGCGGGCACCCGCGCCAAGAAGAACAAGACCATCAGCTACGATGCCTTTGCGTCGGTCAACTTCCCGGCGCTGGCGCTGGTGCAGGGCGACCGGCTGGTACGGTATGTGGCTTCGCCCTGGCCCACCGGCCCGGTGGAGTTTGGCCGGGCTCTGAATCCAAAAGTGTTCCTGCTCAAGCTGACCCCCGGCCTTGGACCGGAACTTATCCCGGCCATCTTTCAACAATATGACTGCGTCATTGTGGAAAGCTTTGGCGTGGGCGGCATTCCCCAGCGGCTCATGGATGCCTTTGCCGAGGAGCTGGGCGATTACGACAAGACCCACAAGATCCTGATCCTGACCACGCAGGTCACTTATGAGGGCAGCGATGTGGGCATTTACGAGGTGGGCAAGCGGGTCAAGAACCGCTTCCGCTTCCTGGAGGCCCACGATATGACCATTGAGGCCGTTGTCACCAAGGTCATGTGGCTGCTGGCCCAGAACTGCGAGAACTTTGACCAGCTTCAGCAGCGGTTCTACCGGCAGATCAATTTTGATACATTCTATCATTGAAACAAACGGGAGATGCCCCACCGGCACCTCCCGTTTCTGTTATGCGAACACCAGCTGCACCAACAGCACATAACACACCGTACCGCCGGTGATGGAGACCAGTGTCTGGTGCTTCCACCGGTGCAGGGCGATGGTCACAGCAATGGCAATGGCCTCGGGGATGCCGTGACTGCCCGCAAAGGGTGTGACGCTTTTCAGGCAGTAGAGGATCAGCATTCCGAAGATGGCGGCGGGAAGCACCCGGCCCAGATACTGTACCACCTCGGGCGGCTGCTGGTCCTTGGAGGAAAAGATCAAAAAGGGCAGAAAGCGGGTGAGCATGGTCGCTGCCGTGCACACCGCAATGGTCAGGCCCATCTGGAACGTGGTCATTGCGCTGCCTCCTTCTGCTTCTCCGTTTGGCCGGGGACGATGCCGTCGGCCCGCTCAATGGGCTTGCGCAAAACCAGCAGCAGCACCAGAATGCAGGCCATGGAGGGCAGCAGGAAGCTGCCGGAACCAAAGAGGACCAGGCAGACCAGCGGCACGGCCAGCCCGATGATGCCGCTGTAATGCTGCTTCTCCTTTTCCCACTGATTGAGGAAGATGACCACGAACATGGCGGTCATCACAAAATCCACGCCCTTGGTGCTGAAGGGGAGCACCGACCCCACCACGGCCCCCAGCCCGGCGCTGGCGACCCAGTAGAACTGGTCCAGCAGGGTGATGAAGAACATGAACCAGCCCCGGTCGATCCCCTGCGGCGGCTCTGCAGAGCAGGTGATGGAAAAGGTCTCGTCGCTCATGGCAAAGATCATGTAAAAGCTGCGCAGGCCGTAGCCCTTGTACCGCTCCAGCATGGCCAGACCGTAGAACAGGTGCCGTGCCTGGATCATCAGCGCCATCAGAAAAGCCGACAGCGGGGAAAAGGCCCCCAGCAGCAGGCTTGCCAGCACAAATTCCAGCGAGCCGCCGTAGACCACGGTGCCCATGAGCATAGGCATCCAGACGGGCAGGCCAAGGCTCTGCACATAGATGCCGTAGCCCATGCCCAGCACGAGATATCCTGCAAACACCGGCAGGGTCTGGGGTGCGGCGGCCCGGAAGGCCTGCCACACCACACCGGAGCCCGGTACAGCCTGTATGGTTTTGGATTCTTTCATATACACTAACCCCCTGGATTGGTAGTATAACAGATTTCCGGGATTTTGCAAGAAAAATCCCGGGGCCGGATGTTTCCGGTCAATTTGAAAACTTTTTGTCCGTCACTCGTGGACTTTTGGCGAATCAGGACAAAGTTTTGCCAAAAGGCTTGCACTTTGATGCTTTACTGTGGTAAAATCGAAGGGTACTTTCATTTGGAAAGACAAGGGGGAAAAAGTATATGACCAACATCTGCATCATCGCCACCATCATCATCTATCTGGTGGCAATGCTGTTGGTTGGGTTTGCATACAGCAAGTCCAACAACGACAGCACTGATTTCTACCTCGGCGGCCGCAAAATGGGCCCGCTGGTCACGGCCATGAGCGCCGAAGCCAGCGATATGTCCAGCTGGCTGCTGATGGGAATGCCGGGCCTTGCCTACCTCACCGGCATCGCCTCGCCCGGCTGGACCGCCATCGGCCTGGCGCTGGGCACCTGGCTGAACTGGCTCATCGTGGCCCGGCGGCTGCGGCGGTATTCGGCCAATCTGGAAGCCATCACCGTGCCGCAGTTCCTGTCCCTGCGCTTCCACGACCAGCGCAATCTGCTCAACGCACTGGGCGCGGTGATCATCATCGTGTTCTTTGTGCCCTACACGGCTTCGGGCTTTGCCGCCTGCGGTAAGCTGTTCCACAGCCTCTTCGGCGTGGATTACATGGCGGCCATGGTGGTCTCGGCCTGCGTCATCGTGGGCTATACCATCACGGGCGGCTTCCGCGCCGTTACCACCACCGACCTCATCCAGTCCATCGTGATGAGCCTGGCCCTTGTGGCTGTGCTGGTGTACGGCATTGGCGCGGCAGGCGGCTGGGATGCCGTTGTAGCCAACGCTCAGAGCCTGCCCGGTTACCTGACCATGATGGCCAGCCACAACGCCGCCGAGGGTACGGCCACCTCGTACAGCCTGCTGGACATCGTCTCCACCATGGCGTGGGGCCTGGGCTACTTCGGAATGCCCCACATCCTGCTCCGCTTCATGGCCATTGAGGATGAAAAGAAGCTGGTACTCAGCCGCCGCATTGCCAGCGTGTGGGTCGTCATTGCCATGACAGCATCCATCATCATCGGCATGGTGGGCCTTGGCATGACCAAGGCGGGCGCGCTGGAGTGCCTGAGCGGCTCCTCCAGCGAGACGGTCATCGTCCGCATTGCAAACCTTATTGCACAGCACGGCATTCTGGCAGCCGTTCTGGCGGGCCTGATCCTGGCGGGCATCCTTGCCGCCACCATGTCCACCGCCGACAGCCAGATGCTTGCCGCCGCGTCCAGCGTCTCCCAGAACATCCTGCAGGAGTTCGGCCACATGAAGCTGACCGAACGCCAGAGCCTGTTTGCCGCCCGCCTGACCATCATCTGCGTCAGCGTGGTGGGCGTGGTGCTGGCCCGTGACCCCAATTCCAGCGTGTTCGGCATCGTCAGCTTTGCATGGGCCGGTTTCGGCGGCGCGTATGGTGCCGTGATGCTCTGCGCCCTGTTCTGGAAGCGCTGCAACTGGCAGGGTGCGCTGGCCGGGATGCTCGCCGGCGGCCTGATGGTCTTTGTCTGGAAGTACCTCGTCAGCCCTCTGGGCGGCGTGTTCGGCATCTATGAGCTACTGCCTGCCTTCCTGACCTCCCTGCTTGTCTGCGTGGTGGTCAGCCTTGTTACTCCGGCTCCTTCGGTGGAGATCGAAGCCGAGTTTGAGGCGGCGAAATAAGAAACAATAGCAAGGGCCCTTGCACAGATCCTCGTGCAAGGGCCCTTGCTTTATGCTCGGCGCACAACGCCGTTCTCAACAAAGAAAAGATTCGGCTAAGAAAAATATTTTGTATACAAAAAAGAAAAAGATTGTTTGTACAGAATTACAAAAATGCTGCATAGATTAAAGAATACAACAAGAAATACTTTCAAATCGTAAAATTTTTGAGCAATTTCGTAAAAATGTACTAACATTTTGGAAGGAGATGCCGTATCATGGATTTATAAATGAGCATACAGCTTGCGGGCGGTGTGCCAAAATTGTCCGGAAATTTGAGGAAGGAGTATTTTCATGGGAAAATCAACAGTGGATGCGTCTGCAGGGTTTGGATTGCGTGATAAACTTGCATACGCAGCGGGTGACTTTGGCTGCAATATGAGTTTTGCACTCAAAGGCTACCTGACGATTTATTGGACGCAGTTTATGGGGATCGACAACTACCTGATGGCATCCCTTCTGCTGATCGTGCAGATCTGGGACGCAATCAACGATCCTATTATCGGAGCAATGGTAGATGCGGATACGCACAAATACCGCCGGAACAAGTTCCTTGCCTATATCTGGTTCGGTGCGATCGGCCTGACCGTGGCCGGTGCACTTTGCTATCTGCCGTTCCCGCAGGCTCCCAGTATGGTCAAGAACATTCTGTTTGTGGCAGGCTATATGATTTGGGATGCTTTCTACACCGTTGCAAATGTGCCGTATGGCTCGATGCTGTCTCTGATCTCGGATGACCCGATCCAGCGTGCACAGCTGTCGACTTTCCGCTCCATTGGTTCTATGGGCGGTGCGCTTCTGACCGGTATGCTGATTCCGGTGATCATTTATGATAACCAGAACAACCTGCGTGGTGAGCAGATGTTTGTCATTGCTCTGATCATGGGTGTGATCGGTCTGATCTGCTTCCGCTTTATGGTCACGAACACAAAGGTGCGTGTGGACACCACGATCACTCTGAAAGAGGATGCACCTAAGTTCAACATCATAAAGGCATTCAACAACTTTATCCATAATCGCCCGGCTGTGGGCGCAACGCTGGCACCTATCGCAACGTTTATTGGTATGTATGGTGCCTCTACTGCAGGTCAGATCCTGTTCCAGGCTTATTTCAAGAATGCAAAGATCTCCGGCATTGTGGGTATGATCTCCTACTTTGGCGTTTTCATCTTCAGTCCTTTTGTGAGCCGTATCGTCAAGCGCTTTGGCAAGAAAGAAGCCGTGACCTTTGGTTCGGTTGTCTGTGCGCTGGCATACGTCCTGATGCTGGTTCTGCCCATCACACCGGACGGCCGGGGTCTCAGCCTTTATGTCCTGTGTCAGATCATTGCAATGCTGGGCGGCGGTATCGGAAGCTGCCTGAGCTGGTCTCTGATGGCAGATGCGATCGATTATAACGAGTGGAAATTTGGTGTGCGAGAAGAAGGCACTACCTATGCACTGCACTCCTTCTTCCGTAAGCTTGCACAGGGCATCGGACCTTCTCTGGGCCTTGTTCTGGCAACCAAACTGGGCTATGATGCATCTCTGAAGGCTGCACAGACGATCGAAGTGGCAACCCGGATGCGCTATCTGGTGCCGGTCATGTATCTGGGAAGCTATATCGTGATGATCATTGCGTACGGCGTGGTGTTCAATCTGGATAAAAAGACCCTGGCGCAGATGGAAAGCGATCTGAAAGAACGCCGTGCAAAGAACGAAAAGTAAAGGATCTTAAAATCAGAGGAATATAAGAACGGAAACCTTCTGATAAGATGATAGAAAGCCCTCCTTTCGCTTGAGCGAAGGGAGGGCTTTCCTTTTTTTCAGTTGATCAGAATCGCCATCATCTCAGCGCAGGGAATCACGAAGCCGAACCCGAAGAAGAACAGCAGGTCGAGCACAAACTTCCAGAGCCGGACAGCAGGGGAGCAGAAGTTCATGGAGCGGGTGACGGAGGCACCTATCTCACCCCAGTGTCGGTAGTAGCCGGTCTGCTCAAAGTTGTTCCAGAGCTCCAGCGAGAGAAATTCTATCCCGACGAACAATGGGAAAAACACCCAGGAGGGAAGCCAGCCGTCTGCCTGCAGGTTCCCATTGCTCAGGGTACGCCAGTGGACGGCCATCCGGCCCGGGCAGGCGAGGATGCCCCAGATGGCCAGTGCGGCACTGAGCCAAAACAAAACTGCCCGTACCGAGCGCCAGTCAATGGATTGTTGACGGCGCAGCAGAGTAAAGAAATCTTCCAGCGGGACTTCCGGTGCAATATCTGCTTCCTGCGGGTCACGGCAGTGCATCAGGTCGGCAAGGGTCAGCCCCAGCGCGTCGGCCAGTGGTTCCAGCGTGTTGATGTCCGGCAGGCCGACCCCGCGTTCCCATCGGCTGACAGCCTTATCTGTTACATGCAGCTGCTGGGCCAGCTCTGCCTGTGTTAATCCCTGTGACTTGCGCATCCGGGCGAGAAATGCCCCAAATGTTTTCGCATCCATTGTGCTCACATCCTTTGGAAAAAGGATAGCATACCACGCACCAAAAGGCAATCGACGCTTTGTTTACCTGCTCCAAAACACAAATCCCCCGCCGCCTGTTCGGTCAATGGACAGGCAGCGGGGGATATTTTATATGGAGTTCAGAAGAAAAATGCTGGGATCAGAGCTTACAGCTGGGGGCCGGCAGAGACCAGAGCCTTGCCGTGCTCGTTACCCTCGTACTTCTTGAAGTTCTTGATGAAGCGGCCAGCCAGATCCTTGGCCTTCTCCTCCCACTGGGAAGCGTCGGCGTAGGTATCGCGGGGATCCAGGATGCCGGTGTCAACACCGTTCAGGACGGTGGGAACCTCGAAGTCGAAGTAGGGGATCTTCTTGGTGGGCACGTTGTTGATATCGCCGTTCAGGATAGCATCGATGATACCACGGGTGTCCTTGATGGAGATGCGCTTGCCGGTGCCGTTCCAGCCGGTGTTGACCAGGTAAGCCTTAGCGCCGCTCATCTTCATCTTCTTGACCAGCTCCTCAGCGTACTTGGTGGGGTGCAGCTCCAGGAAGGCCTGACCGAAGCAAGCGGAGAAGGTGGGGGTGGGCTCGGTGATGCCGCGCTCGGTGCCTGCCAGCTTGGCGGTGAAGCCGGACAGGAAGTAGTACTGGGTCTGCTCGGGGCTCAGGATAGAGACAGGAGGCAGAACGCCGAATGCGTCAGCAGACAGGAAGATGACATTCTTTGCAGCAGGTGCAGAAGAGATGGGGCGGACGATGTTCTGGATGTGGTTGATGGGGTAGGACACACGGGTGTTCTCGGTGACAGACTTGTCAGCGAAGTCGATGTGGCCCTCAGCATCCAGAGTGACGTTCTCCAGCAGAGCGTTGCGCTTGATGGCGTTGTAGATATCAGGCTCGGAGTCCTTATCCAGGTTGATGACCTTTGCGTAGCAGCCGCCCTCGAAGTTGAACACGCCGTTGTCGTCCCAGCCGTGCTCGTCATCGCCGATCAGCAGACGCTTGGGATCGGTGGACAGGGTGGTCTTGCCGGTGCCGGACAGACCGAAGAAGATGGCAGTGTTCTTGCCCTCCATATCGGTGTTGGCGGAGCAGTGCATGGAAGCAATGCCCTTCAGCGGCAGGAAGTAGTTCATCATGGAGAACATGCCCTTCTTCATCTCGCCGCCGTACCAGGTGTTGACGATGACCTGCTCCTTGCTGGTGATGTTGAACATAACAGCAGTCTCGGAGTTCAGGCCCAGCTCCTTGTAGTTCTCGACCTTGGCCTTGGAAGCGTTGTAAACAACGAAATCAGGCTCAAAGTTCTCCAGCTCCTCAGCGGTGGGCTTGATGAACATGTTGGTGACGAAGTGTGCCTGCCAGGCCACTTCCATGATGAAACGGACAGCCATGCGGGTGTCCTTGTTTGCGCCGCAGAAAGCATCCACAACGTACAGGCGCTTGTTGGACAGCTCCTTCTTTGCGATCTCCTTCACGGCAGCCCAGGCTTCCTCAGAAGCGGGGTGGTTGTCGTTCTTGTACTCGTCGCTGGTCCACCAAACGGTGTTCTTGGAGTTCTCGTCCATCACGATGAACTTGTCCTTGGGGGAACGGCCGGTGTAGATGCCGGTCATAACGTCCACAGCGCCCAGCTCGCTGACCTTGCCCACTTCGTAGCCTTCCAGGCCGGGCTTGGTCTCTTCCTCGAACAGCTGCTCGTAAGAGGGGTTATACACGACCTCGGTCGTGCCGGTAATGCCGTACTTGCTCAGATCTACCTTTGCCATGATACTTATACCTCTTCTTTCGTTCAGATCAATTCTGATCGCGCGACGCACAGGCCCTTAGCCAATGGGCAGCGCGGGCGATGAAGAAATACAGATGCGTATTCTCCTGTTTATCATTATACATAAAAACATTCCAAAATCAACCAGAGGGAACAAAAGGTTCTTATAAATGTAACAAATTTTATTCAGAATCTTAGCTGTTTGAAGTGATTTCATAAGAAGAAAGGGGAACCGCGGCGAACAAAATAAAGAAAAGAGACCCAAAACACAACTTTGATAATATTTTGTCGATTCTGGATGCAACTGGGTATCCCAGAGCGGAAAAACCGGGGCGGGAGGCCCGCAGCACAAATTTCTGAAAAACTTGAAATTTCCTGTTGACAAAGTACGACTGCTATGCTAAAATAATCGAGTCGGGAGCGAAACCCCGATGCGAAAATGGACGTATGGCCCGTTGGTCAAGCGGTTAAGACAGAGCTCTTCCGATCTAGTCTTTGCAAGAGGCGCCAGCAAAGCGATGGAAATGTTCCATCGCTTTTTTCTTTTTGTTGACAGCGAATGCGGCGGGGGATATACTTATAAATAACGATTAAACCTCTCAGTCCGCCTGGCGGCGGCCAGCTCCCCTGGTAGGGGAGCCAAGAAAAGCTGGCTTGCCTCTCCTAGCAGGAGAGGTGGCAATGCGGAGCATTGACGGAGAGGTTCGTGTACGATAAGGAGAATCATTACCATGAAACAGATCATTCTGACCGGCGACCGTCCCACGGGCCGCCTGCATGTTGGCCACTACGTTGGCTCTTTGAAGGAGCGCGTGCGCCTGCAGAACACCGGCAAGTTCGACGAGATCTATATTATGATCGCTGACGCGCAGGCCCTGACGGACAACGCCGATAACCCGGAGAAGGTTCGCCAGAACATCCTGCAGGTGGCACTGGACTATCTGGCCTGCGGTCTGGACCCCAACAAGGTCCACATCTTCATCCAGTCCATGGTGCCTCAGCTGACGGAGCTGAGTTTCTATTATATGAATCTGGTCACAGTGAGCCGCCTGCAGCGCAACCCCACCGTGAAGAGCGAGATCCAGATGCGGAACTTCGAGACCAGCATCCCGGTGGGCTTCTTCACCTACCCCATCAGCCAGGCAGCGGATATCACGGCATTCGGTGCCACCACTGTGCCGGCCGGTGAGGATCAGATGCCCATGCTGGAGCAGTGCCGCGAGATCGTGCACAAGTTCAACGCCGTCTACGGCGAGACCCTGACCATGCCTGAGATCATGCTGCCCCAGAATGCCGCCTGCCTGCGCCTGCCCGGCATCGATGGCAAGGCCAAAATGAGCAAGAGCCTGGGCAACTGCATCTACCTGTCGGATGAGCCCGAGGACATCAAGAAGAAGATCATGTCCATGTACACCGACCCCAACCACCTGCGGGTGCAGGACCCCGGCAAGGTGGAGGGTAACCCCGTGTTCATCTATCTGGACGCTTTCAGCCGCCCTGAGCACTTCGCCGAGTTCCTGCCGGAGTACCAGAACCTCGATGAGCTCAAGGCCCACTATCAGCGTGGCGGTCTGGGCGACGTGAAGATCAAGAAGTTCCTCAACGCCGTCATGCAGGCCGAGCTGGAGCCCATCCGCAACCGTCGCAAGGAGTGGGAGCAGCGCCTGCCCGAGGTCG
>OIAL01000779.1_pt1 | contig 12268 bp, 10 predicted proteins | sample 1580691 | NCBI WGS metagenome assembly OIAL01 (sample SAMEA3882530, study PRJEB24775) | human gut metagenome | biome: human-associated habitat; feature: intestine environment; material: feces | place: Netherlands | collected 2009/2010
TGTGTCAAGTGCGCGCAGACACAAATCTCGTGATTGAAAAATTTTATTTTTCAATCTTTCCTCCTTCTTCTGTTCCGATTCTTTTTGATTTTTTATCGATCCAGAACTGTATTGATTGTATTAAGTGTATTATCAGTATTAGTACGCTTTGAATATATACAGAATGTTGGTTCTTGTCAAGAGATTTTTCTATCACTTTTCCTTGCTTTTTTCACATAAAATGGTATACTGAAAAAATAACTTAAATTTCAGGAAGCATTTCAAACTTATGGAGGGATTACACCATGATTACGCTTCTGTCAAGACTGTTCATCCCGGATTACGAGAATTATTCCAGCCCGAAGGTTCGCCAGGCATACGGCATTCTCACCGGTTCGGTGGGCATTTTTTTTAACTTTTTTCTATTTGTGCTAAAGATCGTCGCCGGTATGATCAGCCATTCCATCGCCATCACTGCGGACGCATTCAACAACCTGTCGGATGCCGGTTCTTCGGTCATTACGCTGATCGGATTTAAGATGAGCGGACAGGAAGCAGACTCCGACCATCCTTATGGGCACGGAAGAATCGAATATCTCGCCGGGCTTTCCGTTTCTGCCATTATCCTCATCATGGCAGCGGAGCTTGCCAAATCCTCCTTTGAGAAGATCCTGCACCCGACCCTGCCGGAAATTTCTCCGGTTATTTTTTTGATTCTGGTCGTTTCCATTCTCGTCAAGTTCTATATGTATTTTTATAATCACAAAATTGCCGGTGCCATCGACAGCTCTGCGATGAACGCAACAGCGTCTGATTCCTTCGGCGATGTGCTCGCTACCTCCGTCGTCCTCCTTTCTTCTGTTATTGGGTGGATTTTCGGTCTTGCCATCGACGGCTGGTGCGGTCTTTTGGTCGCAGTCTTCATCTTTTATTCCGGCGTAAGCTCTGCCCGGGATACCATCAATCCGCTGCTCGGTCAGGCTCCCGACCCGGAGTTTGTCACAAAAATCCGCAGCATTGTGCTTTCCCATCCACAGATCATGGGCATTCACGACCTGCTCGTTCACGATTACGGTCCCGGACGGCGGATGATCTCCCTGCATGCGGAGGTCAATGCCCAGGGCAGCTTTGTGGAGCTGCACGATCTGATTGATAACATAGAGCGCGAGCTGCAGCAGAAGCTTTCCTGCAGTGCTGTCATCCATATGGACCCGGTCATCACCGATGATCCGGAGATCAATGAGCTGCGCCATAAGGTCACCGATATCGTCTACCGGCTCGATGAGCAGCTGACCCTTCACGATTTTCGTATTATACGCGGTCCTACCCATACAAACGTCATTTTCGATGTTGTGGTTCCGTTTCATTTTAAAATGACTGATGCCCAGCTGCGCAGCTGGCTCGATGAACGGATCAAGCAGATCGATCCGTCCTATTTCTGTGTGATCAATATCGACAAAAACTAGCGGATCTTGTGCTCCGTGTGAAATATCGTTTTTTACCTCATTTCTGCGCACGCTTTTTGCGCATGCCGAGTTTGTGTCAAGTGAGCGCAGACACAAATCTCGTGATTGAAAAATTTTATTTTTCAATCTTACCACTTATTTCGTCTTTTACAATGGAGGATTCTTCTCATGAGCTTACTCGAATTATTCCTTCTGGCTGTCGGTCTGTCGATGGACGCTTTTGCCGTATCCGTCTGTAAGGGCCTGTCCGTACGCCGCGGCAGTATGAAACAGGCACTCACCGTCGGCATCTGGTTCGGCGGCTTTCAGGCGCTGATGCCCTTTCTCGGCTATCTTCTGGGCATCACATTTTCCTCTCTGATCACGAGCATCGACCACTGGATCGCCTTCGTCCTGCTGGCATTTATCGGTTTCAACATGATCCGCGAAGCCAGAAGCGATGAAGAAAATGAATCCAATGACCGCTTCGATTTCAAAACCATGCTTCCGCTTGCTGTTGCAACCAGCATCGACGCACTTGCCGTCGGCGTTACCTTTGCTTTCCTGCGGGTAAACATCGTTCCGGCAGTCAGCTTCATCGGCTGCATCACTTTCCTGCTCTCCGCAATCGGTTTAAAGGCAGGCAACATCATCGGCGCAAAAAACCGCTCCCGCGCAGAATTTGCGGGCGGTCTTGTTCTGATCCTGATGGGCATAAAGATTCTGCTGGAGCACCTCGGTGTGATTTCGTTTTAAAAGCTTTTGTGTGAGTTTGTCTGAAAATCTTTTGCTTGACAACTGTATGATGCAGTGTTAAAGTGGGCATATGCGATACACATTAACAATCACGGGAGATCCGGAAGGGATTTTCTGATAAAAGAAAGGAAAGGAGGTATGTTATGATGTTATTGTTCGTCGGATCAAATCGAAGCTATTTTGAATATCATAAGAATGCCTCCCGCCCAAACTGACGTTTTGATTCGTCTGACAAGAGCCGCGGCATTCTCATGCTGCGGCTTTTTTTATTATACAACAGGATGTTGAAAAACAGGCATTTTGTTGTCAATCAGGGCAGCCTACCTCTTGTCTGATCCGGTTTCTTTACCGCTCTCAGAAAGCTCCGGGGCTTTCCTGAAAAAGAGATTTTTTGCCGCAGAACATGCTTTCATGCTTCTGCGTTTTTTTATACCCAGGGGTATGTCCTGCCTTTGCAGGCATTATGAGCAAACGTCCCTTTCGACGTTATGTTTTTTACAAATGGAGCGAAAATCCTGTCTGGCGGGATTTTTTCCACATATATCAACTTCAAAAGAAGGGGGAATTTATTTTCATGAAAAAGTTGTCCTATTACTTAAAACAGCATATTCCGGGCTATCTGTTTGCCATCCTTTCGATGGTTATCGCGGTCAGCCTGGATCTGCTCACCCCGCAGGTGACCCGACATATTGTCGATGACGTCCTTGTGGGCGGTCAGATGGGGAAGCTCAAATATCTGCTGCTGGCGATTTTACTCATCGGCATCGGACGCTGTATTTTTCAGTACACCAAGGAGTTTACCTTCGACAAAATCTCCTCTACCATCGCCACAGACATGCGCCGCGATTTATTCGCGCACATTCAGTCGCTGTCCGCCGACTTTTTTGACAAGACGAGCACCGGAGAGCTGATGGCGCGCGTCAAGGACGACATCGACCGCATCTGGAATGCGCTCGGCTACGTCGGCATGCTGATGATGGAGGTTGCGTTCCATGTCACCGTCATTTTATTCTGCATGTACAGCTTAAACTGGAAACTTGCGATCCTGCCCACGCTCTGCATGATTTTCTGCGCCGTCCTTGCAATTTTGATGGAAAACAGACTCGGAACTATCTACGAAGAGATCAGTGAGGAAAACGCAAAATTAAACACCGTTGCAGAAGAAAACCTCGCAGGCGTGCGCACTGTCAAAGCTTTTGCGCGGGAAAAATTCAAAATCAAAAAGTTTCTTTCCCACAATAAGCGCTACTACGAACTGAATATGACGCAGTCCCGCGTGTTTGTCCGCTACTCTCCGTACTTTTCCCTGATCGGAAAACTGCTGCCGCTTCTGGTGCTTTTGATCGGCGGTTACTTATTCCTGCAGGGAGAGCTGACGCTCGGCGCACTCAGCGCATTCGTACAATATTCCACCAACATCGTATGGCCGATGGAAATGCTCGGCTGGCTGTCCAACGACTTTTCCTCCGCGGTCGGCAGTTACCGCAAAATCCGCAAAGTGTACGACCAGAAGCCTTCGATTCAGGAACCCGAAGAGCCGATTGTCCTGCCGGAAGTGACCGGCGATATCCGCTTCGAGCACGTTTCTTTCCATAAGGAGGACCAGCATGAGATTCTTCACGACATCCATTTCCATGTGGAGGCAGGCAAAACGATCGGTTTCATGGGTGCGACCGGAAGCGGCAAGACGTCCCTGATCCAGCTGCTCTGCCGCCTTTACGACGCGACGGGCGGCACGATCTATCTCGACAACGTGGATATCCGCAAACTCAGCCTGCGCCAGCTGCGCAGCTGTATTTCCACCGTCATGCAGGACGTCTTTCTGTTCTCGGATACAATTCAGGAAAACGTTATGCTCGGTCAGAAAGGAAACTTAAACATTTCCGACGTGCGGCTCGCTTCCCGCGACGCACAGGCTTCGGAATTTATCGACCGGCTCTCCGAGCAGTATGACACCGTAATCGGCGAACGCGGTGTCGGCTTGTCCGGCGGCCAGAAGCAGCGAATTTCCATCGCGCGGGCGCTGGCAAAGCATACACCTGTGCTGGTGCTGGATGATTCGACCAGCGCACTGGATATGGAAACGGAATATGCCATCCAGCAGACCCTCACCCGGCTGCCCCATACGACCAAGCTCATCATCGCGCACCGTATCAGTGCCGTCCGTCATGCAGACGAAATCATCGTCCTGGAAAACGGACACATTGCAGAACGTGGTACCCACGAAGAACTGCTTGCCCTTCACGGGCTTTACTATCAAACCTGGCAGGCTCAATTTGGCATGATGCCTGACCAGAAGGAGGTGACAGATTATGGCTGTTAATTCTTATAAGCAGGACGAACACAGCACAGACGTCGGTAAAATGAAAACGCTGATGCGCCTGTTTTCCTATCTGCTGGACTATAAAAAAGAAATCCTCGCTGTTCTGGCGATCATGGCGTTCTGCGTGTTTGTCAGTCTCGTAAACCCTCTGATCATGGAAAACGCGATCGACAAACATATTTCCACCGGCGATTTTCCCGGACTGGCAAAACTGATTGGAATCGCCGTTGTGCTGAACGTGATCATGATCCTTTTTGTCAAGCTGCGGATGCTGATTATGGCAAAGGTCTGCAACAGTATCCTCGTAACGATCCGCCAGCAGCTTTATACCCACATCCAGACCCTGGATTTTTCCTTTTTCGACAGCCGTCCCACCGGCAAGATCCTCGCCCGCATTATCGGCGACATCAACTCCTTAAAGGACGTGCTCGGCAACTGCGTCACGACGCTGATCCCGGATTTTTTCACAATCTGCGCCGTCGTCGTGATCATGTTTCTCAAAAATCCGGTTCTCGCAGCGGCTTCCCTGATCAGCCTGCCGCTGATGATCTTCTGCATGTGGTTTATCCAGGTGTACTCGCATAAACGCTGGCAGATCCACCGCAAAAAATCTTCCAACTTAAACGCGTTTGTCCACGAGGATTTGTCCGGAATCCGTATCATCCAGAGCTTTTCCGCCGAACAGGAAACGATGGCTACGTTCCATCAGCTGACGGACGAGCACCGGGATTCTTTTATCGACGCAGTGCGCTTAAATGACGCATTCGGTTCCGCCATCGATATTTGCTGGGCAATCGGCACTTTCGCCCTGTATTTTACCGGCATTGTCCTTCTCGGTCCCGATAAGATTTCCCTCGGTATCCTGATCGCATTCGGCTCCTATATTTCGATGTTTTGGAATCCGATTATGAACCTGAGCAACTTCTACAACCAGATCATCACCAATATCGCCGGAGCCGAACGTATTTTTGAGATTCTGGACACAGAGTCTAAAATTTCCGATGCTGACGGTGTGACCAAGCTGCCTCCGGTCAAAGGGGCTGTTACCTTCGACCATGTTTCCTTCTCTTACGATGGAGAGAAACGCGTTTTAGACGACGTCAGCTTCCAGATCAAACCCGGCGAAACGATTGCTTTAGTCGGTCCTACCGGCGCAGGCAAAACGACGATCGTCAACCTGATCAGCCGCTTTTACGATATCCAGACCGGTCATATCCTGATCGACGATTACGACGTGCAGAAAATTTCCATCGAAAGCCTCCGGCAGCAGATGGGCGTCATGACGCAGGATAACTTCCTGTTCTCCGGCACGATCAAGGACAATATCCGTTACGGAAAACTCGATGCGACGGATGAAGAGATCATCGCAGCCGCAAAGGCAGTCAACGCACATGACTTTATCCTAAAGCTCGAAAAAGGCTATGACACCGTATTATCCGAACGCGGCGGCGGTCTTTCCATCGGTCAGAAGCAGCTGCTCGCCTTTGCCCGCACGATGGTATCCGATCCCCGCATCCTGATTCTGGACGAGGCAACCAGCAGTATCGATACCAACACGGAAATCCTCGTGCAGGAGGGCATTGAACAGCTTTTAAAGGGACGTACCTCCTTTGTCATTGCACACCGCCTTTCCACGATCCAGAAGGCCGACCGGATCTTCGTCATCGACAACGGCCGCATCATCGAGGAGGGCAATGCAGCGCAGCTGCTTGCGCAGAAAGGCTTCTACTACGATCTGTACATGAGTCAGTTTAAAAATGTGATGTAAATCACTGCACCGCGGCACAAAGGCGATATCATTTTGTTGTGCCGCACCACGAGCAAAACGGCGCTGTCTGGAATTTCGTTTTCCAGACAGCGCCGTTTTTTTGTGCCTTCTTTCTATTCTGCCCCTTCTTGCGCCCGTTATTCTTTTTCGGATAAGATCACTGCAAGCATTCCCTGCTCCACCGTCACACTGGACCGTTTTCCAATAAATTCATTGGAAATCCCGATCGGAAAGCTGTTTGTAATCTCACCGTCCTGCATTTCATATTTTAAATTTCGAATCGTAACGCCTGATGCCTTTTCCCCGATCGAAAACAGAGACAAAAATCCTTTCGCTTCCGGTTTAAACCAGACCGTCTCGTTCTGCATCACGAACGCCGTCGTCTTATCATCCATCAGATACCCAACTGCGCTGCACTGTTTTAAATAAATCAGGCACTGCAGGTTTGCCAGCGTATGCTCGAGTCTGCCGCCCATTCCGCCGTAAATGCGAAATTCCTGACAGCCTTCTAAAAGACCTATACGGATGGCAGCCAGCATATCCGTATCGTCCTTTTCTGTCGGAAGTACAACGACATGATCCGGCGCAATTTTTGCGATCTCCGCAATCTGCGGCATGTCCGATTCCTGCGCGGAATCAAAGTCGCCCACAATCAGGTCCGGAACTATATCATATTTTCTGCAGGTATCGTAACCGCCATCCACTGCGATCACAAGATCCTCCGGCTTTGTTTCGATTTTTTGAACGCTGCAGTCTCCTGCTCCAATTAAGATACACCGTTGCATGCTGCCACTCCTTTCTGTCCATCTGCGCCGCCTGCATGAAACCCCCACGCTGTGGCAGCCTACTTACTCCTTCTGACGCTTCTCGTTTTCTCCGCCCCAGTCATAAATCATTTCCGCCGACGAGCCCTCCGCCGTGTAGGTCTTTTTTGCAAAGCGGTAATTCATCCGGGATACGACGTTTGTATTGTCCGTTGCAATCCCGCTTACCATTGTATTCCAATACACGATCTCATATTCCGTATGCGGATAATATGCCGCCGGATCGTAAGCTGGCACATATTCGATGCTGCTTCTCTGTACGCCGAGATCCTCCATTTTCTGTCCCAGCACCCGAATTGTACCACTTGGCTGTGCAAGAGAATCATCTTCTACAAAAGAAAACTTCCAGCCGTCATCTGTAAGGAGAAATACGATCGCTTCTTTCGTGACCGGCACATAGGTATTGCCCGTCCAGTATTCCATCGTGCGATTGATAAACGCATCCCGGATGGCCTTGTACTGATCCGTCACGATGAAATTCCGCGCCGTCTTGTAGTCTTCCTGTTCAAACGCCTCAAACATCGGCGCGAAGTAATCGCTTATCTCCTGCTGTTTGGAAAGACATGCCAAAATACCATCTGCTTCTGCATCTCCCAGCGCCTGCGCCCGTTCTACCAGTTCCTTCCAGCTGTCCCGATGCGAAAGGCTTAAATAAATCTTCTGTGCTTTCGGTATTATAAATCTGTATGCTGCTTCCTGGTAGCTATTGTCCTTTTCGGCAAGCCCCAAAAGCTTTTCGGCAACGTCTGCATATTCGTCAAAATCAGAGGTTCCATCCAGTTCGTCTAACATCAGGGACGCAGTATCCTCCTGCACTGTGACCTGCTGGACACAGTTTTCTAAAACGCTTCTGACACTTTCATTATCCGGATCTGATTCCAGCACGGTAAGACAACTCCTGATATCGTCCAAACCGGCAGTCTTTTCATTGACATGCTCCACTACGCTGTTCAATACGGTCGCACAGTAGTTCTGCAGCAGAATTTCGGACTGTGTCGTCTCGTATCCCTGATGCAGAATTTCTGCCGCCTCATCCAGCTGTCCCTGCGCTGCATAATCATCCGCCAGCCCACGATAAGCGCGCACGCTGCCTTCATCGATGGAAAGCGCTTCCGTATAAGCCTCCTGCGCCTCCAAATAATTCATTTCCGTCATATATTTTGCCGCAAGGGTCAGCTGCTTTTCCACCTTTGTCTGCGGTAAATTATGATAAATCAGCGTAGAACCTGCTGCCGCCACAATCACTGCTGCCGCTGCGATTCCGATCTTTTTCCTTTTCTGCGCTAATTTTTTTCCTCTTTTTTTCCACATGATAGATCTCTGCCTTTTCCTGTCTTTCTTTCGCCCCGATGCCAAAACCAACGGGTTTTCCGGCTGTTTCTGGCGCCAGAGCATACAGTCGATATTGTATCAATTTTTCTCCCGCTTTGTAAAGACTTTACACGAAAAAGTCACAGATCCGCTCTTCTATTCCCAATCATGCTCCCATAGAGCGGAACATTCCAAACATAAGCCCCATACTCAGAAATGGTCCAAGCGCAATCTTTTGCCCTCTCCCGTTTCGAAACAACATCAGATACAGACAGTATCCCCCTGCAAGCGCCATTCCAAACGCAAGACTGTCCCAGACAGCAGACAATCCCAAAAAGAAACCACCTGCCGCCATCAGCTTGACATCCCCGCCGCCGACTGCTCCCGGCCTGCATACAGCTGCCGCAAAAAGCGGCAATCCGGCAATAAACGCCCCGGCAAGACGCATTCTTATAGAAGGCTGCGGCATCCAAAAAAGCGCAGCAACACCGGTCAGGAACAGAAATCCCGTGATCGCGTCCGGAATCTTTCTTTTCTTAAAATCACAAAGGCTGGCTACAATCAGACCTCCCATAAAAAGTACATCCAACAAATAGCTTCCTGTTTCTTTCATTTTTTCCGCTCATTTCTGCGCACGCTTTTTGCGCATGTCGAGTTTGTGTCAAGTGCGCGCAGACACAAATCTCGCGATTGAAAAATTATATTTTTCAATCTTCTCCCTTCATACTGCACATTCCATCTCATCCGACGCATGCAATGGCATGTGGCACGGCTCTCCTTTTCTGCTTTCCATTCTAGCAAATTTGCGACTTTCCGGTAAGCCGTAATGTCTCACAAAATCGATAATCCAAACGCACGTTCTTTTTGTAACCACTTGCAAATTTGGCAGCAATTTCAAAACTGGTATGGTAAAAAAAGTGCAAAATGGCACTTTCTATCATGCCACATATTGCTTATGATAAGAAAAACTTTGATGAGGAGGATTTCCACTATGAAAAAAGAATCTTTTCAAAAGCTGGTTTTAACCGGTGTATTTGCAGCATTATCTTATGTTGTCTTCACTTTTTTGCAGATTAAGATCCCGCTTCCCGGCGGCGACGCAACAAGCATCCATCTCGGCAATGCAGTCTGTGTTCTCGGTGCGCTGATCCTTGGCGGTCTCTGGGGCGGCATCGGCGGCTCCATCGGCATGACCATCGGCGACCTTTTCGATCCCGTCTATGTCGTATATGCACCCAAGACCTTTATTCTGAAGCTCTGCATCGGTCTGATCACCGGTCTGATCGCCCATCACTTCGGTCACATCACTTATCAGACAGACAAAAAGAAAATCGCCCGTATTGCAGCACTGGCAGCACTGGGCGGGCTGATCTTCAACACAATCTTTGATCCTCTTGTAGGATATTTTTATAAGCTGCTGATCCTGGGCAAACCCGCTGCAGAGCTGACCCTGGCATGGAATATCACTGCAACAGCCATCAACACCGTGATTTCCACCATCGTTTCCGTTCTTGTATACATGGCGCTTCTGCCTGCACTCAAAAAGTCCGGTCTGTTCTTTCAGGTCGGCAAAGAAGGATCTTCCAAATGAATCTACAGATTCCCAAAAAGGCGGCAGTCATCAACAGCTTCGCCGGATATGGACGCTGTTCCCTCACCGAGGCGCTTCCCATTTTGAGCGCCATGAGGGTGCAGGCGTGCCCGGTGCCTACCGCCGTTTTTTCCAATCATACAGGGTTTGCAGCCTTCGCCTGTCAGGATCTGACCGCGTTTCTGCCCTCCTATCTGGAGCAATGGAAGCAGTTAAATCTTACGTTTGACGGTGTTTTGTGCGGATTTTTAGGACAGGCAGAACAAATTCTGTCTGTTTCTTCCTTTCTTTCCGACCAGAAAAGCCGAGGCTGCCAAACAATTCTCGTCGATCCCGTCATGGGCGATCACGGAAAGCCCTATCGCACGATCACACCAAAACACTGTCAAAAGCTGCGCAGCCTGATTCCGCTGGCAGACATCATTACGCCCAATATCACGGAAGCATGCCTTTTGACGGATACACCCTGGAAAGACGGCTTCTGGAATGAATCTGAGCTTTCTGAGCTTTGTCAAAGGCTTCACAAACTCGGTCCGTCCAAAATCGTCATCACAGGTCTGCCCTGCCTGATCCATGGAAAAGAAGGCTTTGAAAATTATCTGTCCTGCAAGGAGCCGTTTTCTCAACGCGCCTGCCTGACGCCCTCTGCAGGTCCGTCCCGACATGGAACCGGCGATATTTTCGCTTCGATCCTGATGGCGGACGCACTAAACGGCGTCGATTTTTCCGTCTCCGTCCAAAAGGCGGCGGATTTTATTTCCAAATGTATTTCCGCATCGAACGCGCTGCAGATTCCGGAGCCTGATGGCGTCTGCTTCGAAAATTTCCTGTCAGATCTGGCAGACCAGTAAATGATACATCTATAACCGGGCGTATCAGCTCCTGTTTTTCCTGCACAAAAAAAGAATGTGCCAAGGCACATTCTCGCGCCGAGGCGCGGTTGCTTTAGCAACCATCTACCCCTGCGCCGAGTGCGCATCCTCGCAGCGCGTTTTTCTTTCATAGGACGCATTTTCCTATGAAAGAAACAAAAGATCCTGCATTGTCCGGCGCAAACGCGCAGCTGCAATGCAGGATCTTTTTTGCAATCTGTTATTTCGATCCGGCTCTATTTTACCAGCACTTTCTCAATTTCTGCGATATAAAGCGTATGAAAATCCTTATCCGGATACCAGGAATCCACGGTCTTTTGATCCAGAAATGCCGCTTCCTCCATGGGCTGTGCGAACAGCTTACGGCACACGAGCGTCATCCGACTTTCTTCAAAAACGGGTGCGCCATCTACAAGTGACTCTGTCAGTCCGCTTTTGGCGATCTTATCCTCTGTCCTTCCAGATACCGTTCCCATGTAATTTAACATCTCCCGCTGTGTTTCCGGGAAAATACCAAGGGAAAACGTCTCTGTCTGATCCAGAAAGGTCTTCGTGTAACGCTGTGGGCGAATCACGATCATCACGACCGACTTTCCCCACATTTCACCTACTGCTCCCCAGCTCGCCGTCATGGCGTTGCTTTTGCCGTCTTTGTTTGCTGCTACCAGCAGCCACTCCTTTCCGATCAGCTCGAAGGGGTTATCCTTGATCTCCTGCGGTTTGATTTCACGAAACATAGTTTTCCTCATTTCTGCGCACGTTTTTTGCGCATGTCAAGTTTGTGTCAAGTGCGCGCAGACACAAATCTCGCGATTGAAAAATTTTATTTTCAATCTTCTTCCTCCCGTCTTTAGTCTACGATTCCGTCATCTTCCGGAATGATCACTGCCAGAATAAAATACAGAATCAGTCCAAGTAAGCCTGCACTTGTAATCAGGCTGATCACTACATATAAAATACGGATCACAGTTGCATCGATCCCGAAGAAATCTCCAAGGCCGCCGCACACGCCGCATACCATTCTGTTCGTTGTGGAACGAAATAATTTTTTATTGTTCATAAGGATGTCCTCTCTTTCTTTGCTTTATCTTAATCCTGTTCGAAGTAAATTTCAATATTTCCCATGGAAGAATCCAATTTCATCTTTCCGGATGCCTTATTGCAGATTACGAAATTTTCCATGGAAACGCCGTCAAATTCTACGTTTCCCAGATCGCTGTCGATCTCATAATCAAAATCGTCTTCGCTCTGTGAAAGGTTCAACACAATGTTTCCAAGCTCAGCATCTGCATCCACCATATCTGTGATGCTCCCCGAAAAACGGAGGACACCTGCTTCTGCATCCGCTTCCAGCTCCGCTGCCTCACTATCCGTCACAGTAATGGCTCCCGCCTCCGCC
>OIAL01000787.1_pt1 | contig 12176 bp, 9 predicted proteins | sample 1580691 | NCBI WGS metagenome assembly OIAL01 (sample SAMEA3882530, study PRJEB24775) | human gut metagenome | biome: human-associated habitat; feature: intestine environment; material: feces | place: Netherlands | collected 2009/2010
CCCCCGCCGCTCCCGGTGAGTACACCCGCCGCGCCTTCCTCAACGGCAAGCTGGGGCTGACCCAGGCCGAGGCTGTGATGGACCTGATCTCTGCCGATGGCAGACAGGGTGCGGCGCTGGCCAATGCCTCCCTGAACGGCGCGCTGGCGAAGAAGATCGGGGCTGAAAAGGATGCCCTGACCGCCCTGCAGGCCCATCTGACTGCCTGGGTGGATTTCCCCGAGGAGGACGTTCCCGCGCTGGAGGATGCCCAGCTGGTATCCACCCTGACTGCCGTGAAGGGAGAGCTGGACACCCTCATCCGGAATTATGATGCCGGTGCTGTCCTGCGGGAGGGTGTGGACTGTGCCATCGTGGGGCGGCCCAATGCGGGCAAGTCCACCCTGCTCAATCTGCTGGCCGGGTTCGACCGGGCCATCGTCACCCCCGTGGCGGGCACCACCCGGGATGTGGTGGAGCAGGCCGTCCGGCTGGGGGACATCCGGCTGAACCTGTTCGACACGGCCGGTCTGCGGGAGACCGAGGATGCGATCGAGGCCGAAGGTATCCGCCGAAGCTGGAAAAAACTGGAAGAGGCGGGGCTGATCCTGGCGGTGTTCGATGGCTCTGAGCCCCTGACCCGGGAGGATCTTGCGTTGGCGCAGCGGTGCGCTGGTCGCCCGGCCATTGCACTGGTCAACAAAGAGGACAAGCCCACTCAGTTTGACGCAGAGATCATTGCAGGCGATTTTGCCATGGTGATCCCGGTCTGCTGTCAGGAAGAGGGGAGCCGCAGGGTGATCGCTGCTGCCGTTGCCCGTCTGCTGGGCACCAACAACATCGATCCCCACGCTGCCAGCCTTTCGGGCCAGCGACAGCTTGCTGCCGCCACCCGCGCGCGGGATGCAGTGGCCGGTGCGCTGGATGCGGTCAGCGGCGGGTTTGGGCTGGATGCCGTATCGGTTTGTGTGGACGATGCGCTGGATGCCCTCTGTGACCTCACCGGCGAAAGTGCGTCGGAGAATGTCATCAATGAAGTGTTTGAGCGGTTCTGTGTGGGAAAGTAACGGAGGGCAGCCCGTCTGGCAGCTTTCTCCTCGGACACGAAACGGGCCATTGCCTGCGGCAACAGGGTCCCACCCCAGCGGACGGTCCTCGGAGAAACTTCCAGCCGCTCTGCCGGGTAACAGCAGATTGAACCATAGAGGAAAGTATAGGAAAAGTATGAATCATCTTGGAGATTACGATGTGATCGTAATAGGCGCGGGCCACGCTGGCATTGAAGCGGCCCACGCTGCTGCCACGCTGGGTGCTAAAACGGCGGTGTTTACCATGAGCCTGGATGCCATTGGCAACATGCCCTGCAATCCCAGCATCGGCGGAACTGCAAAAGGAACGCTGGTACGCGAATTGGATGCGCTGGGCGGTGTGATGGGCCTTGCGGCGGATGCCACCTACCTGCAGAGCAGGATGCTGAACAAGGGCAAAGGCCCTGCCGTTCATGCCCTGCGCGTTCAGACCGACCGCAAGCGCTACCACGAATATATGAAGCACGCTCTTGAACTCACACCCGGCCTTGCCATCCATCAGGCCGAGGTGGTGGGCATTGAGGTGGAGAACGGCCATGTCAAGGGCGTGGTGACCCAGCTGAACGGGGAGTACAGCGCAAAGTGTGTGGTCATTGCCACGGGTACCAATCTGGGTGGTAAAATTTTTGTCGGTGATGCGTGGTATGCTTCCGGCCCTGACGGGATGCACGCCGCCAATGCCCTGACCGAAAGCCTGAAAGCCGCCGGTCTGCCCCTGCGTCGGTTCAAGACCGGTACCCCTGCCCGTGTCCACCGGAGAAGCATCGACTTCTCCAAGCTGGAATGCCAGCCCGGCGACCCGGACAGCGAGCTGCAGCCCTTCAGCTTTCTGACGGATGCACCCATGCACAACAAGGTCGAATGCTGGATCGCCTACACCAACCCCGAGACCCACAGGATCATTCTGGACAACATCCAGCGCAGCCCACTCTATGGCGGCATGATTGAGGGGGTTGGCCCCCGGTACTGCCCTTCCATTGAGGATAAGGTGGTGCGCTTTGCGGGCAAGGACCGGCACCCTATCTTTGTGGAGCCCTGCGGCGAGAACACCGAGGAAATGTATCTGCAGGGTGCGTCCAGCAGCCTGCCTGAGGATGTGCAGAACGCCTTTTACCGGAGCATTCAGGGGTTTGAACACATTGAGATCATGCGCCCGGCCTACGCCATCGAGTATGACTGCGTAGACCCGACCAGCCTGGAAGCCACGCTGGAGAGCAAGGTGGTGCGGGGCCTGTATGGCGCGGGCCAGTTCAACGGCACCTCCGGCTACGAGGAAGCTGCCGCGCAGGGTCTGTTGGCAGGTCTGAACGCTGCCCGCAGTGCAAAAGGGGAGAGCCAGCTGATCCTGGAGCGCCAGACCAGCTATCTGGGTACGCTGGTGGATGACCTTGTCACAAAGGGTGTCATGGACCCTTACCGCATGATGACCAGCCGGAGCGAGTACCGCCTGACCCTGCGGCAGGACAACGCCGATCAGCGGCTGACCCCCATTGGCCGGGAGTATGGTCTGGTGCAGGATGACCGCTGGGCAAAATACCAGCACACCCAGAGCATTCTGGAAGCGGAGCGCCGCCGCCTGCACGAGACCCACCTGCGCACTGCTGACCTGCGCGCTGCCATGGAAGCAGCCGGGCTGACCCCTGCCGCTGAGGGCGGCATTGCCGAGGAGCTGCTCCGCCGCCCCGAGATCAGCTACCCGCTGTTGGCGGGTGTGATCGGCTGGGGCGAGGGCATCACCCCCATGCTGGCCGAGCGGCTGGAGACCGAGATCAAGTACGCAGGCTACATTGCCCGGCAGGATCGGATGATCCGTGACGTGGCCCGCCACGAAAAGACCCTGATCCCCGCAGATTTCGAGTATGCTGACCTGACCGGCCTGACGCTGGAGGCCCGTGAGAAGCTGACCCGCATCCGCCCGAAGAATCTGGGGCAGGCGGGCCGCATCCCCGGTGTGTCGCCCTCTGATGTGGCGCAGCTGAGCATTGCTTTAACAGTCAGAGAGAAAACCTGATGCACTGACGGAGAGGTTGACGAAGGAGAGCAGAACCTCTGTATAACATCTCAGCCGCCTGCGGCGACAGCTCCCCTGATAGGGGAGCCATTGATAAAAAGAGAAAAGAATTGCCTCACACGAAAAGGGACAGATAAATGATCGACAAGAACAGATTAGAACAAAAATGTTCCATGTGGAACATTGCGCTGACCGGGGACCAGCTGGACCAGCTGGATGCCTTTGCGCAGATCCTGGTGGACTACAACCAGAAGGTTAATCTGACCGCCATCACCGACCCGGAGGGCATTGAGGACAAGCACTTCCTCGACAGCCTGCTGTTTGCCAGCCAGCCCGAGGTAGCAGGGAAGATGGTGGACGTGGGTGCCGGTGCCGGATTCCCGGGTATCGTGACAAAGATCTATAAGCCCGAGCTGGAGCTGACCCTGATGGAGCCCACCGGCAAGCGGGTGGAGTTCTTGAAGTATGCCTGCGCTCAGCTGGGCCTGACCGGGGTGGAGTTTGCCAAGGAGCGCGCCGAGGAAGCCGCCCGCAAAGCATGGAGGGAGCAGTTTGATCTGGCCTCTGCCCGTGCGGTGGCGGCTCTGCCCATGCTGGCCGAGTACTGCTTACCGCTGGTCAAGGTGGGTGGCAGCTTCCTTGCCATGAAAGGCGCTTCCGGCGAGGAGGAGCTGGCCGCGGCCCGCGGTGCCATCCGGAAGCTGGGCGGAGAGTATAAGGAGACCCGCACCCTGCATCTGCCGGGCGGCGATACCCGCACCCTCATCCTCTGCAAAAAGATTTCGCAAACTCCGACAGCCTACCCCAGAAACGGTGGAAAGATCGCAAAGTCTCCGCTGAAATAACGCAAAACCGCAAGATAAATGCCAAGCCCTGCCGAACGATTCTTCTGGCAGGGCTTTTTGATTTCTGGTACACTGGAACTGCAATGACACAGTTTTCCACCGTTTCCCGGGAAACGGTGGAAAACTGCGTCACATTTCAGCGAAAGGGGAAAGAATCATGTTTGAATGGAAGAAATCTGCCGGAAAGATCTACACCCTGCCTGTGGAAAGCATCCGTCCCTCGCCGTTTCAGGCTCGGACTGTTTTTGATGAAAAGGAGCTGGCGGGGCTGGCTCAGAGCATCCGGGAAAACGGCCTGCTTCAGCCCATCTCGGTGCGGAAGGTCGAGGGTGGTTACGAGCTGGTGGCAGGGGAGCGGCGGCTCCGCGCCTGCAAGTTGGCCAGGATGGAGACCATCCCGGCCATCCTCTGTGACTGCGGCGACCAGCGGACTGCGGCGCTGGGTCTGCTGGAAAACATCCAGCGGGAAGACCTGAACCCCTTTGAGCAGGCACAGGGGCTGCGGGATGTGATCGCCCTTTGGGACTGCACCCAGGCCGAGGCGGCCAAGCGGCTGGGCATGGCACAGCCCACCCTTGCCAACAAGCTGCGGCTGCTGCAGCTGACCATCGACCAAAGGCAGTTCGTGCTGGACAATGGCCTGACCGAGCGCCACGCCCGGGCTGTCCTGCGCCTGCCCGAGAACCGGCGGAGCGAAGCCCTTATCACCATTGCCAAGCGGCGGATGAATGCCCGGCAGACCGACCTGTACATTGAGCAGGTGCTCAATGCCGCCGCCCCGGGCAGACACCGCATCTCCATGGTCAAGGATGTGCGCATCTTTGTCAACACCATCGACCATGCCATCCGGCTGATGACGGACAACGGTGTGCCTGCCACGGCCCACAGGGAAGAGCGGGACGGCTATATCGAATACACGGTGCGCATCCCAACCGCAGCCGCGCAAAGATAAAACGCATCGCAATTTTCACAAAAAATGCAATTCCACAGGGTTTTTACGCAAAATAATCAGGAAACAGGTTCAAAAAGCCGCGCTGATGTGCTATACTAGTCTTTAAAGGGGCTTTGCTGGTGGGAAAACAGCGGGGCCCGGCCTTGAATGTTCCACGTGGAACAAATAATTTTCCCGGGAGGAAACAAAGAGCGTGGCTAAAATCGTTGCAATTGCAAACCAAAAAGGCGGCGTGGGCAAGACCACCACGGCCGTGAACCTTTCGTCCTGCGTTGCGGCTCTGGGCAAAAAGACGCTCATCGTCGATCTGGACCCGCAGGGCAATACCACCACCGGTTACGGCATTCCCAAGCGGAGTGTCGATGTGGGTACTTATGAGTTGCTGATCGGTGAGGCGGAGGCAAAGGATGCCATCCGCAAGACCGAGTTCCGCACCGATGTCATCGGTTCCAACACCCGGCTTGCGGGTGCGGGTCTGGAAATGATCGATCTGCCGGGCCGCGAAAGCCGCCTGCGCAAGGCGCTGGCCTCGGTGCAGAAGGACTACGACTTCATCTTTGTGGACTGCCCGCCCAGCCTGGATCTGCTCACCCTGAACGGTCTGTGCGCCTGCGACAGCGTGCTTATCCCCATCCAGTGTGAGTATTACGCACTGGAGGGCCTGTCGGAGCTCATCAGCACCCTCAAGACCATCCGCAAGAAGTACAACCCCTATCTGGACATCGAGGGCGTGGTGTTCACCATGTTCTCCGGGCGGTTCAACCTGACGCTGCAGGTGGTGGATCAGGTCAAAAAGTATTTTGGCTCCAAGGTCTACAAGACCACCATCCCGCGCACCATCCGCATCTCGGAAGCGCCCAGCTACGGCCAGCCCATCAATTTCTATGAGCCCAAGGGCAAGGGCAGCGAGGCCTATATGGATCTCGCCATTGAGTTCGTAAAGAACAACCGCCCGCATGAACCGGCACGCCGCCGCACAAAAGGGAACAGTGCCCCCGCCGAGCAGAAAAGCGCACTGGAACAAGTGAAGCGGGGGGAAGCGTAACCTATGGCAAAAAAAAGAGGAGGACTGGGCCGGGGCCTGGAAAGTCTGTTTGAGGACACAGCCCCCAGCTTTGAGTCCGATAACCGGATCGAGACGCTGCCCCTGCGGGAGATCGAGCCGGACCCGGCTCAGCCCCGCAAGACCTTTGATGAGGAAACGCTGGCAGAGCTGGCGGCCAGCATCTCAGAACACGGTTTGCTGCAGCCCATCGCGGTGCGGCCCCACGGGGTAGACCGCTATCTCATCGTGGCTGGTGAGCGCCGCTGGCGTGCCTGCCGGATGGCGGGCCTGACCGAGGCGCCCGTCGTCGTGAAGGATGTCACAGATGAGCAGGCCATGGAGCTGGCGCTGGTGGAAAACCTTCAGCGCGAGGATCTGGACCCGGTGGAAGAAGCACTGGGCATCCGGGAGCTGATGACCCGCTGTGACCTGACCCAGGAGCAGGCCGCCCGCAAACTGGGCAAGAGCCGCAGTGCGCTGGCCAACAGCCTGCGTCTGCTCAACCTGCCCGAAACGGTGCTGGAGCTGCTGAAGAGCGGCTTTCTCACCACGGGCCACGCAAAGGTGGTGCTGGGCCTGCCCACCCCGGAGCTGCAGGAGCAGGCGGCACAGATCATTGCCGACCATGAGCTGAATGTCCGGCAGGCAGAGGCCCTGTGCAAAAAGCTGGCCAAGCCCCCCAAAGAGCCTGTGGAGCCCGCCCCGCGCGGCACCCTGCCTGTGGAGGTGGAGGAGAGCCTGAAGCAGGCGCTGGGCAGTGAGGTCAGTGTGGCCTACCACGACGGCAAGGGCAAGCTGACCGTCCATTTCTACTCGGATGAGCAGCTGAAGGCTTTTGCAAACTTATTAGGGCAATATCAGGTTGAGGATTAAATCTCTCCGTCATTGTTGTTGCCCAGTAGGAGAGGCCTTGGCAGCCGATGGAAGCTTTTCGTGTACGCCAGAAGCTCCCCGACTAGGGGAGCTGGCGGGCGCAAGCCCGACTGAGAGGTTGTACGAAGGCAAGCCTGCCCGAGAAGAAAAACATAGCGATCTAAGGCGCACGCCGCCTTTGAACGGCATGGGAAAGGGCTTACCCGCCCCATGCGAACCGAAATAGAGTAAGGAGAGTAAATCATGCTTGATATCAAATTTGTCCGTGACAACCCGGATGCTGTCAAGGAAAACATCAAGAAGAAGTTCCAGGATGCCAAGCTCCCTCTGGTGGATGAAGTCATCGAGAAGGACGCCAAGTACCGCGAGTGCCTGAAGGAAGTCGAGTCCCTGAAGGCTGCCCGCAACAAGCTGAGCAAGGCCAACGGCCCCCTGTTCGGTCAGCTGAAGAAGTGCACCGATGAGGCCCAGAAGGCCCAGCTGCAGGCACAGATCGATGCCAACAACGCCGCCGTCAAGGCCGATGCGGACAAGATGGCAGAGCTGGAAGCCGAGGAAGCCAAGCTGGCTGACCGCATCCAGGAGATCATGTACACCATCCCCCAGATGATCGACCCCAGCGTGCCCATCGGCCCCGATGACACCTACAACGTGGAGGCTCAGCGTTTTGGCGAGCCTGTGGTGCCCGATTTCCCCATCCCGTACCACACCGAGATCATGGAGAGCTTCGACGGCATCGATATGGACGCTGCAGGCCGCGTGGCCGGCAACGGTTTCTACTATCTGCTGGGCAACATCGCCCGCCTGCACGAGGCTGTGCTGGCCTATGCCCGCGACTTTATGATCAACAAGGGCTTCACCTATGTGATCCCTCCCTTCATGATGCACGGCAACGTGGTGCAGGGTGTCATGTCCTTCCCGGAAATGGATGCCATGATGTATAAGATCGAGGGTGAGGATCTTTACCTGATTGGTACATCTGAGCACTCCATGATCGGTAAGTTTATCGATACCATCAACGACGAGGAGAAGCTTCCATATACACTGACCAGTTATTCCCCATGTTTCCGTAAGGAAAAGGGAGCACATGGTATCGAGGAGCGTGGTGTTTACCGTATCCACCAGTTCGAAAAGCAGGAGATGATTGTGGTATGTAAGCCGGAAGAATCCAAAGCATGGTATGACAAGCTCTGGAAGAATACGGTAGATCTGTTCCGCAGTCTGGATATTCCGGTTCGTACCCTGGAGTGCTGTTCCGGTGATCTGGCAGATCTGAAAGTGAAATCCTGTGATGTCGAGGCATGGTCTCCGCGTCAGAAGAAATACTTTGAGGTAGGAAGCTGCTCCAATCTGGGAGATGCTCAGGCAAGACGTCTGAAGATCCGCATAAAGGGAAAAGATGGCAGGAAGTATTTTGCACATACCTTAAACAATACCGTTGTTGCTCCGCCGCGTATGCTGATCGCATTTCTGGAGAATAATCTGAACGAAGACGGAAGCGTAAACATTCCGAAAGCATTACAGCCATATATGGGAGGAATTGAGAAAATCGTTCCAAAACATGAATAGGAGGCAGTCCTATGGGAGATATAAATAAGATGGAAGAAGAATGTACCCATAATTGCATGACCTGTGGGCATGGCTGTGCAGAAGGCAGTGATGGTGTGGGAAAATTCGAAAAAGCCCTGAATAAACTTAGTGATATTGATGCCGGGGAGCTGTTGAAAGGATTACAGTCGCTGGGAGAATCAGACAATCAATAATTGAAAACGATAAAAAAAAGCACCGTATGAAATTACCTAAAAAGTCTTTTTGTACGGTGCTTTTTTGTTGAAATTGTACATTTTCGTTGCTTTTCGTCAGAAAGTGAGCGATAATAAAAGAAAAAACAAGAAGAATCAATTTGGGTAGGAGAGGGTATGAAAGAAGTATTAAAAAGAGGAATGCTGAAATTTGAGAACAGCTTTTTTTCCCATGTCGTCCGATGTGCATTGGGAATGATAATCCCACTTGTTTTGACAGGGGGGATTGCCTGTGCTGTCCGTGATTTTCCGGTCGCCCCATACCAGATGTTTCTGACGCAGGGGGGGGAGATGGTTTTATGATTTCCTTACAATGGTTTATGAGGGAACATACGGTATTTTTTCTGTAGCATTGGTGATTACCATTGCGTACAGTTATGCAATGGAGAAAAATGAATCGCTGGAAAATGTCGTTATGTATGTGGTTGTGGCACTTGCCGCATTCAGCGCACAGCTGAATCTGGGAACAGAAGATTTTGATGTGGCAGGACTGGGAACGACCGGATGTTTTGCGGCAATGTTTATCGGTTATTTGTCCTGCATGGCATTTTCAAAGCTGCGCAGATGCCATAAACTGATGCTGGAACAGTATACCGCGGGGATGGGGGGAGGCTGTGTCTTGGCAATCCGTACACTGATTCCACTCGGTATTGTTGCAGCCGGTTCTGGAGGGTTGAATCTGCTTATTGGCAGAATTACCGGAATCTATGGATGTTATCAGTGGTTTAACCATATTTTCTATGCAGCATGTCAGAATATTGCAGATTACAGTAATTTCCTTTCCGGACTGCTCTATACGTTCGCGGTAAATCTGATGTGGTTTTTCGGTTTGCATGGAAGCCATATTCTGGAGGCAGTGGCAGTCCATAATTTTGGTGTCACAGGAAATGTTGTTTTTTCAAAGGCATTTTACGATGTGTATGTGGCAATGGGAGGCTGTGGCACAACGGTCAGTGTCCTGATCGCATTGCTTTTGTTCTTCCGCAAAGAACGTACCGGAAAGCTGGCAGGGCTGGCATCATTTACGGTAGTCTTTAATTTAAATGAAATGCTTACATTTGGTATTCCGATCATATTAAATCCGATTCTGCTGGTTCCGTTTGTCCTGACACCGGTGGTGTGCTATTGCCTGGCATATGTGGCAACGGTATGCGGTTTCCTGCCGGTTCTTACCCATGAGGTGGTATGGTCGACACCGGTTGGTATCGGTGGCTATCTTGCCAGCGGTTCCTGGAAGGGAATTGCCGTGCAGGCAGTGGGAATTCTGGCAGGGATATTGTTTTACCTTCCGTTCCTGAAAATAAATCAGAGGATGGAGGTATATAAAGCCAAGCGTCATGTTCAGGTTCTGATACACGAATTACAGGAAAAGGAAGAACAGATTGACCAGCCGGTGTTTTTGACGCGCGGAGACCATATCGGAATGATTTCCCGTATGCTCCTGCTTGATTTAAAGCATGCGATCAAGAATAAAGAACTGTATATGCTTTATCAGCCACAGGTATACAGCGATGGTATCTGTATTGGTGCTGAGGCACTGCTGCGCTGGAACCATCCAGTATATGGTATGATATATCCACCACTTATTATTTATCTTGCAGAGGCGGGAAAGGTATTGCCGGAACTGGAACGGTTTATCATTGATGAGGTTACGGATGGGATTGTGCAGACGCGTGCACAATATGATTCGGATTTTAAAATTTCCGTAAACATTACCGCGCATTCCCTGTTGTGGGACATTGAGGGATATATCCGGCAGACAATGGAACAAAAAGAGATAGATGCCCATATGCTCTGGATTGAAATTACAGAACAGGATATCCTTCTGCAGACGGATGTGGTTGTCCGGAAACTTGAAGAACTCAAAAAGCAGGGGCATAAGCTTTTGATTGATGATTTCGGCATGGGACATACTTCCCTGCTGTACCTGCAGTCAGAGTATTTTGATGTGGTCAAGCTGGACGGTTCACTGACCCGCCCACTTTTAAAAAGCCATACGAATCAGAAAATTGTGCGTTCGATTATTGAACTGGGACAGGAACTTGGGGTAAATGTAATTGCAGAGTTTGTGGAAAACAGGGAGCAGAGAGATCTACTGGATACGCTGGGCTGTCATTGCTATCAGGGATACCTGTATGCAAAACCACTGGAACTGGAGGAGTTTATTACTTATATGAAACAGATGAACGAGAAGTAGCGGGCTGTTTTTTCAAAAATCTCCAATGATATTTACAAAAATTTCTCTTGTTTTTTTGAAGCCTTGGATATATGATGATGACAGGGAAATTGTTACAGCACAAAAGCCATTTCAGAAAGGATGGGCGGAAAACATGAGAAAGAAGTCACATATTTCACTGGCACGTTATATTGTAGCAAATACAGAGGACGAAGGGCTGAAAAAACACTGGCTGTCGTTTTATATTGGAAGCGTCCTGCCGGATTGTAAGCCATCTTTTATCTATAAACGGCACGAGATTACCGGTACATTTCCAAAACTCAGGAAGGATATAGATGCATTGATCCATGGAAAAGAGAACCGTTTTCCCAAACGGAAACGGATGTATTACATGAATCTGGGGGAGATCACGCATTACGTAGCAGATTATTTTACCTTTCCGCACAATAAGATTTATCCGGGAGGATTTAAAGAACACTGTGCTTATGAAGAACATCTCAAACATGAACTCCGCGCCTTTTTAAAGACGGAGGCACCGAAGGTGTTGAATGAATGCGGGCATCGGCAGTTTGCCAGCCAGGAGGCACTGTTTGATTATATTCAGAAAATGCATGATAAGTATTTAAGCAGTAAGATTGATACTGCAAAAGACATTGAGAATATTGTGCTGGTCAATAAACAGGTGGTGGATGGCATCGATTATCTGTTTTTAAAGAATCATATGCAGCATAGGGTTGCATAGAAGGAAAGCAGTCGGAAACCCGGCTGTTTTTCTGCGTTTACGGACACTTATAGGATTGACAAATTTTTGACAAAGTGTTACGATTATCTCATATGAAACTGTCGATGATTCGTGACAGAAGGTGCATATACCGTTACGAAAGACATTTAGGATTAGGAGGATTTATACAATGAGTGAGTTCAAGAATTTAACTCTGGAAGTAGCTGACGGAATCGCTGTATTAGCAATCTCCAGACCAGCAGCATTAAATGCATTAAACAGTGAGACTCTGGATGAGTTAAACGTATGCTTAAGCGAGATCGAAGCAAACGATGATATTAAAGCTGTCATCTTAACCGGTGGTCCGGACAAGAAGGGCAACGAGTTCAAGTCATTCGTAGCTGGTGCAGACATTGCTGAGATGGTAAACTTCACAGCTCCGGAAGCACGTGCATTCGGAATCAAGGCTTCTGAGCCATTTTTCAAACTGATGAATATGCGTCAGGTTACGATCGCTGCAGTAAACGGATTTGCATTAGGCGGAGGATGTGAGATCTCTATGGCATGTGATATCCGTATCGCAAGTGAGAATGCAATCTTCGGACAGCCAGAGTGTGGTCTTGGAATCATTCCTGGATTTGGTGGTACACAGAGACTTGCCCGTCTGGTAGGTATGGGACGTGC
>OIAL01000799.1_pt1 | contig 11984 bp, 12 predicted proteins | sample 1580691 | NCBI WGS metagenome assembly OIAL01 (sample SAMEA3882530, study PRJEB24775) | human gut metagenome | biome: human-associated habitat; feature: intestine environment; material: feces | place: Netherlands | collected 2009/2010
AACGCCAAAAATCTTCCGGGCTTTTCATCCCTTCTGATTTTTGACGTTTTTCTAACATCTTATAATGTTTTTACAAATCTTAAAAATGCTTCTCTTCCCTCTTCTGTACATTTATACACTCCGGCATCCTCAAGTACATGTACAAATACTTCACCGACTTCTTTTTTCAATATATCCATTACATTTTCTTCTGTAATCCCATCATATTTTTTACAAAATGTATCTGCCCAGTCCGCATGCTTTGCAATCTTTTCATTACTTCTGATATCTTTTTTCTGAACCAGATAATCCGCAAGAATCTCCAGCTCTTCTTTTAATCTGGATGGAAGCACCGCAAGTCCCATAACTTCGATCAGTCCGATATTTTCCTTTTTAATATGATGATACTCTGCATGTGGATGATAAACGCCAAGTGGATGTTCTTCGGTTGTGATATTATTCCGAAGAGTCAGATCCAGTTCAAACAATCCATCACGTTTTCTTGCAATCGGGGTAATGGTATTGTGTGGCTCTCCATCTGTATTCGCATAGATGAATGCATCTTCATCTGTATAGTTTCGCCAGCATCTGAGGATATGATCTGCCAGATCTATCAGGCGTTTCTCATCTTTGTGACGGATTCGGATGACAGATAACGGCCATTTTACGATTCCGGCCTCAACATCTTCATATCCCGGGATTGTAATTTTAATCTCGATCGGCGCTTTTGCCATTGCAAATGTATAGTGTCCCCCCTGGAAATGATCGTGACTTAAGATAGAACCGCCAACGATTGGGAGATCTGCATTAGATCCCAGGAAATAATGTGGAAATAATTTTACGAAATCAAATAATTTCTCAAATGCTTTCTTATCAATCTTCATCGGGATATGCTGTCCGTTAAATACGATGCAATGCTCGTTATAGTACACATATGGTGAATACTGGAATCCCCATTTTCCACCTGCAATCTCGATTGGTATAATCCTGTGGTTTTCTCTTGCCGGATGGTCAAGACGTCCTGCATATCCTTCATTTTCCATACAAAGCAGACATTTCGGATATGCGGTATTCTTTGCATTTCTTGCTGCAGCGATCGCCTTTGGATCCTTCTCCGGCTTGGACAGATTAATTGTGATGTCAATCTTACCATATGGGGAATCTACTTTCCACTTCATGTCCTTTTTCACACGGTATCTGCGGATATAATTGCTGTCCTGACTTAATTTGTAGAAATATTCTGTCGCAGCTTCCGGAGATTCTTCATATTTTTCCGCAAATGTCTTCTGTACCTGAGCCGGTCTTGGTACCAGACAATTCATGATCTTCGTATCGAAAAGATCACGGAATCCGATACTGTCTTCAATGATTCCTCTTTTTACCGCCTCATCCAGTAATCCTTCCAGAACTGCTTCCAGCTCGATGGAACTGCTGTCGATTTCTACATCTTCATATGAATCTTCCTGGAATAATTCTAACAATAAATTTGTTGTGTAAATTCTCTCACATTCCGGTGTCAGTCCGGTCTGAATACCATATTCTACCAGTTTCTTAATATTTTCATACAACATATTCTGATCCTTCCGTTCTTTTTTCTATTCTGTGAATTTATACAATCTTTGCTCCGTCACCGATATCTACTACATAGAATTCTGCTTCATGTCCGACTTTTTCTTTATATGTCTTTCCAATCTCCTCGATAAACTTATCTACCGTTCCTTCTTCAACGATGCTGACCGTACATCCGCCGAATCCGCCTCCGGTGATACGTGAACCGATAACCCCCGGCATTGCCTGCGCCAGATCTACCAGAATATCTATCTCTTCACAGGACACTTCATAATCATAACGAAGTGACTCATGAGATGCATTCATAAGCTGTCCGAATAATTTCACATCGTTGTTACGGAGTGCTTCTACTGCACGAATAGTTCTCTGATTCTCATATACCGCATGTTTCGCACGCTTCTGTCTGACCGGATCTTTAATCGCATCCTTGTACTGTTCGAATCCGTCCTCTGTAAGATCTCCAAGTGTCTTTATATCTGTAACCTTCTGAAGTTCCTTTAATGCAGTCTCACATTCATTTCTTCTGTCATTGTAAGCAGAATCAACCAGACTGTGCTTTACCTTACTGTTGATGATCACGATCTTCGCATTTTCAAGAACGACCGGTGCATATTCGTATTTTAATGTATTGGTATCCAGGAAAATTGCATGATCTTTCTTACCCATCGCACTTGCGAACTGATCCATAATTCCACAGTTGCATCCATTGAAATTATTCTCCGAATACTGTCCGATCAATGCAAGATCGATCATGGAGAGATCTTCAAATCCAAATGTATCTTTTAACATCAGTCCTGTCAGCACTTCCAGTGATGCGGAAGAAGAAAGTCCAGAACCATTCGGAATATTTCCATAGATCAGGATATCCATTCCATGTGTCAGTTCATACCCTCTCTTTTCAAATGCCCACATTACTCCCTTCGGATAATTCGTCCATCCGGCATTTTTACTCGGAATCAATTCATCGAGACTTGTCTCAATGATTCCAAGCTTTTCAAAGTTCAAAGAGAAGAAACCTAATTTTCTGTCTTCTCTGTTCCTTACCACTGCCCATGTTCCCATTGTCAGTGCACATGGGAATACATGACCTCCGTTATAATCTGTATGTTCTCCGATCAGGTTTACTCGCCCCGGTGCAAAATAAGTACGGATTTCCCCGCCTTCTCCGTATAATTCCTGAAATTTTGCGATCAATTGCTCTTTCTGCATTCCATTACCTCCATTTTTAATACATTTTTATCATTTTTTCTTTCATCCCTTAAGTTTCAGGCCTTCTTTAACATCCACTTACATACTTTTTTGTAGTTGACTGTCTTCTGTTATTGCTATAATATAATCATAATGAGATATGCAAATTCTCACAATAAGAATATTGGCATATTTTATAAGAATATTGAGATTTTATTTGTTTTTGACTTTTATATACGGAGGATGATATGAAAGGTATTCAGATTCTTACAGAAAAAAACAAAAAAGAAGTAAAAGAACACGGAAGTTACACTTTCCCCGTTCAGGTATCCCCAGAGGCAATACAGTCTTATGAACAGCATTCCTTCATGTGGCACTGGCATCCGGAGATCGAACTTACATGGTTCGTATCCGGACAGATGGAATATGTCGTCAATGACCAGCGTTATATTATCTCAGAAGGCGAAGGGATATTCTGCAACAGTAATGCTTTACATGCCGGATATATGATTGATGACCAGGACTGTAATTATATCTCTGTCACATTTCATCCCAAATTCATCTATGGCTACGAGAACAGTATCCTGCAGACCAAATATGTCGATTTTATCACTTCCAACGAATTCTGGTCTTCACTTGTATTAAAACCGGAAATTCCATGGCAAAATGAAATTATCGAATACATAAAAGAAATATATACATTAACCTGCCAGGTTCAATCTTCTTCCGATGCCTTCATTCCCGGATATGAAGGCATAGCGGAACAGCCGGAACTCCCTGACTATGAATTCCGTATTCATCTCCTGCTCTGTGAGATCTGGCACCGGCTTTATCTGCATTATGTCCAGATTGCCCAGGATACTCCGCATCCACAGAAGCATTTACAGCGTTTGAAAGACATTCTTTCTTATCTTCAGGAGCATGCTTCTGAAGAACTCAGTCTCGAAGATATCGCCGCCCACGCCGGACTGTGCAAAAGTGAATGCTGCCGCTTCTTCAAAAAATATATGCGGATGACCATCTTCGATTACCTGCTGTCTACACGGATTCAGAACAGTATTCCACTTCTTATGGACGGGGAGAATATTACTACGATTGCCGGACTTGTAGGATTTTCCTCACCGGCATATTATGGCCAGATTTTCAAGCGTTACATGGGCATGTCACCCAGTCAGTATAAAAAGAATGCCGCCCAGTCACCTTCCGGTGACTAAGCGGCATCTTTTATACATTTTTGCCCTCTCTGTCAAAATATTCTTTCACAAGTCTGACCACAACTCCTGACAGCAGGAAAACTGCTATCAGGTTCGGGATAACCATCAGACCATTAAATGTCTCTGCAATATTCCACATCAGTCCCAGTTCCATAGTTGCGCCGACAATCGCTACCAGTGCATACAATATCATAAATGGTCTGTTTGCGCGGGTACCAAGCAGGAACTCCACACAACGTGTTCCATAAAGTCCCCATCCAATGATCGTAGAAAATGCAAAGCAGCACATTGCAATGGCCGTAAATATCGATACCCAGCTTCCGTAAGTGGAAGTAAATCCAAGAATCGTAAGTTCTGCACCGGCCGCATCTCCATATCCAACCGGTACGCCGCTGCACAGAATGACAAGTGCCGTCAGTGTACAGATCACAATTGTATCCACAAAGACTTCGAATATTCCAAAGAATCCCTGCTTTACAGGCTTTCTTGTATCCGCACATGCATGAGCAATCGAACCAGTACCAAGTCCTGCTTCATTTGAAAAGATTCCCCTGGATACACCTTTTTTCATACTCATGAAGAAAGATCCTACTGCACCGCCGGTCACAGATGCGGGTGAAAAGGCACCTTTAAAAATAGAAGCGAATACTGTCGGGATATTTCTGTAATTCAAGATCACAACTCCGATTGCAAGAATAATATAAATGACCGCCATAAACGGAACCAGCTTTTCCGCTACCTGCCCGATTCGTTTGATTCCTCCAAGAAGGATCAGCCCGATCAATACTGCCAGAATAATTCCGATCACCAGATTCAGAGTACTCACATTCTGTTCACTGATCACACCATAATTATACAGAGCTGAATCAATTGCTGTCGTGATGGTATTAACCTGTGTTGCATTCCCCGTTCCGAATACCGTCAGTACACCAAATGCCGCGAACAGATAGGCCAGCCAGTGCCATTGCTTCTTCAGTCCATTTTTTATGTAGTACATAGGTCCTCCGACCAGATCGCCTTCCGCGTTTTTCTCCCGGAAATGTACCGCAAGCGTTACTTCTGAAAACTTTGTACACATTCCAAGAAGTGCACCCGGGCCTCCGATCGCGATTGCTCCTACCACGCCTGCAATATTACCGGTTCCGACGGTCGCAGCCAGTGCCGTACATACTGCCTGGAATGGTGTCAGTGCTCCGTCTGAAGCTTCTCTTTTTTTCAACATCCGGCCGATTGTTACTTTCATCGCATATGGGAATTTACGGATCTGAAGAAATCCGGTTCTGATGCTTAATAAAAGCCCTACTCCTACGATGCAGATCATGGCCGGTACTCCCCAGATGAAGTTATTTACCACATTGTTGATTGATTCGATTGTTGCCAACATTACTTCTAGTCCTTTCCTATTTATAAATCATATTTTTGATTTTGTATCGCATTACCGCATTATCACATTAAATTTCAACTGTAGCAGTATAGCACGATTTTATATAAAAGTACAGGATTTCTTTTTCTTTATCAAAAGATTACCCGAAATTTCATACACGTACTTCCTTTCTTTTCTAGTATTTTTACAACTGGTATGGTATATTTTCTCATAACTGGCTCTTTATCTCATGCCACTACTATTGTACAGTAATGGCAATTACGAAAGGAAAGAAGGTTTTGGTTATGAATTCCAATCTGAAAAAAATAATTATGACAGCATTATTCGCTGCGTTAGCCTGTGTTGCTACAATGTCCATCCGTATTCCGACACCGGGAACCGGCGGATATATCCATCCTGGTGATGCAATCGTAATCCTCGCAGGTATCATCCTTGGTCCTGTATATGGTATGCTTGCCGGTGGTATCGGTTCTGCACTGTCTGACCTGATCGGTGGATATTTTGTATACGTTCCGATCACACTGGTGATCAAGGGGCTTGTCGCACTGGTATCCGGACTGATTTACCAGAAGATGTGCCGTTACGGTAAGAACCGTTACGTCGCAGTTATCCTTGGAGGTATTACAGATATCGTATTCGTCGCCGGTGGATATTTTATCTGCGAGTTCTTCCTGTATGGAAGCGGTGCTGCTGCAAGTATCCCTGCTAATATTATCCAGGGAGTCGGCGGACTTATTATCTCTGCTGTATTATATCCGGTACTGATCGCAATCCCGGATGTACGCCAGGCAGCATACGAGACGAAGAATTAAATTCGCTTACATACTTTGCCACCTATAGGACTTGCCATTGGCATCTTCTTTCGAACGCATGGCGAAAAAAAGGATAAGTTCTTTCTCTCTTCATGAAAGAACTTATCCTTTTTCCACATCTTTTTACTTTTTCACTTTACTTATCCACTTTTTCTGCGTTACTTTTTCCACAGGAACATCCGATCACAAATGTAAGGAACAGTATTGCCACGATCATCCATCCGACCAGTACCTTCGTTCCCATCGGCTGGAACTTATCATAGTATCCCTTCAGGTAAATGATGATGATCAGAAGCGGTAATCCATAAGACATATATCCCTTGATTCCTGACGGGAACTTCCATCCTTCTCCCTGGTTGATCTCTTCGAGGAAATGGTTCCATCCCCAGCCATTCTTCTTTGTACAGAACAATACATATCCCAGACTTCCAAGTGGAAGCAGGTTATTCGATACGATGAAATCTTCCAGATCCATGATCGTTGAGCCTTCTCCAAGCGGAATAAATCCGGCTAACACATTGAATCCCATTACGCATGGCATACTTAAAATAATAATCAGGATCAGACTTACCAGTGTACTCTTCTTTCTTGACCATCCGAATAAATCCATATCGAAAGAAATAATATTTTCAAATACGGCAACCAGTGTCGTAAATGCAGCAAAGCTTAAGAACAGGAAGAATAATCCTCCCCATACACGTCCGCCTGCTACCTGTGCGAAGATATTCGGGATCGTGATAAATATAAGGCTCGGGCCTGCTCCCGGTTCAATTCCGTATGCAAAGCATGCAGGGATAATAATGAAACCTGCCATCAGCGCTACGATCGTATCAAGCACGGTAATATTCACAGCCTCTCCGAATAATCTCTGGTCTTTTTCCATATAACTTCCAAAGATCAGCATAGCTCCGATACCGATTGATAATGTAAAGAATGCCTGGCTCATAGCCCCGAAAATTACATTTCCGATTCCAATCTCTGCCATCTGTCTGAAATCAGGGATCAGGTAAAAACGAATTCCTGCTCCGGCACCTTTCATCATCACAGAATGGATCGCAAGTACGATCATGATCAAAAGCAGTGCTGTCATCATGAACTTGGAAACTTTTTCGATACCTTTCTGGATTCCAAACGCACATACACCGAATCCAATGATACATATCAGAATCGTCCAGAATGCCATAAGCGGCATATTTCCTAGCATATCACTGAATCCTGCAGATACAGTCTTCATATCCGCACCCACAAAATCTCCTCTGAAGCTTCTGACGCAATAATACAGCATCCATCCACCAACTGTGGTATAGAACATCATCAGGAAATAGCATCCGATAACACCGATCCATTTCGTAATATGCCACTTTGTTCCTTTTGGTTCCAGTGTCTCATATGCAGCGGCAACACTGTGTCTGCTGGCACGTCCGACACCAAATTCACAGACCATAACCGGGATTCCCATGATCAGAAGGAACACCAGATAGATTAAAATGAATGCAGCCCCGCCGAACTGTCCACACATGTACGGGAACTTCCACACATTTCCAATACCAACGGCACATCCTGCAGATACAAGGATGAAGCCCAGTCTTGATCCAAATGTCTCTCTCTTCATTCCATAAACCTCTCTTTACTTTTCAAGTCAAACATTTTTTATTATATCGTATTTTGTCTACCAAACGCAAGGACTGTCATTATGGAATTTTAAGTTTAAAAAAGATCAAGAAAAGGACCAGGAAATGTACCCTACTCATCTCCTTGTCCTTTCTTTCTCTTTTTATATGATTTTTACTATTATCAGCTCATGGAGTTTTATAAAGCTTTCATCTGGTATGAGCTGCCCCACATTCCAGATACTTATGCCGTACAGGCATTCTGAAGAATCTCATTTAAAGCATTTCCGCTGCTTGTGTGGCATCTTACGATTTGTGCATTACATTTTTCCGCTTCTGTTACTGCACAGTGTACCATCTTATGAGATACTGTATTGGTAAATAAGATTAACAGATCTGGTCTTCCGATCTTCTCACTTAAGTTTCCCGACATCTGTGTGAATACTTTTGCTTTGCATTTGTACTCTTTACAGATCTTTTTATACTGATGAACCATTCTGTCATGTCCGCCTACGATTACTACACTCATGTACTGCCTCCTTTTATGTAAATATATTAGTTAGCTTCATCTAACTAATATGATACACTTTTTTTTCGAAAATGGAAGAGGGTGTATTGAGAACTTTTCTCAATACATCCTCTCTTCCATTAAACACACGAAGAACAAAATCTACAGAACCTGCCACTGGCAGCTTCTTTCGAACGCATGGTGATAAATAAAAACCGGAACCACTCACCTCCACGGCATATGATCCCGGCTTCCACTCACATCATTCTCTACATATCTTCATATTTCATCAGATACTTACAAATCTTCTGCAGATCCTCTTCCTCACTTGCAACGATCTCCAAATACAGTTCGTCTGCTCTTGAGAAAATCTGTGTCATAGACATAAACTGGCAGAGTTTTGATTTCAGGTTCAATCTGTCTCCCTCACCTGTCAGTAATTCTACACGTCCCTTACAGTCGTCTACAACTTTAAAGAATTCCTGCGCATTTGTAATTTTATTAATTTTCATAGCTGGTCTCCTTTTACAATGTCTGGTCAAATTCTACATATTTCATATCTTACATCCTCCTGCTTTTTCCTTTTCGCTTTTGTGTGCTTTTTGCGTGTTTCATTTGTTGACTGTATATTAGCACGCAGCATTTGAATACATGAGGGAATTTTGGGGATTCATTTTCTAATTAGATTTATTAGCTTGACCTCTCGGTCCATGAGAAAAGACTTAGTGTTATGATTAGCTAAGGATGATAAATTCAACAGTGGAATGTTGGCTTTGTGATACCGAAAGTTTCATGTTTTAACACTTAGTCATTAAGATATACGAAAGCACAAATATAATATATTTTCCTTATTCATTCTATAAACTTTGTATTGATTTTGGGATTTCTTATTGATAAAATAGATTTGGGCTTCTGCCTAAGGTGCTACTTCACTTTTGACGTGAATGGCGGTTCGCTTTGTGCGGAGAGTATACAATAGCTCCGATTACATACATATCTCTTTCAGAGAAATCTACGAAAGGAGACTTATTGCCTATGCTGACCATAACTGACCTGATCGCAATAATTTCGCTGTGTGCGACTTTTTATAGTCTTTGGTATGTGCGTGGAAAGCATGACTCAAAGACACAAAAATAACCGCCCATCGTCCTGCAAAGATCTGAGGCAGTTATTTTTATAACAACTCATTTTTTAATCAGGCGAACCGTCATATCGGTAGCACCTTTTATATTCTTATATTAACATTACTATTTTTCCCTGTCAAACATTATTTGCTTCCGCTTTCTTTCTGCTCCACATAATCCAGGATCATCTTCACAGCTCCGTCCACACCGGTCTTTGACACATTTACAACCATGTCATAGTGCTTCGGATCATCACGTTTCATGCCTGTGAAGCGCTGATAATATTCATTCCTCTGGATATCACGCAGTTTCAGTTCATTTAATGTCTGACCTTTATAATATTCTTTTCCTTCTTTTTCACGATATTCGTCATCTGCATATACGAAGAAGGAATAACTGTGCGGCTGACCGCCCAGTACGAAGTTGGCACAGCGTCCGAGGAATACGCCCGGAGCCTGTTTTGCCAGTGCCTGGATGATCTTGGTCTGTTCTTCGAACATCCGCATGTCGGTCACATCTTCTGCAACTCCTGCTGATCGGATGGAAGCCGCTGTTAAACTGTGCATTGCTTGGAATCCTCTGCCACGGTGTCTATAATATCTGCTATAGTATCCTGTTACAACCATCGGCGTTGCCTTAAGTGCCGTACCGCTTGATATCGCGCCATTATTTACATTGCTTTTTTCTGTTCTCTTCTTTCAGGAAAAGGTTATATTCTGAAAGGCATTGCCGTTATCATTAATATTATCGGCTGTATCCTGACCGTAACCAATGGTAAACTTGAGATCCAGTCACTGGCTCTTTTCGGACTTCTGATGGGTGTCGGTGCCGGATTCTTATATGCACTTACCACAATCATCGGAAGAGTTGCAGCCAAGAATACGTATCCATTTATCATGAGTATGTACAGTTATTTCTTTGCCGCTGTTTTTCTTGGCATTCCATGGGAGTTTCTCGTACTGAATTCACATTCAATACCAGAATTTTTTTCTGGGGATTCTTCTATGCGTTGATTACAACGGCAATCGGCTATATCTTCTATTATGAAGGTCTGAAGCACATCACGGAAAGCAGTAAAGTTCCGGTCATTGCTTCCGTGGAAGTCATTGTTGCCAGTTTGATTGGAGTTGTATGGTACCGGGAACATCTTGGATTCATCAGTTTCCTTGGTATTGTGGCTGTACTTCTTTCTATTATATTGATGAATCAGAAAGCAAATAACTCTTTGCAAACAGAGAATGTGGCTGCTGAATCTTTATAGCCTTATTATATTATAAGAAAAAGCCTTGCCGTCTCGTCCCACACAAAACAGCAAAGCTTTTTCTTACTCTATTTCTTTCTTCTCCTGCAATACATTTTCTCCCATATATGTATCACATTCTTTTTTCTCAGTCACTGCCTGATACAGCCAGTTTCCTCCATACTCACAGGCAAGTCCCAGGAATGCTCCAATCACCAGCGATATCGCCAGCACACTCCAGTCCCGGGCAGAAATCAAACCACTCAGATTTTGCAATGATGCACATCACAAATGTAATGATCCCGCACCAGATCCCAAGGTTGCCGAACACCGGACTAAACTTACTCAGTATAATGATCGTCATTCCACATAAGACACCTGCAAGATTTGTAACAACGGTCTTTTTCACCCCGCTCATGCCATGTTTGCCACAGGCAAAGTAGGTAGTGCATCCTGCAAATCCGGCCCAGCCGATCAGTCCGACGATTCCTGCGAGATAAGACCAGATACCACAGAGGACTGCTGTTACAATGCTTAATGCACACAAAGAACTCATATTTTAGTATCCTGCACCGTTATCTGTATTTTTCATGATCTTCACCAGACGGCTTGTTCCAAGTCTGTCTGCTCCAAGGCTCATGAATTTCTCAGCATCGTCGAATGAGCTGATTCCACCCGCTGCTTTTACCTTCACACCTTCTCCAACATGATCATGCATCAGTTTTACATCTTCAAATTAATCAATTTAATAGCTCACGCGGTAACAGAATAAAATCCACTACTGTACAGAAAATAGCGATAAGCATTGAAAATCCACTGCTTTTTCAAATTTTTCACGGCTATTTTTATACCCCTTACGTGTAACCGGAAAGTTATAATGGAAGACTTGATTTTCCGATACTTCTATACTCTTCCGGCATCACCAAGGTTACGCTCCCGCTATTTCATTCTTCAGGCATTCGATACACACGGAATAAAGGTTGGAAACTCGTTCCAGTCCGGGTAGCCGGTCTGATGAACTAAATAGCAGTTATCACATCTGTCACAAGTTTTTCAAAATCTTTCGCCACGCGGTCTGCCGTCTCCTGGACTTCGGCATGATTCAGTTTTGCATCACTGACACCTGCCGCCATATTCGTAATGCAGGAGATTCCGCATACTTCCATTCCCATGTGTCTTGCTGCCATGGCTTCGCAGGCGGTACTCATACCGACTGCATCTGCGCCCCAGCTTCTGACCATGCGGATCTCTGCCGGTGTCTCATAGTTTGGCCCGGTCAGCTGCACGTATACGCCTTCCTGAAGTGGTATTCCACAGTCTTTGGCACTTTTACGGATGATATCCTGCAGTTTTTTA
>OIAL01000804.1_pt1 | contig 11952 bp, 9 predicted proteins | sample 1580691 | NCBI WGS metagenome assembly OIAL01 (sample SAMEA3882530, study PRJEB24775) | human gut metagenome | biome: human-associated habitat; feature: intestine environment; material: feces | place: Netherlands | collected 2009/2010
AAACCTTCAAGTGGAACATCCTTGGCTACGATGCCGCCCACGGCGGTCTGCCGTACTTTTGCGCGTATATGATCGCCATGGTCATTGGTGAGTGCATCAACTTCCCGATCCAGCGCAATTTCGTGTTCCGCAGCAAGGGCAATTTAGGCAAGCAGATCGCGTGGTATGTGCTGGCTTTCTGCGTCATCACCTGCATCGTCAACTCCATCAACTGCGTATGGGTTGCCGTAGCCGGGCTGCTGGTGCCGGACTTTATTTATAACATCGGCACGACGGTTTTGAACGGCGGCGTGTCTATGGTCATTTTCTTCTTTGTCAACAAAATCATCTTCCCTGAAAGCGGGAAGTGATGGAGAAAATATCACTTTACGAGCGCCGCAGATAGCGGATTGCAGTTTTGGATGATGAGCAAGCCGTGCTGATGAAATCCGTCATAGGTGGCTTGCCGCCGTGAATTGTGCACGTCTCGTAAGCAATTTGCGCTTACTATTGACCGACTGATACTAACTGGAGTAAAAAGAGCCCGGAGGGCCTTACCAAATCGGTAAGGTTCTCCAGGCTCTTTTTTCTCGCCGGAAAGTGCATGTAAATGTGTTACACGGAATAACAATACAACACGGAAAGGAAGAGAACTTATGATTAGACCAATTCTGAAAGATTGTACGAAATGCGCATGAGGACCGCCAAAGTGAATCAGAACGGATTCACTCCCACGCCCCGCCCCAGCGTAAAAGTCATAAACGTAAAATGCCTGACAATCATTTCATAACCACCTGCATGGATGGTGCAGCCGAACGGGGATATATGTCTGACTCAAGACTTATACATTCTTCACGAGCAGTGCCTGATACGGTTCCAGCTCTACATCCGCCAGCCAGACGGGCTGACCGTCTGCGGAACGGTAGCTGCCGCCCAAAGCGTCAAGACCGGCCCCTGCCGGGTACTCGGTAAAGTTGAACAGTCCCACCAGCGTTTCCTCGCCGCGCTTGCGTACCAGTGCCAGCACGCCAGGGTTGTGGCTGTCCCATGTGGTCACCCACGCATCCGGGGCAAAGCAGGGGTCTGCCCGCATTTGGCGCAGCTGCTCCATGCCCTGCCACAAGGCGTTTTGCAGCGTACCCTTCCGGGTGCGCTGCTTGGCATCCTCCCAGTTGAATTTGCTGCGATGCAAATTGCGGCTGTCCTCCACACGGTCGGGGTCGTTTTTGTAGTCCCAGCCATTGAGCTGTGCAATTTCATCGCCGCAGTTCAGCATGGGGAAGCCCTGCAAAAACGCCATGGCAGTGTGCAGCAGCAGGTCGCGCTTCACCGCATAGTCCAGTGCGGTCTTATCGTCCTTTTCCAGTGCCTGCTCCACGCCGCACAGGCTGGCGGTGGTGCCGCAGCTGCGGGCATCGCCGGTGGCGGGGTCGTAGTTGTACAGCTCGCCCTTTGCCCAGCTGCCGGGGAAATTGCCCTCATAGAAGTGGTAAAGATACTCCTTGTGCTTCTGGGGGTCAATGCCCAGCCGGTTTTCCACCGCCTCGTCCAGACCCCAGCCAATATCGTCGTGGCAGCGCAGATAGTTCACGAACCAGCAGTTGTCCGGCAGGGCGTGGAGGGCATCCAGCTGCGCCTTCAGCAGCCGGGTGTCCCGGCTGGCAAGGGCACCCCACAGGTTGACCATGGTGGACACGTTGTAGAGCATGTGGCATTCCGGCTTTTCCGGGGTGCCGAAATAAGCTGCCAGCTCCTTGGGAGCCATGACCACCTCGCCCTTGAGGATGACCGCCGGGCAGACGCATTCCAGCACCATGCGGAGCATCCGCACGATGGTGTGCACCTGCGGCAGATTGCGGCAGGTGGTGCCCAGCTGCTTCCAGATATAGGGCACCGCGTCAATGCGGAACACCTCTACGCCCAGATTTGCCAGATGCAGGATGCTCTTGGTCATGTCTACGAACACTGCCGGGTTTGCGTAGTTCAGATCCCACTGGTAGTCGTGGAAGGTGGTCAGCACCCACTTGTGCATCTCCTCACACCATGTAAAGTTGCCGGGTGCGGTGTTGGGGAACACCTGCGGCACGGTCTGCTCGTACTGGTCGGGGATGGTGCGGTCCTCATAGAGATGGTAATAGGCCTGAAACCACGGGTCGCCCGCCTTTGCCGCCATGGCCCAGCGGTGGGTGCTGGCGGTGTGGTTCATGACAAAATCCAGACACAGGCTGATGCCGGCCTTGCGCAGCTCCCGGGTCAGGTTTTCCAGATCCTTGTTGGTGCCAAGGGCCGGGTCTACGGTATCGAAATCCTCCACCGCATAGCCGCCATCGTTGTGGGGGTGGGGCATCTGCAGCAGGGGCATCAGGTGCAGATAGGTCAGCTTCTGCTCCTTGAGGTAGGGCAGCTTCTTTGCCAGTTCTTTCAGATTTCCGGCAAAGAGGTCGGTGTACATGGTCATGCCGAACATATTGCCCCGCTTGTACCACTCCGGGTCGGCAGAGCGTGCCTTGTCCAGTGCTTTCAGCTCGGCGCTGCGGGCGTTGTAGGCTTCTGCCATCTCCCGCTCCAGAACCTCCAGCCCTTCCCGGTTGTGGTACAGTTCCATGAACAGCCATTCCAGCTCGTCCTTGTGCTTGGCAAACCGGGACTCAAATTCCTGCTTTACTGCCATGGTTCAGCCCTCCACTTCTGCAAGGGTGGGCATGGCGGGGATAGCGCCGTGCCGGCTGGTGGTGATGCTGGCCGCTTTGTTGGCAAAGGCCAGAATGCCTTCCAGCTTGTCCACGGTCAGGGTGTCCAGCTCCTCCTTGCAGAGCTTGGACAGGGCAGCCCCAAAGAAGGTATCGCCTGCGCCGTTGGTGTCGCCCACCTTGCAGGGGACGCCAGCCACATGGCCGGTCTTGTCCCCAAAGCGGTAGAATACGCCGTTTGCACCCAAGGTGACGAAAATCAGCCGGATGCCGTTCTGTGCCAGCTGTGCCGTGCCGCTTTCGCAGTCAGTGGTGCCGGTGAGCAGGGGCAGCTCTTCATCGGACACTTTCAGAATATCCACCAGCGGCAGGGGAGCTTTCATCTGGGCAATGGCATCCTCTTTGTTCTTCCAGAGGTTGGCACGGTAATTCGGGTCGTAGGTGATGGTAGCACCCAGCTTTTTGGCGCGGGCAGCAGCGTCCAGCGTGGCAGTGCGGGAGGGGTCAGCGGTCAGGCTGACAGAGCCGAAGTGGACGATTTTGGCAGCTTTCAGAGCGCTCTCCGAAATGTCCTCTTTGCTCAACATCACGTCAGCGTTGGCGCTGCGGTAGAAGCTGAAATCCCGCTCGCCGGTGGCATCCACCGAGACCACCGCCATGGTGGTGGGGTGGTCTGCATCCACCGCCATGCCGGAAACGTCCACCTTGTTCTCTGCCAGAACCTCTTTCAGGTAGCGGCCAAAGGCATCCGCACCCACCTTGCCGATAAAGGCGGTCTGTGCGCCCAGTCTGGAAGCAGCCACAGCCAGATTGGCCGGGGCACCGCCGGGGTTTGCGGCAAACTGAGGAATGCCGCGCGCATCCTTGCCGGTCTGGGTCAGGTCGATCAAAACTTCACCAATCGTTAAAATGTCCATGATAATTCTCCTTATTCTTGATGTGAAACCCAACGATCACCGCTGGAACAGATAATGAATGTAAGCGGCTGCACGCTCCGGGTGCGGTGCATTCTGCACTACCCCAAGATAGACCTTGCCAGAAAAACCTGCCTGCCTGACAAACGGCGTGTCCGAAATATCCAGCACGGTCCCACCGGCGTTCAGACCCGACAGTGCATGGAAAGACGCATCCAGTGTCCGCAGATCGAGAAAATAATCATCTGCCAACAGTCGATCCCGTGCATATTCGTCCATCAGAACAACATCTAACCGCTGGGCACTGACTGCACCCAGCAGCTTCATCTCCGAAGCATATACATACTGCTCCTCTGCGCGTTCGCTTTCGCTGAGCAGCAAGCCGGACAACAGATCGACCTGTTGCTTTTTGGTCAGACCCTGCGCCTCGGCAAAGCCGGTGGTAAGCTGTTCCGTCAGATCAGACCCGGCAGTGATATTTACCAGACCAAGGTAAAGCACATCCTCTTTTTTCGTCACATGGCGGTAGGCTGCATACCCGAGGATATAGACGACGATGAGCACGATCGCAATGGGCAGCTTGTAATATGCCCAGATGTGCTCCCACTTTTTGCGCCCATGGAGGGAGCGGAGCGTATCCCGGTCAGTTTTTGTCATGGTCGTATTCCTCGTGTACTGCATCAGGGTCTCCACCGATCAGATAGAGGATCCGAAGCATCAGAAAGGAGCAGAGCATGGCGCAGAAGCCCATGCCCAGCAGGAATGCAGGCGTGAACACAAACACTATGACGTACCCCATGATGCCATAGATCGCCGCCATCAGCAGGGTGCAAAACAGATACCGGACACCCACGAGAAACGCTGTTTTCAGGATGCCGAAGGTGGTGTTTTCAAACCGTGCCAGCAGAGGAAAGGTATACAGCAGAACGATGCCGTACAGAACTGCTGCACCAATAAGCACTGCAGTGAGCAGCGTCCAGAAAATGTTTTCGCTCCACATTCGGCGCAGCACAAAGCCATCCGCAGCCAGGAAACTGCCGACTGCCAGCAGGATCAGCCAGAGTTTTGTGGCAGGCTTAAAATTTTCCCGGAACGCCTTAAAAAACATCCGGGTCAGACCATCGTCCCGATCTTCCGCCATTTTGAGCGTGACGTAGAACAATGCGGTCGTAGAAGCCCCTATGGTAACGATGGGCAGGCTGCACACGAGCCATAAGATGTTCAGGTAAGCACTGTAAGTCAATTTCGTCAGCACAGCAAACAGCGGCTTGTCCGTATTGCACAGGTCACGCATGGGGGTTCTCCTTTCGCTCAATCTCCTGTGGATTCGCGCAGGATCAGGTTGGTTTCCGTATAGACGGTGCGATAGTTCAGCGATGGCTCTTCGATGCGGGTCATAAGCAGATTGGCAGCGGTGTAGCCCATGATCTGTCCATGGATATGGATCGAAGTCAGACGGGGGGCAAAGTAGGAAGCCTCCTGACTGTCATCGAAGCCGCAGACCCAGATATCATCGGGAACCGAATACCCCAGCTCATCCAATGCCTTGACCAGATCCATGGCAACAAAGTCATTGGCGCAGACAAAGGCATCCGGCATCGTTTTGAACCGACGGATGGTTTCGTACAGGGATACCGGATAGTTCTGCTGTCCAGATGGCATCGCACAGGTGCTCAGGCCTTCTGTCAGACCAAAGTGCTCCACTGCATCCTTATAAGCCATATAACGCTCAAAGAAGGACTGACAGTGGTTTTTATCCCCCGCAAAGCTGATGCGTTTTTTGCCGCGCTGGACCATGTGGGTCACCGCATTCTGGATCTCAATGCGGTTTTCCATATAAAGGCGGTCAGCTTTAAGAGGAGGACGCATATTCATCACAGGGCTGTCTACAAACAGCAGCGGAACATCCAGATCGCACAGCATCTGTGCGTAGTCATAGTCGAATACTTCAAAGCAGATGATGCCGGCTGTGCGCTGGATGTTGAGAGAAGATGGAAGTTTTTTCTCTTTCAGCTCCATGGGAGAAATGCGATGAATGGTCATGCCGCTGTGCAGATGGTCGATTTCCGACTGGAAACGATCCAGCATCATGGAGGAAAAGTGAGAGCTGCTCAGAAACTGGGTCGTCAGCATGGCGATCTCCCGTTTGTCACTCGGCAGAATGGAATGCTCTGCTGCTTTTGCAGTGTCTTCCTGAAACAGCGGCAGATAGGCAAACTGCTTATAGCCCATTTCGGCGGCTTTGCGCAGGATCTTCTCCCGTGTGGCATCTGCCAGCACACCGGTGTTGTTGATGGCCTTTGAAACTGTGTTGCGGGAAAGCTGCAGTTCGTTTGCAATATCCTGAATGGTGACCTTGGTTGTCATAAGTCATCCTCTTTCTTTACAGTATAGAGGCGGATGTTCCCTCTTTTATAGATAAAGTCTGGTGACGGATCTTGTTCTTTACGACTCCAGTATAGTGCAAATGCACAAATTAGTCAAACGTAAAAATGCAAATCATCATTTTGCATATTTGCGCACTTTCGAATTTGTGCATCTGTACAAATCCACAGTATTTCTTGATATATACTATGAATTATCGTTGACATTCGCTTGCTTGCGTGGTATAAATGAATTACAGAGTTTTACATTTGCACAATCAAAGTAAAAAGTGCAAAATTCAAAGGTGCAAATGTAAAATGCAAATCAAGCGGCAAACAAATCAAAAAGGAGGAGAATGATTCATGAAAGCAAAGACAGCCTCGTCGGAAACGGCTGTGCTGGCAGCAGAACGCAAGCTGCACAACACATGGGTCTACATCAAACGGCATTGGCAGCTTTACCTGTTGTTCCTGCTGCCTGCCGTGGTGCTGACGCTGGTGTTCAAGTACGCTCCCATGGGCGGTGTGCTGATCGCGTTCCAGAAGTACAATCCCTTCAAGGGCATCTGGGGCAGCGAGTGGGTAGGCTTCAAAAACTTTACCCGCTTCATGTCCTCGCCGGACTTCCAGCGCTATCTGATCAACACCCTGAAGCTGAGCGTCTACGGTCTGCTGTGGGGCTTCCCGATTCCTATCCTGCTGGCATTCCTGCTCAACCGGATCGAGAGCAAGAAGATCAAGCAGAAGGTGCAGCTGGTGCTGTATATGCCCAACTTCATCTCGGTCATCGTGCTGTGCGGCATCGTCCGGGTGCTGCTGAGTGTCACCGGTCCGGTGAACGGCCTGCTTCACACCAGCATCAACTTCATGACGCTGCCGGAAGCGTTCCGCCCCATCTACATCATCAGCGGCATCTGGCAGGGTGCCGGCTGGGCATCCATCATGTACACCGCATCCCTTTCTAACGCCAGCAAAGATCTGAAGGAAGCTGCGATGATCGACGGCGCAAACCTGATCCAGCAGATCATGACGGTGGAGTGGCCCGCCATTAAGGATATGGTCGTTATTCAGTTTATCCTGCAGGCAGGCAACATCATGAGCATCGGTTTTGAAAAAGCCTATGCCCTGCAAACCGACCTGAACCTGAACACTGCCGAGATCATTGCAACGTATGTTTATAAAAAGGGCCTGTTGGACGGCGATTACAGCTTTTCCACGGCAGTCGGTCTGTTCAACACCGTTGTCAACGTCATCCTGCTGATCGCAGTGAACAAGATCGTTGCCAAAATGAACGATGGCAAGGGCTTGTAAGGAGGGGTTTACCATGGCAAAACAGAAAAAATCAAAAATGGCCCTCTACACCAGACAAGATAAGATCATCCTGTACTGCGGCTACGCACTTCTGGGCTTGTTCCTGCTGGCGATCATCGTTCCGATGATCTACATCGTCATCGCGTCCTTTATGGACCCGGTCACTCTGCAAAACAAGGGAATCTCCTTTGATTTCAGCAAGTGGAGTCTGGATGCTTACCAGCGTGTCGTTTCGGACAAGCAGATCTGGGTCGGCTTCAGGAACGCAGTACTTTACTCGATCATCTTCACCATCATCTCGGTCGCTGTGACGATGCTTGCCGCTTATCCCATGTCGCTGCCGGACTTCAAAGGCAAAAAGATCTTCAACACCTTGTTTGTGATCACGATGTTTTTCAGCGGCGGTCTGATCCCCACCTACCTGCTCATCAACAATCTGGGTCTGCTGGATTCCATGTGGGCAGTCATTCTGCCGGGAGCATTCAGCGTGTGGAACATGATCATTGCCCGTACCTATTATCAAGGCATCCCGCGTGAGCTGCGCGAAGCTGCGGATGTGGATGGAGCCAGCGAGATGCTTTACTTCTTCAAGATCCTGCTGCCCGTCTGTATGCCGGTGGTGGCAGTTCTAGCCCTGTGGCAGTTCGTGGCAATGTGGAACAGCTACTTTGATGCCATGATCTACCTGAACAGCGCATCGAAGCAGCCGCTGCAGCTGGTGCTGCGTTCCATCCTGATCCAGAGCCAGCCGGAATCCGGCATGATCGCAGATATCCAGAGCACTGCCGAACGTGCGAAGATGGCAGAGCTGCTCAAATATGCAACCATTATTATTTCCAGTCTGCCGCTGCTGGTGATGTATCCCTTCTTCCAGAAGTATTTTGATGCCGGCATCATGGCTGGTTCCATTAAAGGCTGAGGATATTCCAGAATTTTATGAGCCGGTACGCTCATCTGTTACACGAAGAAAGAACCACAAAAAAGGAGAAAATACCATGAAAAAGCTGATCTCTCGCCGCAACTTCCTCAAGGTCTGCGCTCTGGCGGGCTCTGCCGCTGCTCTGTCTGCCTGTGGCGGCGGCAAATCCACCGGCAGCGGCGATTCTGCTGCCGCAGCTGTGGACGTGACCGGTGCCGTTACATTTCCGCTGTCCGAAAAGGTCACCTTTACCGGTATGACCAGCTTCCCTGTGGGCAGCGAACCCGAACCGAACAACCGCACCATCTTCAAGCGTCTGGAAGAGCAGACCAATGTGCACATCGACTGGACCGCCATCCAGTCCGACCAGTGGAGCGATAAGATCACCCTGAATATGTCCAACCCCAACACCCTGACGGATTTTGTTTTTACTGCTGATTTTACCGACAGCAATCTGCTGCGCTACGCAGATCAGGGTGTCATCCTCAATCTGGAAGACTACATTGACAACAATATGCCCAATCTCCAGAAGGTCTTTGAGCAGTACCCGGAGTACCGCACCATGTGCACCGACAGCGATGGCCACATCTGGGCACTGCCCTGGATCGAGCAGCTCGGCGCAGAAAAGACCGCCATCCAGACCATTGGCAACATGAGCTTTATCAATACCAAGTGGCTGAACTTCCTCGGTCTGTCGATGCCCACCACAGTGGACGAGTTTGAACAGGTGCTGATGGCATTCCGTGATAACGCCGCTTCTATCAAGGCAGAGTATGGCATTGACGGCGACATCATCCCCATGTCCTGCATCGTCAACAACGGCGATCAGGATCCCAGCATCCTCATCAATGGCTTTGGCGAAGGCTACGGCGATGCAGACAAAGACCGCCATATCGCCGTTACCAACGACCGGAAAGTCATCTGTGCCGCCACCCAGCAGGGCTACCGTGATGGTCTGGACTGGCTGCACAAGCTGTATGCCGAGAAGCTCATTGACCCGGAGTGCTTCACGCAGGAGTGGTCCACCTATGTTTCCAAGGGCAAGGCTGGCCGCTATGGTGTCTGCTTCAGCTGGGATGTTGCCAACATTGACAACCTGACCGACTGGGAGCCGCTGCCTGCCCTGACCGCCGATACCCGGAATATCACTCCGCAGAACGGCTCTTTCACCAGCGGCTTTGCCCGCGGCAGATGCGTTGTCACCGCAAAGGCGGATAACCCCGCATTGGTTTGCGCATGGCTGGATCAGATGTACGCGCCCCTCCAGTCTCCGCAGAACAACTGGGGTACTTACGGCGATGCGGAAGGCTTTAACATTTTTGAACTGTCCACCAACGATAAGGGCGAGCCCATGCTGAAGCACGCTCCTCTGGGCGATGCTTCTCCCGTGGAAGTCCGTGAAGCGCAGTGTGTCAGCGGGCCTCTGGCGGTTCTGGATGATTACTATGGTGTATACGTTACCTGCCCGGACGATGCACAGTACCGTCTGGACTGGATCAAGGAGATCTACACCCCGGATATGAACAACGATTATGTCTATCCCAATGTCTTTATGAGCAGCGAGGACACCGAGCAGGTCTCTAACCTGCAGGCAGATCTGCAGACCTACATGAATACGCAGAAGGCGAACTGGATCATGAACGGCACTACGGATGCAGAGTGGAACGAATATCTGAGCAAGCTGGAAGCCTACGGCCTGTCCGACTATCTGGGCATTATGCAGAAATATCTGGATGCTTACTACGCATAAGAATTCTTTCCTTTGGAGGATTCCATGAACGATTTGACTTTACAAAAAGCCCGTGCCTACGAGGCCGAGCACGGCGCTGCCATTACCCCGGCGGAACGCCCTGCTTACCACATGACTCCTTATGTGGGCTGGCTCAACGACCCCAACGGCTTCTCTTATTACAAAGGGAAGTATCACCAGTTCTATCAGTATAACCCCTACGATGTGCGGTGGGCGCCCATGCACTGGGGTCACGCCGTCAGCACCGACCTGCTGCACTGGGAGTATCTGCCCTGTGCGCTTGCACCGGATTCCCCGGCAGACAACGGCCCCGGCTGCTTCTCCGGCTCTGCCACCGAGATGGATGACGGCAAGCAGCTGCTGATGTACACCAGCGTGATTGCAGAAAAGCAGCCCAATGGGGAGATGCGGGATATCCAGACCCAGAGCATCGCCATCGGTGACGGTCTCAACTACGAAAAGCCTGCCTGCAACCCGGTGCTGACCCAGAAAGACCTGCCGGAAGGCTTCAGCAAGTTTGACTTCCGGGACCCCAAGATCTGGCGTGAGGCCGACGGCACCTACTCTGTCGTCACCGTCTGCCTGGCCGAGGACGGCAGCGGCGCAGCGGCACTGTTCCAGAGCAAGGACGGCTTCGACTGGCACTTTGTCACGGTGCTGGAACGCTGCAACAATCAGTACGGCAAAATGTGGGAGTGCCCGGACTTCTTCCCGCTGGACGGCAAGCAGATCTTGATGCTCGGCCCCATGGAGATGCTGCCCAAGGGCGAGTTCCACAACGGTCACAACGTGATTGCCTTCATCGGCAGCTACGACGAAACCACCCACACCTTCACCAAGGAAAATGTGCAGCTGATGGACGGCGGCATCGACTTCTACGCCACCCAGACCACCCTTGCCCCGGATGGCCGCCGGATCATGACGGCATGGCTGCAGACCTGGTCGGACACCGAGGATAAGCCCCAGGGCTGCAAGTGGTTCGGGCAGACCATCTGCCCGCGCGAACTGCACATCAAGGATGGGCGCATTCTTCAGACCCCCGTGCGGGAGCTGGATGCCGTCCACGGTAAGCGCACCTTCTATGAAAATGTGACGGTGCAAAGCGAAACTTCTCTGGAAAGCATCAAGGGCCGTGTGGCCGACCTGACCGTCATGGTGCAGCCCGGCGAATACCGCTCCTTCACCCTGAAGCTGGCCGCCGATGCAGACCATCACACCAGCCTGACCTACGATCCCTACACTTCCGAGCTGACGCTGGATCGCAGCTATGCCGGTTCCCGTGCCGACATCGTTCACCGCCGCAGCTGCAAGGTGCGCAGCCAGAACGGTGCGCTCAAGCTCCGCATCCTGCTGGATAAGAACAGCATCGAGGTTTTCGCCAACGATGGTGAGCAGACCATGACCGCATGGATCTACACCCCCCAGTCTGCCGATGGCATCACCTTTGCTGCCGATGGCAAAGCAACTGTTACGGCAGAACAGTTTGAGCTGAATCTGTAACCTGATATTCCCATCATTTCTCCTTCATTGAATACAGCCCCGCTTTGGCTTCTCCTTCGCCAAAGCGGGGCTGTGTTTTTGTATGGGTTCTATGCGTTCTGCCCCCGTTCCGGGTTTTTTTGTGCCCGGGAGGCAGCGTTTTCTGAAAACGCAGCCAAACTGCAAAAAAAGTTACAATTTTCTCATCAAAAAAGGCGGTTTCCCATTGACAGCCTTGTTATAATAGGAGTGTAAGATTTTTGAGCCAGCACTCTGCGGCTCTGATTGCTGAACGGCCCTTGCGGGCTTTTGGAAAAAGAAAGAGGCATACAGCATTATGACGAATATCGATATTTTCTCCGGCTTCCTGGGTGCCGGCAAGACGACCCTGATCAAGAAGCTCATCAAGGAATCCTTTGCGGGCCAGAAGGTGGTCCTGATCGAGAACGAGTTTGGTGAGATCGGCATCGACGGCGGCTTCCTGAAGGAGTCCGGCATCCAGATCAACGAGCTGAACGCCGGCTGCATCTGCTGCTCTCTGGTGGGC
>OIAL01000864.1_pt1 | contig 11280 bp, 7 predicted proteins | sample 1580691 | NCBI WGS metagenome assembly OIAL01 (sample SAMEA3882530, study PRJEB24775) | human gut metagenome | biome: human-associated habitat; feature: intestine environment; material: feces | place: Netherlands | collected 2009/2010
GCTGCGGCACGGCATCTGCGTTGCCAAAATGCTCGATAATACACAAAGTATTATCGAGCATTTTGGCTTAGCAGCTGCCGCACCTCGCTCACCGTATCGGCACTTAGAATTGTGCGGTATTGCCTAAAATTCTCCCACATTTGATTGTGGGAAATTTTTTAAGCAAAGTGAACAGCGTTCACTTATGCGTTTAAAGCTGTACCCGGTTGTAATTATGTGAAAGCTGCTTTAACAGCAAGACATAGTTCAATATAAAATTTCAGAATAAGAAAGGATGCTTATTATGCAGGCAATTGTAGAAACTTTATTTGATACCGTATATTTGTTTTCGGTAATCACGATCGGGATTTTAATGATCCGTAAAAGCAAAGGAAACCGTCAGTTTACCATGTTTGGAATCATGGCAGTTCTTTTAGGAAGCGGAGATGCATTCCATCTGGTTCCTCGTGCAGTAGCGCTTTGTACAACCGGTCTTGAGAACTTTACCGTACAGCTGGGGTTAGGCAAGTGGATTACCTCTATCACTATGACTATTTTTTATGTCGTACTCTATCATATATGGCGTGAGCGTTATCAGATCAAAGGCTGTAAAGCAACTACAGCAGCCATTTATGGTCTTGCAGGGTTAAGGATTGTTCTGTGTATGATGCCCCAGAATGCCTGGCTCAGTGCAGCCGCCCCGCTTTCCTGGGGAATCTATCGGAATATTCCGTTTGCACTGATGGGATTGATTATCATCGCTTTGTTCTATAAAAGCGCAAAAGAAAATAATGATAGCGCTTTCCGTTGGATGTGGCTGACAATCGTCCTGAGCTTTGCATTCTATATTCCAGTTGTACTGTGGGCTGATGTAATTCCGATGATCGGCATGCTGATGATTCCAAAAACCTGTGCATACGTGTGGACCGTATTAATCGGCTACAAGGCAATGGAAAAAGAAATAGCGTAAGATGTAAACTGTCGAAAAAGGTGTGCTCACCCCTTGGCCCCCTCTGCGAGGGTGACTCCCCACGGTGTGGGGAGATGTCGCGCCAGCGGCAGAGGGGCCCGGGCCCGAAGGGCTCCGCCCGCAGGCGGTGGGGGAGAGAACTGTGCGGCTGCCCGAAATATTTCGGGCTATGACAAGGTTCTCTCCCTCCGCCCCTTCGAGACACCGCTCCCCCTCTGGCGCAAGCGCCACCTCTCCCGTATCGGGGGAGTCTGTCTCGCAGAGGGAGATTTTTTCGACACGCTGAGCGTAAGATATAATCTTTGCTTTTAAGAAAAATTTAAGGCAATCGACTTTGAAACCGCCAAGCGTTACCGTGAAGCCAACAAGCTGCCCCACCAGTTCCGCCGTGCAGCGTGAACCGACCTGACCGTGGAGGTGTATCTGTGATGGTTCTGGAAAGCAGCTCCGTGTTAAACGCAATTCATCTCATACATGAGCAAACAAATAAGGCCCACCGCCAAAATTGACGGTGAGCCTTATTTTATGCTCGTTTTTTAACGATAACTTGCTATAAAAGCCTTATGCTCTCGGATTTTTGATAGCAGCCTGCTTATTGGGTCGTCATCATAGGTATGTACCCAAAAGCGCGTACTGTTTGCATCCTCAAGTATCCTATTGACGGCCCCATCCCCTTTCTTCGCTTTTGTTTTTCCCGGCATGATTTTTTCCGCCGAAATCGAATGGTAATTGTACGTTCCGCGCACATTGCATTGAACAGTGCATGACTCTTGAAACAGATTTAGTTCCCAGATGAATTTCTGTCCATCGATGGAGAAGATTCTCGGCACAAATTTGTCTAGAAATTCCCGGCTGATTTCATCGTTTGGGAACGACTCTTGCCAGCTGAGTGCTTCCTCTACCTTTTCACTATCGGCAGCTCCGTTTTCTTGTTCCTGCTGGTATTCTTCTAAAATATCCTGCCGGTGATCCTGCCAAACGTTTTTGTAGATTTCTCGCGCCATCAATTCGAGCTTCCATGCTTGCACATTGGGGGCGCTGCATTTGGGGGCTACATTCCTCAGCGACCGCTGATAACAGATATATCGAACAATGCCTTTCTCTGCGCGGAACGCCCGCATTCTGGCTCCGCAGCCACAAAACAGGCGGCAAGCCCATTTGTCGGCGTGTTCGCTCTTTCCATACAAGTAAGCCTGCGTTATATTGCCGTCTTTGTACGACTGCCATGCATGTCTGCGGCGCTGACATTTATCCCATAGTTCCTCTGAAATGATTGGCTCAAAACTGCCTTTCACCAGAATGTAATCCTGTTCGCTGTTCTTGATGCTTTTATGGCTGAGGAAATCATCAATATGCGATTTGTTGTATGTCAAATACCCTTTATAAATCGTATTCTTGGTGATTGAGAGAACCTGACGCGCGCTCCATTGTGGCATTCCGGATTTATTCGGTGCGCCTTCTTGCGTTAGTGTCTGGGCTATCTCGGTGCCATTTATGCCATCAGCATACCAAGCAAAAATTTTTCTGACAGTCTCTGCCTGACTTTCCTGCACCACAAGCGTATGAGCCTTTTTATCACGCTTATATCCAAACGGTGTCGGTCCCGCAACATAGGTGCCTTTTTTCTGTGACGTCTGAATGCCCGCCTTGGTGCGTTCACTCATTTTACGGCTTTCATCTTGCGCAAGGCTTGCCATAATGGTCAGGCGAACTTCTCCATCGCCACGCATCGTCCAGATGTCATCATTGACGAAGTACACTTCAACGCCGTACTGTTTCAGCTCACGGGTCGTAACCAAAGTATCCACCGTGTTTCGGGCAAAACGGGAAACCTCGCGGGTCACGATTAGGTCAAACTTCATTTTCCGTGCATCTCGCAGCATCTTCATAAAAGAAGGCCGGGTTTTCATGCCAGTACCTGAGATTCCTTCATCGGCGTATTGCCCAACCACCGTCCAATTCGGATGATGTTCTGCAAGCTCCAGATACCAGTTCATTTGATTTTTCAGTGCTGATATTTGCGCCTCAAGTTCCGTGGACACGCGCCCATAGAACACGACTCTGCGCGGGCAGTTTTGCTGGTCTGCTTTATCATATTGCATCGGTTTTCCCTCCTTCCCCATCAGTATAATACTGCATTCAGTATTTTCAAAATGTACAAGTCAATGACTCAATCATGGTATAGAAAAGCCGTGGAAGAAGGTTCCTTCCACGGCATGATCTTTATACTACTTTTTCAATAAGGCACTGATGTTTCTTCGTTTTCTTGTCATAGTTGATAGCTACCAAGAGAAGATTTCCTGTATAGCCACGCAGCGAATCCGGATATTTCTTTTCCTTAATCTGCTGCATCGCAGTCTCCGCCGTTTGGTTCCACTTCAACTCCACAACAAGCGCCGGATAGTCATTTCGGTACTCCGGTTTTGGAATGAAAACGAAGTCTGCGAAGCCCCTGCCTGTGGGCAGCTCTCGAACTGGCTTAAAGTAATATTGCATAGCGCTCAGGTATGCAATCGCCAAGACGCTGCTCAAGGAGTTTTCATTGTTGTACTGGATGGCAGAAACATAGTCATCATGGATTTTCTCAACCTGAGTGGCTACTGCATCGCCATCCATATCCAATGTCGCATCCAGCAACTTCTCAGACTCCTGCTGGAACAGCAACATCTCATTCCAATGCTTGCTTTCCACCGCAAGTGTCAATTCCTGCCGGATTTCCTCATTCGGAACAAACGCTGTTTTTCGGTTCTGGTCATATCCCAAGTAGCCAAGATGGATCATATATGTCAAAACATCATCTTTGCTTTGGATATTAACGGTATCGTTCTTGAAGGTAGCCGTGTTTACTTTAACTTCCCCACCGGAAAGCATTTCAATGATTGCCGTTTTCAGCCCATCATAGTTCATGTTGATAAGGGGAACGATTGCTTCATAGGAAGCCGTTTCCGACCAGTAGCTCTTAAACTCTCCCTTCAGCATAACGCTGACAACAGCTCTGGGATTATAAACTTGGTAATCCCGCAGCAAGTAACCATCGTACCACTTTTTTACCTTGTCAAAGTCTTTGTGGTACTCCTCGCAAAGATTCTTAACTTCTTCTTCCGTAAAGCCAATGAAAGGTGCCAACGTGCCGGCACTGACCATGGTAAACTCATCGAAGTTATTCAAGGCCGACTGCGTTTTTTCCTTTTTGATTGGCAGAATGCCGGTGAGGTATGCAAGCTGAATGTATTTTGTCGGCTCTGTACCTTTGAATAAGCCTCTCAGGAAATAGATATATTCTTCTTGAACAGCCTTATTGGTTGCTTCATCTCGGATCAGAATATCCCATTCATCAATAATCACAATAAATTTCTGACCGGTCGAGTTTCTGATGCGCGACAAAGCGTCCGCCAATGTCAACACTTCGTTAGGAAGAACTTCAGGGTAGTACTCTTTTAGTTCCTCCAAAACCGATTGCGTAATGTAGGATATAATACTTTTGATGTCTGCACAACTGGACAAAAACCATTGTACATCTATATGGATCACATCATACTTGTTGAGATGCTTTTTGAAGTCGCTACTCTTGCCGATTGTAAGCCCATCGAACATCTTTTCTGAATCGCAGCCTTTGCTGTAATAGGCTGCCAGCATATTAGCCGTATAGGACTTACCAAATCTCCGGGGGCGGCTATTGCAGATATATGCTTCTGGTGTATCAAGAACGCTGTTGGTATATTCCAGCAGACCCGTTTTATCCATATAAATTTTTGAATTCAGTGCAACTTGAAACGCACTATTATCCGGATTCACGAATCTTCCCATTTCGCCAAAGCCTCCTTCAGAAGTCATTTATTTCTAACCATTCAAATGACATTAGTATAGTCATATAGTACCATTTATCGATACAAATAGCAAGTTGGAAATTTCCCTATAATAGTACAAAATGAAGTGACCCCAAAAAGTTAGACAATATTCTGAAGTAAAAATTGTTCAAGCAGCCGAAAGGCGCAATAAGCCACAAATTGCGATAATTTCCCTTCGATGAACCTGTCAGATGTCATCTGTTTGAACCATTCGGAATTCCCGAATAGTTGCCATCACGGTCTATTCCTCATCTGAATTATAATATTACCATTTACTGATTCAAATAGCAAATCTAGCGTCATTCCATAACGACACAATAATGCCGTGGAAGTATTTCCTCCACGGCACGATCTGTCGTTATAGCTGTGCGTTTCTCTCCCTCTGCAAATTCCAGACAGGCAACCCTTCCCGGCGCTTTGCCTCGCATCACTTTGCAGCCATGCGATATGTTTTCTCGCATCTTGGCACGCTCGTGGAATCCAGTCATGGCGCTGCTTCCCCAATGCGGTACAGCAGAGGACGCTATTCACTTTTTCGGAGGTTTGGAACCTCCTAATACATAAGAGAACAGCGAATCGGATTTTTTCCACAACTTTTTCAATTTTCTTTTTTTACCAGAAATATATCCACACGCATATCTTTCCACAAACCGGGGTGGATCTTAATCCCACGCGCTTTCTGATACTCATAGGCTGTCACAAAGTCAACCGCAAAACTCAAAAGTGGTATCTTTTCATCCAGCACGCTCACCTGATTTTCTTGACAGCTTTCCAGCCATTCCACCAACTTACGCTTTCTTTTGGTTCGGCTCATGTTCAAAAAGAAATCCTGTGGACGACATATTGTCGCGCAATCGGGTCCAGCACTTTCTTTATCCTGCTTACCGATTTGCTCTTGCTCAATATCATAGGGAACGCCACTTTTATAGGTAACCATCGCTATCGGCTGCCTTTCCGATTGGATAGGCATGATCTGCTGCACATTCATCAACTGCAACATCCAAATGTAGCGGTTATTGCTTTTTACAATCCGGTTGGCATACCTGTCCAGAAAGCCCGGCTCTATTTTACCATCCAGAAAAGAGGCATCATCGCTGAGTGCAGCCTCGATGCTGTGCATATCTAACCTTGCTTTAGGACGCTGTTCCTGTATGGAACTTTGCAGTAAGCCTTCGACATTTATAATCTCATTGTTGATTTCCGTACTTCTGCTTAAGAAATCATCCATAGTTATGCTTCGGCTTGCCCGCTGGCTGACAAGATCGTCCAATTCCTCATTCAGCGCAGAGAGCTTGTTCTCCAGCTGGTTTCCATCATTCGGTGTACCGGTAGTGTTCAGATTTGCATCCAACATCCGCAAAAGACCCAGTATATCCTCGGCATTTTCTTTCCAAACTGTACGGAACACTTCCCTTGCCATCAATTCCAGCTTCCATTCAGATGCGTATGGTGCCGGACAAGGAATGCCGTTCAGTGCTCTGGCGGCATCTTTCTTTTTGAACATTTTCGACCGTGCACAGATAAGCCGCATATTTTTCCCACCGTTGGCCGTTTTATCGTAGCCTTCGATTTGGAATCGCATCCCACAATCGCAAAACAGAATTTTCGTCCATTTGTTCTGCGGAAAGGACACACCAAATTTATGGGCACGACCATCTTTTCCTTTGACAAATGCAGCTCGCTTACTGCGGATCTGATTGCAGGTTTCCCATAGCTCCTCTGAGACGATTGGCTCAAAGTTTCCCTTTACAAGAACAAAGTTCTCCTCGCTGTGATTGATGCGGTTATGGCTGAGGAAGTCATCAATATGGGATTTATTATAGGTCATATAGCCCTTGTAAGTGGGCTTGCGGAGTACCCGTGATACCTTGCTCGCCGTCCAGCTCAGGCCACCACCGCCATCCTTGCGGTTTTCTTCTATAAGCATTTTGGCAACAGTCGTTTCTCCGTGCCCCTCGGCGTACAGATTAAAGATTCTTCGCACCGTTGCCGCCTGTTCCTCATTGATTACATAAGTTCCATCCACACGGTCATAACCGATAATATTACCGCTGCCATAGAGTACACCTTTCTCACGGCTCATCTTCTGTCCGGCTTTTACGCGCTCACTGGTCTTGCGGCTTTCATCTTGGGCAATGCTCGCCATAATGGTCAAGCGAACTTCTCCATCACCGTCCATTGTCCAGATGCCATCATTTACAAAATAGACTTCCACGCCGTATTGCTTCAGTTCTCGCGTAGCATTCAGCGCATCCACCGTGTTACGCGCAAACCTCGACAATTCACGTGTGACAATCAAGTCAAAGCGGTGTTCCTTTGCGTGCTCTATCATCCGCATAAATGATGGACGTTTCTTCATTTGGGTACCGGTTATGCCTTCGTCTATGTACTGCGCTACAACGGTCCAGTTGGGATTGCGTAATGCAAGGTCTGTATACCATTCCATCTGATTTCCCAGCGCAGATAGCTGTTCCTCATGTTCTGTTGAAACGCGGCCATAAAACACCACCCTGCGCGGTCGATTCTTGTAATTTCCAATATAGTCTGTCATTTCGAACGCCTCCTTGTTCTTTCATTGTACAAGGGGCAAATTCATAAGGGAAATGTACAAAAACACTGGTACACTTGCCATCCTTGCATGAGCGTTGCTGCTCTATACTATAAGAGTACGTTCTCTTGATTTTTTTCCACAATCACTATTTTTAGTTCATTGCACTAGACATACATCAAGTAGCCATGCCACGCGGATAGCATTTTTCAGAACATATGAAACAGGGCGCGTTTACGCCGCGGACATGGAGGATATACTACGGAATCAGGAGCGGATATGGCAGGCGGCAAGCGGTATCCTTTTCCCGGCTTGCCACCATAAAATAATGGGGTATTTATCCCATGCGGGGCGGCTTGCTGCGAGGTAAGCCGCCCCTGCTTTTTTTGCGGTCCGGCATCCTTGCAGGGCAAGGCAGCTTCCTGTATGCTGAAAGCAGAAACAAACAAAACTGGATGGATCATTTATATCCACCGGCTGATTATAGGCTTATCATACGGAAGCTGGATGAATTGCAGGAAACAATGGATGCTCTTGTTGAGGAAAATCCCATCAAGCGCGATGCAATGAAGCTGTATATTACGCTCCAAAATGTAGCAAGTACGGCGGATGTGCTGCGTAGGGCAGTGATGCCATTTGTGTCAAGACGCGAAAAGAAATAAAAAGTGGGGCTGTTGTATGTGGCAGCCCCATTTTCTATTATATTTGATCCCAGAATTCGACCACAGGAATATAATTTACTTCGTATTTCTCCTCTATGTCTTCGTTAGACATTGCATTATTCAGGAAGTTATAAGCGGTGTCGTCATGGTAATAGGCATACCACTTTGTGTTCTTACTAACAAAATCACGAATTACACAAAGGTACGGTAAATCTGCTGCTCCTGCCGACCAGTCAAAAATCACAACTTTATAGTGGGTTATATTTCTTCCGTCCGCAATCTCCAAGAAAGAACGCCCATTCTCTCTTGAGATATTTCGGCATACGGGGCATCTGCATCACCTCCTTGCCCGCGCCGGGTTTGCGGATTTACTTTTGAAAATAGAAAACGCCCAACATCTCCCGAAACTGTTCGCTTTCGGGGCGATTTTGGACGTTTTTGTTTGATATGAGGGGCTTTACGATGGTGGGGAATATAACTTTATCGCTTATGGTGGGAAAGCCCGCTATTTGCTGCTTTGTGGCAATAGAAAAGCGCCACATCGCTGCGGCGCTTTTGCTTTGCCCGGAAGATGGAGCGAGGGGGCTGTTCAGTTATCTGTTGTGCTTTTTCTTGCTGGCAACAACGGCTGTTCCAATGGCTGCACTACCGCTGACAAGCATAAGGACAACCAGCAAAGCAGGGTTGCTTGTGTCGCCGGTCTGCGGAATGGTGTACTGAGGTGTGGCTGTTGCAGCAGGTGCCGGGGTGGCCGTTGCAGCAGGTGCCGGGGTGGTCTTGTCGGCGTCCTTGTATTGCAGGGCAGGCACGTCCTCCTCGAAGATTGCCTTGACCTCCACGTTGGCGCTCGGCATGATGAACTTATTGTTCTTGATGGTCACGCCGCCGCTGATGACCTCCCACTCCTTGAAGTGGTAGCCCTTGTTTGGCTTGGCGGTCAGGGTGATCTCCGTACCGACCACCGCTTTTGCATGAGAGGCGGAAGCCGTTCCGTTTCCGTCCGTTTTCACGGTGATGGTAAACTCGGTGGGTGCAGGGGGTGCATCCTCCTCGAAGATGGCCTTGATCGCAACATTGGTGTCCGGCATGGTGAACTTGTTGTTGGTGATTACAAGTCCTGCCGGAGATACGACCTGCCACTCCTTGAGGTGATAGCCCTTGTCGGGCGTAGCGCTCAGGGTGATCTCCGCACCGGCAACAGCCTTTGAGGGAGAGGCGGAAGCCGTGCCGTTGCCGCCGCTGGTCACGGTTATGGTGTACTCGGTGGGCGCAGGCGGCGTGACGGAGCGGTCATAGTCGCAGGTGTTGCAGGTCGTATCCGCGTCATCGGTGTAGACGTGCGCGGCCTTGTCCTTGATGCTCTCGTTCCTATTCGGGCAGTCGTAGTCGGTGCATTCGTGCCAGTGGCTCGTGCCGTCCTTGCTCCAGTCGCCGTAGTTGTGCTCATGGTGCCGCCGGTATATTCTGACTGTCGCCGTAGTCTCATTTCCCGCGTTGTCAGTTGCGACCACGGTATATTCCGCTCCCGCGTCATTGTTGCCGCCATCCGGCGCGGGGAGACGATAGGTGGGGCCGTCTTGCGGCACATCGGTGATGGTCACGGACTTGACGCCGGAGGACGTCTCTCCCGATGCAGCCGGGTCGCTCACGGTGAAGGTGTACGCGCCGGGCTTTCCATCGAGGGTATCCTCGACGGTGTAGCTTTCGCCGTCCGTCAGAGTTTCCATAACCGGGGCTTTCGTGTCCCTCTCAAGCACATGACCGCACACAGTGCAGAGCTGCTTCTGATTGCTCCAGTCGCCGGGGCTGTGCTTTCCGTTTTGCTTGGACATTTCCGCGGCGGGGTCTCGTGCGCCGCATTTCTTGCAGGCCCAGATGTGGCAGTCGTCCCTGATCGCCCAGCCAAATTCATGGTCGTGTGTGCTTTCCTCACAGCGCAGCTCCAGCTCGCTAATTACTCTGCCGTAATTGTAGGCATACGGCAGACTCAACCGCTGCAGGTCCACGTGCCCAATGAGAAGCTCCGTCGTGGTGCCCCAGCCCCGCTCATACTCTCTCTGGCTGCGGCGCCACTGCCACCCTGTCGCGCTCAGCCGCACGGACTTCCCGTCCGAGGCTTCGATTTTGATGTTCTCTTCTAAAGTCATTGCAAATTCCTGATCTTGCATCACTGTCATCCAGTGCACCCACTTCGAGCCTCTTCCGACCGCGGATGCAGGCTGATAATTATAATCATAATCGGAACTCGGATAAAGCGGAAGGGCAAGCGCAGTCAGCGTTGTGTCCTTGATCAGAATGTTCCCGCTTTTGCCTTTCATGCCGCCACCGATGCCCGCGCCATAGTAGCCCTGCGCCCTCACCACGCCGCCGGTGATGGAAATGTCATAGCCCGAACCGCCTCTTCCGCCACCGATTCCTGCGCCGGCATAGTTACTCCAAGCTTCGACCGTTCCACCGGAAATCTCGATATGATAAGCATCTTCCGACTTGTTCTGTCCGTCTTGATCGCCGCTGCCGATTCCTGCTCCGCCTGACTCGCTGCCGGCATTCACCGTGCCGCCCTTGATATAAATAAAGCGTCCGGGGCCGCCCTGACCGCCGCCGATACCTGCGCCTTCCGAAACGGACCGCACCGTCAGCTTGCCGGAATACACATAAATCCACTCGCCGACGCCGCCCTGACCGCCGCCGATACCCGCACCGTATACGCCGCTGATCGCAAGAATCTCACCGCCATAGATACCCGTCGCCAGAGAGCCGAAATGAAGGTTCATGCCGTGTCCCTGCGAGAATTTCTTGATTCCGACCTTTGAGCCTCCGATGCCGGCGCCATACCTGCCGCCTTCACACGTGAGCTTTGTCCCCGTCTGCACCAGAACCCGGAGATAACCATCGGTTTTGTTTTTCTGCAGCGCGGCGAAGTTCTCCGCGCCGATCAGCTCGCTGTCGTTGCCGATAAAGTACAGACAGGCAGAGGCGCCGCCGTAAAGCTCGATGGCAGGGCCGTCCTTGGGTGCCTGAATGCGGACGCCGTCCAGAAAGATGTGCGGTGTATTGTTCTTGCCATCGATTTTGATCCGGTATTGAAAATACCAGTTCGGATCTGCGGAGCCCTTAATCAGATAGGTCTTGCTGTCCTTGATTTTCAATTCTCCGTTCTGCTTCGTAAGGTCCACTGTCTTGTCAAACGTCGCTGGGACGGAAAGCTTGACATCCGGTAGCTCATTCGCTGCAAAGGCCGCTGTCGGCAGCAGCGTCAGCACCATGCAGCAC
>OIAL01000874.1_pt1 | contig 11191 bp, 8 predicted proteins | sample 1580691 | NCBI WGS metagenome assembly OIAL01 (sample SAMEA3882530, study PRJEB24775) | human gut metagenome | biome: human-associated habitat; feature: intestine environment; material: feces | place: Netherlands | collected 2009/2010
CATGAATCTGGGCGAGCGCAGCTACGACATCATCGTCAAGCGCGGCTCGCTGGAAAACCTGTACCAGTTCGCCCGGCTGGACCGCCGGGTGGCGGTGGTCACCGACAGCGGTGTGCCCGCACAGTACGCCCAGATGGTAGCCGACCAGTGCAAGGATGCCACCATCATCACCGTGCCGCAGGGCGAGGCCAGCAAGAGTTTTAAAATTCTGGAGACCGTGTTGCGGCAGATGCTGGACTTCGGCATGGGCCGGGGCGACCTTGTGGTGGCTGCCCCACCACCACCCTTTCCATGATCGATTCCTCCATCGGCGGCAAGACCGCCGTGGATCTGGGCGACACCAAGAACATCGTGGGTGCCTTCTGGCAGCCAAAGCTGGTCATCGTGGACCCGGACACCCTGTCCACCCTGCCCCGCCGCCACTTTATCAACGGTCTGGCCGAGGCGGTCAAGGCCGGGCTTCTGGCCGACCCGGAGCTGTTCTCCATCTTTGAAAAAGAGGACGTGGACGACCGCATCGGCGACATCATCTGCCGCAGCCTGCGCTTTAAAAAGAGCATCGTGGAGCAGGACGAGACCGAGCAGGGTATGCGCAAGGCGCTGAACTTCGGCCACACCATCGGCCACGGCATCGAGGCCGTGAAGGGCATCAAGGGACGCCGCACCACCGGCCTGTTCCACGGCGAGTGCGTGGCGCTGGGAATGCTGCCCATGATGTACCGCCGCTTAGGCCTGCCCACCCGCACCGCCTACGATAAGGAAAAGGTGCTGGCCGAGATGCTGCACGACAAAAAAGCACAGGACGGACAGATCACCATCATCAAGGTGCCCGGCCTTGGCTGCTGGCGCGCCGAGACCATCCCTGTGGAGGGGCTGCGCCCGCTGCTGGGCATGGAGGACTGACCCATGAAAAACACCTTTGGCAGCGACCTTTCGCTGACCATTTTTGGCGAGAGCCACGGCAGGGCTGTCGGCGCGGTGCTGGACGGCATGGCGGCGGGCGTGCCCGTGGAGGAAGCCTTTCTTGCTGCCTGCATGGACAAGCGCCGTGCCCGGGGCGACGGCCTTTCCACCCCCCGTGTGGAGGGAGATGCGGTGCAGTTTTTGTCCGGCGTGGTCAACGGCCGCACCACCGGCACCGCCATTGCCCTGATGATCGAAAACCAGAACACCCGCAGCGGCGACTATGCCAAAACGGCTGACCTGCTGCGGCCCGGCCACGCGGATTACACCGCCTACGCCAAGTACCACGGCTATCAGGATGCCCGGGGCGGCGGCCACTTTTCAGGCCGCGTCACCGCCGCGCTGGTGGCGGGCGGCGCTTTGGTGCTGGGAGCCCTGAACCGGGCCGGGATCGAGATCGTGACGCACATCGGGCGGTGTGCCGGGATCAGCGATACCCCCTTTGCGCTGGACAATCCCGCCGCGCTGGCGGCGCAGGCCGAGGCACTGCTGAACAAGTCCGAGGGCTTTGCCCTGCTGGACGGCAGTGTGGAGGAATCCATGAAAGCTGCCATCCGTGCCGCCGGTGCCGAGGGCGACAGCGTGGGCGGCGTGCTGGAGACCGCCATTCTGGGCTTGCCCGCAGGCGTGGGCGAACCCTATTTCGACAGCGTGGAGAGCAAGCTCGCTCACCTGGCCTTCTCCATCCCGGCGGTCAAGGGCATCGAGTTCGGTTCCGGCTTCGGCTTTGCGGACCAGAAGGGCTCGGAGGCCAACGATGCCTTCCGGATGCAGGGGGAGCGCATCGTCACCGCCACCAACCACAATGCGGGCCTGAACGGCGGCATCTCCAACGGAATGCCCGTGGTGTTCCGCACGGCGGTCAAGCCTACCCCCAGCATCTACAAAACGCAGGACACGGTGGATTATATCGCAAAGAAGGACGCAGAGCTGTCCATTCAGGGCCGCCACGACCCCTGCATCGTGCCCCGGGCCGCCATTGTGCAGACCTGCGCCGCCGCGCTGGCCGTGGGCGATCTGCTCACCGCAAAATACGGCATGGCCTGGATGGAGGACCCCACCGGCTACCGCAAGGAGGTGCTGTAAATGGAATACGGACTCATCGGCGGGCGGCTGGGCCACTCCTACTCCAAGGTCATCCACGAGATGCTCTGCGGCTACCGGTACGACCTGTGCCCCCTGCCCACGGAAGAGGAAGTCCGGGCCTTTCTGACCCGGCGGCAGTTCAGGGCCATCAATGTCACCATCCCCTATAAGCTGGTGGTCATGGAGTACTGCTCCTACATCGACCCCCACGCCAAGGCCATCAACGCCGTGAACACCATCGTCAACAGGAACGGCCTGCTCTACGGCTACAACACCGATTATCCCGGCTTCTCCTATCTGTGCGATGCACACGGGGTGGAGTTCAAGGACAGGACCGTGCTCATTCTGGGCACCGGCGGCACCCACAACACCACCTGGGCCGTGGCCCATGACCGGGGCGCGAAACAGATCTATACCGTCAGCCGCCATCCCGACCCCGAAAAGGGAGAGCTGACTTATGCTCAGGCCCTGACCACCGGGGCGCAGATCATCATCAACACCACGCCGGTGGGCATGTACCCCAATGTGGGCGTGAGCGCCCTGGATATCACCTCCATGCCCGGGCTGGAAGCCGTGATCGATGTCATCTATAATCCCGATAAGACCGAGCTCATCCTCCGGGCCGAGGAGCTGGGGGTGCCCGTTGCCGTCGGCGGCCTGGAAATGCTGGTGGCGCAGGCAGTGTATGCGGCAGAATTTTTCCTCGACCGCAAGTTTGAGGATGCCGGTGCCGAGATCGCCCGTGTGACCAGCGAACTGCGGCGGGAACAGCTGAACATTGCCCTCATCGGGATGCCCTCCTCGGGCAAATCCACCCTGGGCCGCGCTCTGGCGGAACGGCTGGGCAAGCGGTTCGTGGATCTGGACGAGGAGATCGTCAAGGCCGACGGACGGAGCATCCCGGACATCTTTGCCGCTGAGGGGGAGGCAGGCTTCCGGAAGCTGGAGGCCGCGCAGACCGCCCGCTTTGCCAGGGAGAACCGGCAGGTCATCTCCTGCGGCGGCGGCGTGGTCAAAGACCCGGCAAACCTCCGGGCGCTCCACGCCAACGGCATCGTGCTCTTTATCGACCGGCCGCTGGAAGATCTGCTGGTGGGCGGCGGAAGGCCCCTTTCCACCAGCCCTGAGGCCCTGAAAACCATGGAAGCCCAGCGCCGCCCGCTCTATCTGGCGGCAGCGGATGCTGTGATCCCCAACAAGACCACCCCTGCGGATGCCGTGACGGCGGCAATGGAGGCGCTGGATGAAATTTTTAGTCATTAACGGTCCCAACCTCAACCTGACCCAGTTCACGGAGCCGGGCATGGAGGGGCAGATCGATTTTAATACACTGCTGGATTATATCGAGGCGGGCTGTTCCCAGATGGATGTTCAGGTGGACTTTTTCCAGTCCAACCACGAGGGTGACCTCATCGATGAGATCCAGTCGGCGGCAGGCCGGGCCGATGGCATCATCCTCAACCCGGGCGGCTACGCCTATTACAGCGTGGCCATTCTGGAAGCGCTGCAGGTGTGCGGCGTGCCCGCCGTGGAAGTGATGCTGGCCGACCCCAGCGGCAAGGAGCCCTTCCGCAGCGTGGATGTGGTCTCCTTTGGCTGTCAGGGCCGCTTTGCAGGCGAGGGGGTCAGCGGATATCTCCATGCCTGCGCCTACCTTGTGCAGCTGCTCCGGCTGGATGGCGGCGCGCAGACGCACCTGGTGCAGTAAATGAACAACCTCTCCGTCAATGCTGACGCATTGCCACCTCTCCTAGTAGGAGAGGCCTTGGCATTCAGGAGAAGTTCCCGGTTTTGCCAAGGGCTCCCCTATTAGGGGAGCTGTCGAGCGAAGCGAGACTGAGAGGTTCAGAAAAGGGAAAGGAATCAAAAGAGATGATCATTTCGACCAAAAAAGGCACCCCCAAGGAAGAGCTGGAAAAGATCGTAGACAAATTCGAGAAGCAGGGCCTGGATGTGACCCTGATCACCGGCAAGGATTACAATGTGTTCGGTCTGGTGGGCGATACCACCAAGATCGATGAGCGCGACGTGCTGGCCAACCCCTGGATCGACAACGTCACCCGCGTGTCCGCTCCCTATAAGCGGGCCAACCGCCTGTTCCACCCCGCCGATTCCATCATCGACTGCGGCGGCGTGAAGATCGGCAGGGGCGAGAAGATCGCCGTGATGGCAGGCCCCTGCAGCATCGAGGGCGAGGAGCAGGCACTGCGCATTGCCAACGGCGTAAAGGCGGGCGGTGCAAGCCTGTTCCGCGGCGGCGCTTATAAGCCCCGCACCTCTCCCTACTCCTTCCAGGGTCTGGAGACCGAGGGCATCCTCGATATGGTCAAGGCCCGGGAGGCCACCGGAATGCCCATTGTGTCCGAGCTGATGAGCGAGGACCGCATCCCGGAGTTTGAGGAATATGTGGACGTGGTACAGATCGGTGCCCGCAACATGCAGAATTTCCAGCTGCTCAAGGCCGTGGGTAAGATGCACAAGCCTGTTCTGCTCAAGCGCGGCCTGTGCAACACCATCGAGGAGTGGATCATGTCCGCAGAGTATATCATGGCCGGCGGCAACGAGCAGGTCATTCTCTGCGAGCGGGGCATCCGCACCTTTGAGAAGTACACCCGCAACACCCTCGACCTCTCCGCTGTGCCTATCATCCACGAAAAGACCCATCTGCCCATCATCGTGGACCCCAGCCACGCCACCGGCAAGGCCAATCTGGTTGAGCCGATGATGATCGCCGCTGTGGCCGCCGGTGCCGACGGTCTGGAGGTGGAAGTCCACTATGATCCCCGCCACGCATGGAGCGATGGCGCACAGTGCCTGACCCCGGATGCCTTTGCACAGGCCATGGCAAAGTGCCGTCAGGTCGCATGGGCCATTGGCCGGGATATGTAAGATGGATGTGGTGGTAAAACGCGCCCGCGCAGTGGCGGGCAGGATCGCCGCGCCGCCCAGCAAAAGCATGGCTCACCGGGCGGTGCTCTGCGCGGCGCTGGCAAAGGGAACCTCCCATCTCCATCATCTTGCCTTCAGCAAGGATATCTCCGCCACGCTGGGCGCGGCGGGCCGACTGTGCGCCCGTGTCACCACCGGTGAAAACGACGCGGTGGTGGAGGGGCTGGGCCGCTTTCTGCCGGTTGATGCCCCCGTGGACTGCTGTGAGAGCGGCAGCACCCTGCGCTTCCTCATCCCGCTGGCCAGCCTGACCGGGCAGGAAGTGACTTTTACGGGCCGTGGGCGGCTGATGGAGCGGCCCCAGTCGGTCTACAAAACGCTGTATCAGCAGCAGGGCCTGCGTTTTGAGCAGGGCGCGGACCGCCTGACCGTGGAAGGTGCCCTGACCCCGGGCGAATACGAGCTGGCGGGCAACGTGTCCAGCCAGTTCATCAGCGGGCTGCTGTTTGCCCTGCCCCTGCTGGGCGGCACCAGCACCCTGCACCTCATCCCGCCTGTGGAGAGCCGGAGCTACATCGATATGACCCGCGTGGTGCAGCACGCCTTTGGCGTGGAGAGCCGCTGGCTGGATGAAAATACGCTGGAAATTCCCGGCGGGCAGCACTATCTTCCCTGTGATTACACCGTGGAGGGCGATTACAGCCAGGCGGCTTTTCCTGCCGTGCTGGGCGCTGTGACCGGCGGTGTGGCCATCACCGGCCTGTCTGAGGAGACCTTGCAGGGCGATGCCGCCATTCTGGAGATCCTCCGGCGGTGCGGTGCAAGATTCACCCGCACCGGGCAGGGCGTGGTGTTTGAAAAGGTCCCGCTCCACGGAACGGACATCGACCTTGCCGACTGCCCCGACCTGGGTCCTGTGCTGATGGCGCTGGGCCTGCTGTGTGAGGGCACCACAGTCATCCGCAACGCCGAACGTCTCCGCATCAAGGAGAGTGACCGCATCGAGGCCATGGAGACCGAGCTGCGGGCCTGCGGCGGGCAGCTGGAGAGCGAGGGCGGCACCATTACCATCCATGGCTGTGCCGGCGCGCTCCATGCCCCGGAGCAGCCGCTTTCCGGCCACAACGACCACCGCGTGGTGATGAGCCTTGCGGTGCTGGCGCTGGCCGCCGGGCTGGCCCTGCCCATCAGCGGGGCCGAGGCCATTGCCAAGAGCTGGCCGGATTTTCTGGAAGCCATCAAGCCTTTGGGCGCGGAGGTGGAACATGTTGGATAAATCAAAGCGTTATCTCATTGTGGGCCTGGGCCTGCTGGGCGGCAAGTACGCCTTGGAGCTGAGCAGGGCCGGGTTCCATGTGGACGGCATCAACCGCAGCGAGGGCCATCTGCAGTATGCCCTCGACCACGGCTATATCGCCAGCGGCAAGACCCACGATTTTGAGGATCTGGTGCGTCAGGCCGACCATATCATCTTTGGTTTGTACCCCACGGCCCTGATCGAGTGGTTCCGGACCTACGGCCACCTGCTGAAGGAGGGCTGCATCTTTACCGATGTGTCGGGCGTAAAGACCGGTCTGGTGGAGCCCATTCAGGCCATGTGCAGGCCGGGCGTGGAGTTCATTGCCAGCCACCCCATGGCGGGCCGTGAGACCTCCAGCGTGGAGCACGCCGCCGAGGTGAATTTTGCCCCGGCCAACTTCATTGTGACCCCCACGGAAAAGAACACCCCGGAGGCCGTTCAGTGGGCCAGGGAGCTGGCCGAGGTGCTGGGCTTCAAGCATATCTGCACCCTGACCGTGCAGGAGCATGACAGGATGATCGGCTATGTCAGCCAGCTCTGCCATGCCATCGCCGTCAGCCTGATGTGCGCCAACGACAATACCTCGCTGTGCGAGTACACTGGAGATTCCTTCCGGGACCTGACCCGCATTGCACGCATCAACGATAAGATGTGGGCGGAGTTGTTCCTCTGGAACAAGGAAAACCTCATCTCCGAGATCGACCAGTTCAGCGGGGCGCTGAACGAGATGCGCAACGCCCTTGTGGCCGATGACCGGGAAAAGCTGGAGGAGATGTTCCGCCTGTCCACCCAGCGCCGCGCGGCGTTTGATAAGAAAGCGCCGTAACCTTTTCAGCACACAGCACTGCTGTTTTTTTCAGCTCCCCTGCTGGGGAGCTGGAAGTGAGACTGAGAGGTTTGGCACAACACGAAAAAATGAGGTGTACCGAATGCCCAAACAGGAAGGCCAGAAATCCAAGCTGCTGGCGCTATTGCGCATTTTTGAGCAGCAGACCGATGAAAACCACCTGCTGAACGTGCCGCAGCTGGTGGAGCTGCTGGAGGCGCAGGGCATCCGCTGTGAGCGCAAGAGCGTGTACAGCGATATTGAGGCACTGGGTGCGCTGGGCTATGATATCAAGCTGCGCCGGGGCCGGGGCGGCGGGTATTTCCTTGCCAGCCGCACCTTTGATCTGGCGGAGCTCAAGCTGCTGGTGGATGCCGTGCAGGCAAGCCGGGTGGTATCCGGCACCACGAGCAGGCGGCTGATCCACAAACTGGAAAAGCTCTGCTCCAACTACGAGGGCAGCCAGCTGCAGCGTCAGGTCTATGTGGAGGGCCGCCCCAAGACCGACAGCAAGAGCCTGCTGTACAGCATCGATGCCCTGCACGAGGCCATCAACAACGGTAAAATGGTGGAGTTCCTTTACAGAAAAGCCGACAGCCGCGAGAAAGAGAAAAGGATCGTCAGCCCGTGGCAGCTGGCCTGGGAGAACGGGTGCTACTACCTCATTGCCTTTGCCGATGAAAAGGGCATCCGCCATTACCGGGTGGACAAGATGAGCGGGGTCCGGGTGCTGGATGCGCCCCGGCGGGGTCAGGAGCAGTTTGCGGATCTTGACCTGCCTGCCTATCTGCGCAAGCACTTTGGAATGTACGGCGGGCCGGAGCATCGCGTTACCCTGCGGTGCACCGCGGATCTGGAAGGTGCCATGCGGGAGCGCTTTGGCGCAACGCCCATGTTTTTACCCGAGGAGAATGGCTGCTTCCATTTTGATGTCCCCATCTGCGTCAGTGACCAGTTCTATGGCTGGGTCTGCGGCTTTGGCGGCAAGATAGAAGTGGTTGCCCCGCCCGAAGTGCGGCAGGGAATGCGGGAGATGACCGCCCGGCTGGCAGAACAGCATCAATAACAAGAAAAAGGACTGCGAAAGCAGTCCTTTTTGCGTGTTTACGGTTCCTTCAATTCCAGATCACTGGGCAGGATCAGATCCAGGGCAGCGGCGGGCTCGGCGACAAGGCGGCGGCTCTGGTGGAAGATGGCCTTTTCCAGTGTGTTGCGGGCAAGGCGGCCATTGCCGGCGGTGCGGGCATCGACTGCCTGCCAGCGGGCATAATAGCCCAGCAGGGGTTCGGTGCAGGCTTCGGCCAGGGTGTAGCCCTTGTTTTTGGCAAGGACCCGGGTGATCTGCAGCAGCTCCACGGCGGTGTAGTCCGGGAACTCGATCCGGTTGGGAAAACGGCTGGCAAGGCCGCTGTTGGCGGTGAGGAAGGTCTCCATCTCCCTGGTGTAACCCGCCAGAATGACCACCAGCTCATCCCGGTGATCCTCCATCCCCTTCACCAGCGTGTCGATGGCTTCCAGCCCGAAGCTGTCCTGCTCGCCGCGGTAAAGGCTGTATGCCTCGTCAATGAAGAGCACACCGCCCAGCGCGCTTTCAATGACGCTGTTGGTCAGGGGGGCGGTGTGGCCGGTGTAGCGGCCCACCAGATCGGCACGGGTCACCTCCACCAACTGGCCGCCCTTGAGGGCACCGATGGCTTTCAGATACCGTGCCACCAGCCGGGCAATGGTGGTCTTGCCGGTGCCGGGGTTGCCCGTGAAGATCATGTGCATGGACAGGCTGGCAGTTTTGAGCCCGGCGGCGGCGCGGCGCTGCTGCACCTGCAGGTTGTCGGCCAGACCGAACACATATTCCTTGACCGGGGCAAGGCCCACCAGCTCGTTGATCTCGGCGCGGATGGCATCCAGCGCGCCGGTGTAGGCGGCGGGCAGCAGGTCGAACAGGGCCTGGTCTGCGCCGTCGTTCAGGCGGAACAGCACCCCTTCCGGCCCGGCGGTCAGGGTCACGGTGCCGGTAAGGGTTTCATCGGTTCGCAGGCAATATTCACTCAGGGCGCGGAAGATGCGGTCAGTGCACGCGGAAAGGCCAGCCGCACCCTTCTGTGTGGTGCACTGGGCCGCGACATAGTCCCGCACGTCGGCCCCGGCGGAAAGGGTCAGCCCCAGCCGGGTGCGGATCTTCTGGGCCAGCGCGTTGAGCTGCTGTGCGGCAAGGGCGGCCAGATCCTCCCGGGTGTAGGAGGCCGTCTCGCAGACATCCCCCAGTGCCGACACCAGCGCCGCGCCGAATTTGTCAGCCAGTGCCTCCCGGCCCTTGTGGGAGTAGAAGATGAGGTATTTGCCGCAGGGGTCGATGCGGCTGACGGCTCCCGGGGCCAGCGCCGTGCCTGCATCCACAAGGATGCCCTCCTTGTTCACGAGATACCGGCTGGACAGGGGGGCACTGCCCTTGACGGCCAGATCAGACAGGGTCTTCAGAAAGCCGGGATAACAGCTCTCATAGTGCTCAAAGGCAAGGATCTCCCCGGGTGCATGCAGGGCAGCGTAGAGGTCCTGCAGGAAGAGCTTCTCGGCTCCGGAATTGGGGTAAAGGGCCAGATCCAGCGTGGCGATCCTGTCGCTCTGCAAAAGGCCCCGGGCCGCCATGCGGCGGGCAGTTTCTTCCAGTGCAAAATGCCTGCCTGTGCCTGCCCCGCCTGTGAGCAGGATGACGTTGCGGGCGGCGGGGGCTTCGGTGCCCAGCACAAAGGGGCGGCGCATGGCCCGCACCACGCTGTCCACAAAAGCATCCTGCCCCAGCACCGTCTGCTTGACCTCGGCAGCAAGGCCTTCAAAGCTGCCCAGGTGCTCCGGCTTCACGTCGGTGGTGCCCCTGGCCAGCAGGCCTTCGTCCTCCATGTCCCGCAGCATCTGGCGGCTGCTTTCCAGCGCGGCGGCGGTGGCATCGCTCTGGGTTTTGAGCTGGGCGTTCTGCTGCTTCAACAGCTCATCCAGCCGTTTCTGTTGTTCCAGAAGCGCCGCGTTCAGGTCAGGCAGGGCGGCGCTGCCGCCTGCTTTGGGTGCAGAAGTGCCGGGGGCGGCCTTGAATCTGCCCCCCGGGCCGAACACGCCGTTCATCAGACTTTCCCAATCATCGGTGTATGCCATAAAACTTCCCTCCGTGCAGTGCTTTTTCTTTCAGTATAGTGGAGTCTGGTACGTTTTGCAAGGAAAGGGTTGAAATAAAGGACAAAGTTCGTTACACTATTGTCAAATGAAAGGATGAATTGCCATGGAGCCAAGAACACCTGCTGAATGGAAGACGCTGTTTGAGAGCGAAGCCTTTGCCCGCCAGACGGAATACTACGGCCCGCTGGGGGTGGAGTATACCCCCGCCGGGACACACCTGCGCCTGTGGGCTCCCACGGCAAAACAGGCAGCAGTGAACCTGTACCGCCGGGGCACCGGCGGGGCCTGTGTGGGCACCCTGCCCCTGCAGCAGCAGGACAAGGGTGTGTGGAGCATCTATCTGCCCGGCGACCAGCACGGAAAATACTACGATTTCACCCTTACCACCCCGTTTGGCACCTGCAATGCAGCGGACCCTTACGCCCGCTCGGCAGGGGTGAACGGGGTGCGCAGCATGATCTTTGACCCGGCCCGGGTAGACCCGCAGGGCTGGGAGCGGGATGTGCGGCCGGTGATCCCACCGGCCCGGCGCAGCGTTTGGGAGGTCAGCGTCCGGGATTTCTCGCAGGACCCGGCCAGCGGTGTGCACACAGCCTGGCGGGGCAAATTTCTGGCCTTTACCCAACAGGGCACGACCCTGAGCAGCGACGGCATCCACCCCACCTGCCTGAATTACCTCAAACGGCTGGGGGTGAGCTATGTCCAGCTCATGCCAATCTTCGATTTTGGCAGCGTGGATGAGAGCCGCCCCCTGACCCGGCAGTATAACTGGGGCTACGACCCCACCAACTTCAATGTGCCCGAGGGCAGCTACTCCACCGACCCCACCCGGGGCGAGGTGCGCATCCGGGAGTGCCGGGAGATGATCGCCGCCCTCCATGCGGCGGGCATCGGGGTAGTGATGGACGTGGTGTATAACCACACCTACCACACCGAAAACCCCTTAAACAATACCGTGCCCT
>OIAL01000875.1_pt1 | contig 11185 bp, 6 predicted proteins | sample 1580691 | NCBI WGS metagenome assembly OIAL01 (sample SAMEA3882530, study PRJEB24775) | human gut metagenome | biome: human-associated habitat; feature: intestine environment; material: feces | place: Netherlands | collected 2009/2010
GGCAATAAAGTTGGAACGGAGGACATGTTTACCAAGAAAATGGTCTTCAAACCTGAATCGGAGTGGGTGATGTTTAAGGATGAGCGCATTGTTCCTGCGATTTGACATAGAACAAGAGCCATCCCCGCAAAATAGGGATGGCGCTTGGCATGCGTAGTCTGAACGAAGCGCTTACGCCTTTCCGCTCATGGAGCGTTCGGCCTGCTCGATGAGGCGTTTGCCCCTGTTAACCGGACGAAGGTTTAACTTCAACCGAGAGGACGGAAAAGGTAGAATTAAAAGCAAGGTGTCCTACCACGTACAGATCAAACTGGTCTGAAAATGAACGAATCGGTCTGAACAGAAAAAACAATACATACGTAATATAACTTATGTAAAACGAAGAAAAAACAAAATAAGCCGTCTGAATGGAGATGTTCCCCGAATGACCGGTTTTCCGGTATGGGGAAGGGGTTATCCGTTGCGCAGGCGGCTTTTTTGATGTTCTGAAAAAAGAAAGGAAATGCAGAAAGTGGATGCGCACGTTATCAGCCTTGCCAACCAGAAGGGCGGCACAGCCAAAACGACGACCTGCGCCAACCTGGGCATAGGGCTGGCGCAGGCGGGCAGGAAGGTGCTGCTTGTCGATGCAGACGCTCAGGGAAGCCTGACCCTCAGCCTTGGATGGGAGCCGGACGAACTGCCGATTACGCTGTACGATCTTATGATAAAAGCCATACAGGATAGACCTGTCACCCATGGAGAAGGGATGCTTCATCACGAGGAAGGGGTGGATCTCCTGCCTGCCAACATCGAGCTGGCAGGCATGGAGATGTCGCTGATCAGCGTCATGTACCACGAAACGATACTCAAACAGGTGATTGAGCCTTACAAACATGAGTACGACTACATTCTCATAGATTGCGCGCCGTCGCTGGGCATGATGACCATCAACGCGCTGGCGGCAACGGATGGGATTGTTGTGCCGACGATTCCGCAGCATTTGCCGACAAAGGGCATCGAGAAGCTGCTGGAAAGCGTTCATCAGGTCAGGCGCGGAATCAACCCCAGCCTGAAAATCGAGGGGATTCTGATGACCCTGATGGACGGGCGAACGGTCTACGAGCGCGAAATCAGCGAGATGATTCGGAACGCATACGGTGGGAAAATCAACATCTTTGAAACGGAAATTCCGCGTTCCGTGCGGGCTGCGGAAACCAGCGCCGAAGGAAAGAGCATTTTTGCCTATGCGCCCAAAAGCAAGGTGGCGGAAGCGTATCGGCAGTTGACGAAGGAGGTGCTGGCGCTTGAAAAGCAGCGCGAAGAACATCGTGCTGAAATCGGTCGATGATATCTTCCAGACCGAAGAAAACCGAGCGGATGCGCAGCGCGAGCGGGTGCAGGAGATTCCGCTTGACCAGCTCAAGCCGTTCAGAAATCATCCGTTTAAGGTGCGCGACGATCAGCGGATGCTCGATACGGTGGACAGCATTCGCGAATACGGCGTGCTGGTTCCCGCGATTGCGCGACCCGATCCGGAAGGCGGCTATGAGCTGATATCGGGGCATAGGCGTAAGCGCGGCTGTGAAATGGCGTGGCTTCAAACCATGCCGGTCATCATTCGGGATTTGGACGATGATGCTGCCGTGCTGGTGATGGTCGATTCCAACATCCAGCGCGAGGAGCTTCTGCCGAGTGAGCGGGCGTTTGCTTATAAGATGAAGCTCGAAGCGCTGAAACATCAGGGGGCACGGTCAGATTTAACTTCCCGACAAGTTGTCGGGAAGTTGGAAATGGCGGATGTGGTTGGTCAAAATGCGGGCGAAAGTGGTCGGCAAGTCCAGCGTTATATTCGCTTAACCGAGCTGATTTCCGAACTTCTGGATATGGTGGATGAGCGCAAGCTGGCGTTTAACCCCGCTGTGGAGGTGTCCTATTTGAAGCGGGATGAACAGCGGATGCTGTTGGAAGCGATGGATGCGGAACAGACTACACCGTCGCTTTCGCAGGCGCAGCGGCTCAAGAAGTTCAGTCAGGAAGGGCGGCTGACGGAGGAGGCGATGTCTGCCATTATGAGCGAGGAGAAAAAGAGCGACATGGATAAGGTGACGCTCAGAAGCGACACGCTGCGCAGGTATTTTCCGAAGTCGTATACGCCCAAGCAGATGGAGCAGACCATCATCAGGCTGCTGGACGTGTGGAAGCAGCGGCAGAAAAATCAGGAACGATAAAAGGACACTTGGAAGCGATAAAAGAAAGAGGGCGACAGAAGATACTGATTGAAAAAGACCTTTTCGGCACGGTCAGGGACAAGGTGAAAATTGCGCAGGAGCGCTTGAAGGCTTTTGAACCCAGCGAGGGTTACTACGTCGCGGACAGCGGCGGCAAGGATTCTGCATGTGTGCTGGCACTGTGCAAAATGGCTGGCGTTCGCTTTGATTCGCATTACAACATAACGACCGTCGATCCGCCCGAACTCGTGAGGTTTATTCGGGAAGCCCATCCCGAAACGGAACTGGTGCGTCCGCAGATGACCATGCGGGAACTGATTGTCAAGAACCAATTTCCGCCGACGAGAATCCAGCGATATTGCTGCGCGTCGCTCAAGGAAACGCAGGGAATCGGACGGATTGTGGTTACGGGTGTGAGATGGGCAGAGAGTGCCAATCGAAGAAAAAAGCGTGGGCTTGTCAATATAGGCGGTGCAGAAGCACAAGTCACAGCAGACGGTTTCAATGCGGATTATAAAAAGAACAAGTATGGAATCATCCTCAATTCGGACAATGTGGAGAATCGAAAGACCGTGGAACATTGTGTCCGTCAGGGAAAAATTGTGGTGAATCCCATCGTTGACTGGGAGGATAGCGACGTATGGTCTTTTTTGCGGAGCTACCGTATTCCGTACTGCAAACTGTATGACTGCGGGATAAAGCGCCTTGGATGCGTCTGTTGCCCGCTTGGAGGATCAGCGGGGATGCAGCGGGATTTGAAACGGTTTCCGCAGTTTCGGAAGTTTTACGCGGATGCGTTTGAACGGATGCTTCAAGCGCGGAGAATGTCAGGGAAAAAGGTGATTCCCGAATGGGACAGCGGAGAAAGCGTATTGCTGTGGTGGATTGGCTTAAAACACCTGAACAAAGGAAATCAAATCAGCATGTTTGACGAACCTGCGCTTGAAGGAATCGTCGATCAAGACGAACTGGACGACGAAGCATTTCTGAATGGGCAATGAACATGGCCTGACAAAACGGCGTTTGTCGCTGGACACGCGCTTTTTGAATTTACAAACGGAACGGAGGTTTTCTATGTGGGCATATTTCGCGTAGAGAAAGTCAAGGATTACACGACCATCAGCAATTATCATTTGAGAGATAAGAATCTGTCCCTCAAGGCGAAGGGATTGTTGACTCTAATTCTGGCATTGCCGGAGGACTGGAATTTTACGATTCGCGGGCTGTCCGCCATCTGTAAAGAAGGGGCGGAGAGCATCGGGACGGCGCTCAAGGAGCTGGAAAAGGGCGGCTATCTGGTGCGCAAGCGTGTGCGCGGCGCAGATGGGCGTATGAGCGATACCGAGTATAACTTTTACGAAGAACCCGTCCAGCAGATGGAAGAACAGCCGGAAGAATCGGACGACGGGCAATCAGGCAGGGAAGAATCGGAGGCGGAAATATCGGAGGAGGAACAACCGCATACGGAAAAGCCGGATGCGGGAAAATCGGCACAATCAAATACTCATGTATCAAAAACGTATCCACCTAATACCCATAAATCCAATCCATATCCATCCCATCTTCAGACTTACGAAGCAGATGGATATGACGGGATGGGGAACTGTGTGGACGTGCAGACATGGAACAGGATTCGCTCGGAGGTTGAAAGGCAGATTTGCTTTGAAGCCTACGAGGGGACGAAAAACGGCAGCGTTGTCAGCGAAATCGTCGAGCTGATGACCGAGATCTGCTGCATGCCCGGCGGAATGATGCGCATCAGCGGCGTTCCGTACAGCGTGGAGGTGGTCAAGAAGCGTTTTCATGAGCTGACTTCAAGCCACATTGACACGCTGCTATGGAGCATGAAACGGTCAAACAGGGAGATTCGGAACATCCGCAGCTACCTGCTGACCAGCCTGTTCCAAGCACCGACGACGACGGAAAACATCTTTGAGGCGGATATGCGGTACAGGGGGTTGGCTTAATGCGAAAAAACGAGATAACGGAGGAAAACAATATGTTTTTTAACTACGTCTGTGAACTGAAAACGACAAGCAACATGGCGGGCACGATGGTTTTCGGCGATTTGCTGCAAAACTGCGTGAACCAGCGTCTTTTTGAGACATACAATGCGCCGGAATATGAACGGATTCAGATGCTGCATAAACTGAGCGGACTGTACAGCGAAGCGTATGAGAATACGGCGCTGTTCTTCGGGGAAGAACCCGTGGAAGTCCGCTTCTTCGGCGTTCCGGGCGGCGACGAGGACGATTTCATGCTCAACGCCGTGACGAGGTTGGAGGACGGGCGCTGCTTCCTGTTTTCCGCAGACGATGATTTCATGCAGAGCTATGTCGGCAAACAGCGTTTCATGGCGGTGCTGTAAGGGGGCGGATGGGATGCGGTATCTGCTGCACAGGCTGCTGGAGCCGATGTAGAAACGGGCAGCACATTGCAAGGAGAGATTAGGGATCTTCACAGGCCCCCTTGTTTTTCACACCCATTCGCACATTGTCAAATCCTGATTTGACAAATCGTGATTTGATAAAGAAAAATTCAAGTCATTGTGCAGACACCATCTGCATCATCGAGAAGAAAGTGAAAAAGCAGAAAAAGTGAATAGTTGCGGGACAGCTTGAAAAAGGCTGTCCTTATTTTGTATCGGGGAGTGTATATGAAAAACAATAAAAAGCAAGGAAGAAGCCCGTTTTCCCCGCTCACCCTTCTGGCGGCGCTGCTGCTCATCGGCGGTATGCTCGCCATCATCCTGCCCGTGCTGAAATGGGATGCGGAGGTGAGCGCGGAAGCGGTTGAATATGAGCAGCTTCGGGAGCAGCATCAGCAGGCAGAAGCATGTGAAATGGTGGAAGAAGAAACGCAGAATCAGCACGCTGCGCCGCCGGTTTCGCTGGCGGAAGAAGGTTCAACCGTTCGGCAGTCCGAAAACGCAGTCGGCGAACAGGCGGCACAGGTTACGGTGGACTTGTCCGCATGTCTGGCGCAGAATCCGGATTTTATTGCGTGGCTGCGGATTCCGGGGACGAACGTGGATTATCCCGTCGTGCAGACGGATGATCCCGATGATTACCTGAACCATACGTTCAGCGGGAAACAGAGCGTGGTCGGAACGCTGTTTTCGTTGGCGGATGCGGATTATGCAGCGCCGGGACGGAACATCGCCATCTACGGACATCACCTGCGCAGCAGCGGCGAGAAGATGTTCACGTCGCTCATGCGGTACAAGAACCCGGACTTTTACGAGGACAACCAAACCATCGTGCTGGACAGCCTGTACCGCCACAGCGAATATACGATTTTTGCGGTCGTGAACATGAAGGTCGGCGACTGGGAGCCGTCGAGGACGACGTTTTCCGGGGATGCGGCGTTCATGGCGTTTGTCAATCGGGCAAAATCGGAATCCCTGTATGATACGGGCGTGGAGGTCGGCGCGGACGACCATATTCTGACCCTGATTACCTGCGACAGAAGCTATGCGGGCAAGGAAGGGCGGCTGGTGATTCTGGCGGTGGAGCACTGAAAGGAAGGAACATGACAAAAAGAATTTGGGCAGGGCTGCTTGCGCTGGGCATGGCGCTGACGGCGCTGCCTTTTGGCATTTACGCGGAAGAAACGGCGTGGGAGGAAGAAGCCAATGCGAGCGAGGAAACACTGGATGGCGGGCTGGATGAATCGGCAGAAGAATTTGCGGACGGTCTGCCGGACTACATCCCCGAACCGGAGACGGATGTGGTGGACGGCGCGGCAGACGACGAATCTGCCGACGAGCTTTCGGAGCAGGAAGAAAGCCTGATAGAGGAAGAAACAACGCCGGATTTGCCGGATTTCATCCCGGAGGAGGAGCCGCTGACCTTGGAGGAGAGCGAACTGCCGCCTGTGCAGGAGGGCGACTTTGTTTGGGTTACGCCGAATACGCGCGTCTATCTGGATATCGACGAAACGGCGGGCGATGAGGACGACGGCGAGCTGTACGACGGCAATTTCGTGAATGAAGCTAACGTATATGTGGAACAGGTTCGGCAGGATGCGCAGGGGCGAACGTGGCTGCTGGTGCGCTATCTGTATGGCGCGGAAGAACCGAACGGAGAGATGGCGTGGACGGATACGGCGACGGTTTGGGTGCTGGCGGAGGAAACCCGGTTGTCCGATGCGGCGGATTATGACGTGACGGATTATGCCTTCCCATATCCGCCGGCTGCGCTCTATGCGGCCTCGGATTTTAACCTGCGGGATTACAACGCGGGTGTGCAGACGTTCTATCCCGGTCAGCAGAACCTTTACGGCAGTTCCGGACACGACAGCGAATACAAGCAGATTGCCAAGCTCGACGGCTACGGCACGATCTACGCCACGCCGCATTATCTGGAGGGGCAGACGGTCTATTGTCTGGAACACACCATGAACAGCCCCGGCACGAAGAACAACGCCAGCGGCCCGTTTGAGGTTGTCGATCTGGACGGGTACGCGGTCAAGCCGGGGTATTCCGGCGATATTTACGGAAGCCGCACCATGCACGCCATCGGCTGGGTGCTGCGGCACACCTATCCGTACATGATCGTAGATACCGGCTATGGGGACAGCGACGTATGGTCGCGTGTCGCGGGGCAGTTCGCCATCCGTGAGGTGGTCAAGCAGCTTGAGGGCGATTGGTATGTGCGCGATTACTGGCGGATGGATGAGTTCTACCGCGCATCCGGGCAAGCACCCGCAGATTATCTGGAATATGCGCGCTGGTTGGCGGCTTGCGCGATTGAGCGCGCCAGCATCACGGGCGAGATCGGGATCAGCAGCAAATCGGTGAGCATGCAGAACGGCAGCTACGTCGGCACGGTGACCTTGACGACGGACGCGGATCTCATCCGCATCAGCCGCAGCGTCGGCAATCTGACCGGCAACAGCGCCGGTTCGGACGGCGAGTATTACTACATGCACAGCGGCGACACGATCTCCATCACCTCATCGCAGAGTACATTTTCCGTAACAGCGCAGTCCGTTTCTTCGCAAGACGAGGAAGCGGCTTTTTTAATCGGTATTCCAAACGCGGATATCCAGAAGGTCATCATTCCGCAGTACGGCCTGCCTGCCAAACTGAAGGAAGTGCGCATCGAGTTTGAACAGCCGTATGGGGCTGTCCGCGTGAGCAAAATCAGTGCGGACAATGGCGCAATGCTTTCAGGCGCGACGTTTGAGCTGATGAACGGCGCGGGGACGGTGCTTGCGACGCAGACCACGGGCGCAGACGGCACGGTGCGCTTTGATACCCTTCCGGCTGGCAGCTATACCGTGCGGGAAGTCGGCGCGCCGACGGGCTACAAGATTGCCGTCAACCCGTCGCAGGCGGTGACGGTGGCGCCGGGCGCGACGAGCGACGTTCGTTTTGAAAACGACCGGGTGAACGGCAAAATCCGAATCGTGAAGCGGGATGCGCTGACGAAGGAGGCGCTGTCGGGCGCGGCCTTTACGGTTACGCGCCTGTCTGCCGCAGAGGGCGGCGGTGCGGTCGGCGAGGCGGTTGCGACGCTGACGACGGGCGCAGACGGAACGGCGGAAACAGGATGGCTGCAATGGGGCAGATATCGGGTTGCCGAAACGGGCGTTCCCGAACACTATGCCGATGGCGGGTTTGTAACCGAAATCGACTGCACGGAGGACGGAAAAACCTATACCGTGGAAGCGGAAAACGAGCCGACGAAGGGCTGGATTCGGCTGGTCAAAACGGACAGGCTGAACGGCAATCCCATCGAGGGCGTTGTGTTCGACATCTATGAAAACGACGAGTACGGCGGCGAGCTTGTTGCCAGCATGACGACGGGAAAGGACGGCGCGGCGGTTTCGCCGCCTTTGCGCAAGGGCAGATATATTGTGCGCGAACGCGGCGCGACGGCGGGCTATGTCATGGAGGAAATCGCGCTGGACGCGACGGTGCGTTCGGACGAAACGACGCAGCTTCGCGCGACGAATCAGCCCGTCATGGTGAAGCTCAAACTCTATAAGCGGGACGGCGACGAGTACGGCGGCGACGACCCGAACAGCAGACGGCGCGACGAGCTGCCCCAGCCCGCGAACATCGACGCGCCAAGCACGCGCGGCGACGGCGAACTGACGGGCGCAGTTTTCCGTGTGCTGGCAGGGGCGGAAATCAGGGACAGGCAGGGCAATGTGCTGTTCAAAAAGGGCGATACGGTCGTGGACGCGCTGACGACGGCGGGCGACGATGCGAGCGCCGCAACGGGCGAACTGTGGCCGGGGCTGTATGAAATCGTCGAGGCGTCCCCGCCTGTCGGGTATGAACCTAGCGACGCGCACTTCTTCGTGGATGCGCGGAGTGCGGCGAGTCAGTCCGAAACGGCGGTCGTGACGTATGAGGGATTGAAGCTCAACATCATCAAACAGGGCGTGTACGCCATCGTGAAATTCCTCGGCGACAACGAAATTCACGACGATGCGGGCTTGATTGAAACGCCGGAGGAGGGCGCGGAGTTTGAGCTGTACCTCAAAAAAGCCGGAAGCTACGGCAATGCGCGGGCGTTTGAGCGGGATTATCTCGTGACCAACAGGTACGGCTATGCCAAAACCAAGCTGCTTCCGTATGGCTTGTACGTCCTGAAGCAGGTGAAGGGCAAAGCGGGACACGCGCTCAAAAGCCCCGTGGAAATCTTCATTCGCGGCGACGAGGACGTTGCCAACCCACCAATTCTGACGATCAACAATCAGGCGATTCGGTATCGGCTCAAGCTCATCAAGACGGATGCGAAAACGGGCAAAACCGTCAGGCTGGCGAACACGGCGTTCAAGCTGCTGGACAGCGACGGAAACGTGGTAACGCAGACGGTCAGCTATCCGACGCGCAGGGAGATCGACACCTTCTACACCGATGAAAACGGCGAGGTGACGCTGCCGGAAACGGTGACGCGCGGCATGTATTTCATTGAAGAAGTGCAAGCGCCGCAGGGGTACCTCATCCGCACGGAACGGCTCGGCGTGTTCGTGGGCGAAACGGGCGATGCGCCCGGCGAAGCGTATACGCTGGATATCGAAATCCCGAATGAACCCGTCATGGGCAGGGTGATGGTCGAGAAGAAGGGCTTGCGGCTTGTGCGTCTGGCGGAGCAGGCGGACGCTTTCGGTAACATCGCGCATCAGCCCGTGTATGAGGAAGGATATCTTGCGGGCGCGGTCTTTGAGCTGCGCGCGGCGGAGGATATCGTCGGAAAAGACGGGACGGTCTGGTTTCACGCGGGCGACGTGGCGGATACGATCACGACGACGGAAGCGGGAAAGGATGCGTCGAAGGAGCTTCCGCTGGGGCGGTATGAGCTGGTCGAGGTGAGCGCGCCGGAAGGATATCTGCTGGACGGCGCGCCGCATGAGGTCGAGCTGCGCTATGAAAACGACCGCACGGCGGTGGTCGAAACAAACGTGACGCTGGGCAACGACTACCTGTCTGCGGAAATCACGCTGGAGAAGGAAAAGGAGGATCTGGAAATCATCATGGATAGCGATCATGTGCGGCAGGCGCTTGTGAATACCCCCGGTGAGGGCTTTGTGTTCGGCTTGTTTGCCGATGAAGAACTGCGCGTCGGCGACGTGACGCTGACGGCGGATACGCTTGTGGCGACGGGCGTGACCGACGCGGCGGGCAGGCTGGCGTTTGTCGGAAACTTCCCGCATGGCGCATATTACGTCAAAGAGCTTTCCGCGCCGGACGGATGGACACTCAATCCGGCGAAGTTTGCCGTGACGCTTGAGCCGGAAGCGCAGAGCGGCGGCGTGATTCGCGTGAGCCTGCCCGAACCCGTGCATAACGAGCTGATTTATACCCGCGTGACGCTGACCAAGACGGACATCACCGGGCAAAAGACGCTGCCGGGCGCGACCATCGAGGTCAAAGACGAACAGGGAAAGGTTATTTATCGCGAAACGACCGACGTAAACGGACAGATTCCGCAGATTCCCGTCACGCCGGGAACGTACACGTTCAAAGAGGTGTATGCCCCGGACGGCTATGCGCTGAACGAAGCGGAGATGCGGTTTACCGTCGATGCGGATGGAAACGTCACGGGTGACACGATGATTCGCGACGACTACACGCGCTTTTCGCTGCGCAAGGTGGATGAAAGCGGCAAGCCGCTTGCGGGCGTGATGTTCGGGCTGAAAAAGGCGGACGGGATGCTGATGATGACCGCCAAAACAGACGCAAAGGGCATGGCGACGTTTGAAAAAGTGCCGTTCGGAACGTATACGCTCGTTGAAACGCGGGCGCTCCCCAGCTATCTCAAGACGGATACGGAAATCAGGCTCACGGTGGACGGCACGTTCGTCAACCCGAAAGAGCCGATTGCGACCGTCGTCAACGAGCGTCAGAAGATTCGCGGCTTGAAAGTCGATACGGCGGGGCAGGCGCTGACGGGCGCGGCGTTCAGCCTGATCAACGCCGATACGGGTGAAATCGTGGATGTGGCGGCAAGCGACGAAAAGGGCGAGTTCTATCTGACGGGGTTTGGTTACGGCGACTGGATTATCCGCGAAACCGTTGCGCCGGAAGGCTTTAACCGCGTGGAGGACGTGTTGATTCATGTGGACGAGGACTGGAAGGCGCCGAACACGCTGCTGTTTACGGATATTCCGAACCATTACGAGTTCATCAAGGTGGATGAGGACGGATGCCCGATGGAGGGCGTGAAGTTTGCGCTGGAAGATGAGGATGGAAATGTGCTGCGCGAGCTGGCGTCCGGCGAGGATGGCATTGTCCGTGCGGACGACCTGAAGCCCGGCGTGTACATTATTCGTGAGATCGAAACGCCGGCTGGCTATCGCCTGACGGAGGAAACCATCCGCGTGGTGATCGACGAAAACTATATCGCGCCGGATGAGCTGTTCAGGCTCGTCAATTTCCCGGAGGAGGAACGCCCCAAGGACGAGATTCAGACGGGCGTGGATGTTCCCGTTATGCCGATGATGCTTTACGGGTTGAT
>OIAL01000900.1_pt1 | contig 10973 bp, 9 predicted proteins | sample 1580691 | NCBI WGS metagenome assembly OIAL01 (sample SAMEA3882530, study PRJEB24775) | human gut metagenome | biome: human-associated habitat; feature: intestine environment; material: feces | place: Netherlands | collected 2009/2010
GACAAAGGGGATGAGCAGGTTGGCGTACTGGCTCAGGATCTTGGCCAGGCCCAGATCGGAGATCTCGGCCATGGCGTAGGTCAGGAACGGCTGCACCAAAAGGGTCAGCAGCTTAGACGAAAAGCTCGAAATGGCAAAGATAATGGTGTTTCCGGCCAGCTTTGAATATTTATCGCCGCCGGAGGTCTTTTTTTCACTTTCCACGAAAGGTACACACTCCTAATAGTTTCTATATACTTTAGGGCAAAACCTCTCAGCTTCGCTTTGCAGCTCTCCTGATAGGAGAGCCAAGAAAACAGTGGTGCCTGACTTGCCTCCCCTACTAAGGGAGGTGCCGCCATAGGCGTCGGAGAGGTTATTTCAATAAAGCCCGCCGTTCTTTCCAGTCCGGCAGCAGCTTTTCCACCTCGGCCCAGAAGGCCGGGCTGTGGTTGGGCTGCAGGAAGTGGCAGTATTCGTGCACCACCACATAGATCTGCGCGGCGGGCGGCATATTGTAGAGCTGCAATGCAAAGGTGATCTGCCGCCGTTTCATGTAGCATACGCCCCACCTGCTGGTCATGTCCCGCACCCTGATGGTGGGCTTCTGCCCGCCCAGCACCCCGACAAAGGCAGGGTAGACCTTGTCGCTCATGGCGGTAAAGCAGGCCAGCGCCTCCGCCTGGGAGGGCAGGGGTTGGTCATTCCGGGCGTTCCGCCGCAGCTGGCGGGAGACCGCCTCCCGGATCCACTGGGCCTGCTCTGTCACAAAGGCATCGGCAAAGCCCACCGTGTAGGACCACGGGATGCTCACGGCCACGGTGCCGTCCCGCCGGATGTGCAGGTTGAGCCGCTTGACCTTTTTGCGGGTCAGCTCATAGGGAATGCCTGCGGCGGTGCGCCGGGTCACTTCCGGCTTGCGCTGCGGCATTTCAGCCAGTCCTCCACGGGCAGCTGGGCCAGGACCACCGCTGCAAAGATGAGGGTGCAGCCAAAGACCTCCCGCATGGAAAGGCTCTGGTGGAGCAGCAGCCAGCCGCCCAGCGCGCTGAACACGCTTTCCAGACACATGATGAGGCTTGCAATGGCGGGGTTTACGTCCCGCTGGCCCAGGATCTGCAGGGTGTAGGCCACGCCGCTGGACATCACGCCGCAGTAGGCCAGCGGGAGCCAGTTGGCCCCGAACTCGGCCAGGGTGGGATTCTCGAACAGCAAGGCGGCAGCGGTGCTCTCCACGGCCACCACAAAGAACTGCAGCAGGCTCAGGCGGACACCGTCCACCTGTGGGGCAAAGTGGTCCACCGTCATGATCTGAAAGCTGAACAGCACGGCGCAGGAAAGCAGGATCCAATCGCTGGTCTCAATGCCGCCAAAGCCGTTTTTCATGCAGAGCAGATAGAGCCCGCCCACGGCGATGACCATGCTCAGCCAGAGCCGGGCACTGCCCCGCCGCCCCAGAAACAGCCCAAATACCGGCACCAGCACCACATACATGGCGGTCAGGAAACCAGCCTTGGCCGTGGAAGGGTTGAGCGTGATGCCGATCTGCTGGGCAGCGGAGGCCGCAAACAGCAAAGTGCCGCAGCAAAGCCCCGCCGTCAGCAGATGTCTGCGGTCGGCAGGGGCTTTGGGCCAGCCATAGGCTGCGCCGTGCCTGCGGTGGAGGGCATCAAAGGCGCGGACGGTGGGCAGCAGCACCAGCACCGCCAGCCAGCTGCGCCCGGCCAAAAAAGAATAAGCCCCCATGCCGGAGCCTGCGCTCTGGGCCACGAACGCCGTGCCCCAGATAAAGGCGCAGAGCATCAGCATGAGAGAGTGTTTTGTTTGTGTGTTCATTTTAGCCGATGCCCTCCACTTTCATCAGACCGTAGAGGTAGTAACGGCTGGAATCGTAGGAAATGGTAACGCGGTAGCTTGCGTTGGGGTCAAGGTTGTCGATGTCGCAGTGGTAGTTCTGGCCGTCGGCGGTGAAATAGAAGGTGGTGTTGTCCACATACTGCGCGCCGCCGTCCACCTTTTTCCAGAGGGAGACCTTGAACTTCTGGGCACCGCCGTCGGTGGTGCCGCAGCCGTAAATGCTCAGCAGGCCGCTGGGCACGGTGAAGTATTCGGTCTTGCGGCTCCAGATGCCGTTGAACACGATGTTCAGCGCCCCGTTGGCCCGGGCTGTGGCGTATTTGGCCGTGCTATCGGCAATGCCATCGAGCATCAGCGGGTCAGAGCTGAGCACGGCCCACTGGGTGGTGTCGTCCTCCTGCACCTCGTTGGAAGATCCGAACACCTTTTGGACAATGCTCTTGCAGCCGGTCAGGACGACAACGGCCAGCACAGCTGCCAGCGCAAAGGCAAGGATTCGTTTTGTTTTACTCATGTTTTTTCTATCCTCAAAAACAGCAGGTGAAAAATGCGATATCTTTGCATGATACCATAGTATACCGCATTTTTTTCCTGCTTACAAGGGATTTTCTGTGTCTTAGCCGTCCAATGCCGTCAGAGCGGCACGTTCGGCGGCGGCAAGGCCGCTTTCGTCGGAGCGGAACAGGGAGCCATAGCGGTAGAGCGCCCAGCCCCCGGTACCGGCGCTGCGCAGGTCGGTCACCTGCCGGGCCAGCGCGCTGCCGGTGCACCACTGGCTGACGCTGTCGGCGTTGGCTCCACCGTCTCCCACACCGACCCGGTAAGCGCCCAGCCCGAAATAGAGGGCCGTGCTCTCTGCCCGGGGCAGGGCCAGCCACTCGGCGGTGATGTTCTCAAAGGCAAAGCGGGTGCTGCCGGAGGAGAGAGTATAGCCGTAGCCCCAGTAGATCTGGGGGCAGAGGTAATCCACAACGGCATCCACACCGGAGGCCGTCAGCCAGACGGAGAGATCGGTGTACTGCTCGTTCCGGTCGTTGTCCGGGTTGCCCTGGGGGCTGACCCCAAACCGCAGGGTCGGGTCGGCGGCCTTGACGGCATCGTGGACAGCTTTGACCAGCCGGGTCACGTTGGCCCGCCGCCATGCGGTCAGGTCGGTTTCTCCGCTGGCCGCAAACTGCGCCGCGTCAATGGAAGGATCGGTGGTGGGGTAGAAGTAATCGTCAAAGTGGATGCCGTCCACGGCGTAGTTCTGCACCAGCTCTGCCACGCCCTGCACCACATAGTCGGCAGCCTCCGGAATGGCGGGGTTCAGGTAGGCCCCCTCGTTCACGGTGCAGACCCACTCCGGGTGGGCGTTCAGCAGGCTGTTCTCTGCAATAGCAGGGGGCATGGAAGCCGAGCTCCTGAGCCGGTAGGGGTTGACCCAGGCCTCCAGTGAAAGCCCCCGGGCGTGGGCCTCGGTCAGCAGCACGTCCAGCGGGTCAAAGCCCGGGTCCTGCCCCTGCACGCCGGTGCACAGGTGGCTCCACGGGAAGAGGCTGCTCCGGTAAAGCGCATCCCCAAAGGGCCGCACCTGCGCAATGACGGTGTTCAGCCCAAGGGACAGGCAGTTGTCCATCAGCGCGGCGGCATCGGCCCGGAACGCGCTTTCTGAGGAAAAGTCCATCTCTGCAAATTCGAGATAGCTCACCCACACCGCCCGCCACTCGCCGCTGGGCAGGGCGGGGTTGGGGGCAGCCTGTGGTGATGGCGCAGGCTCCGCGTTGTTTCCTGCCGGGATAGAACGCAGCAAATTATACGTCAGGGCGGTAGATACAGAGCCGCCCAGTCCGATCAGGAAGGCGCGGCGGCCAACCCGGCGCTTGCGGTGCCGGTTCCGCCGCCGCTGGGTCATGCGTCTTCCTCCTGCATCTTGTACAGGCTCAGTGCCGCCCAGCCCCGGGCGCAGGCCAGCAGCACCCAGAGCAGATTGGCCCAGAAGCTCAGGCCTGCCATGCTGCCGTAGACCGTGAGCAGAACAAAGAGCAGGTGGAACGCCTCAGCGGCACCCACCAGCTGCAGCTGGCGCTGAATGGGCCTGCCCTTCTGGTACTCCAATGCCAGCAGGGCGGGCCAGACCAGGGCCGAGCAGATGTACGCGGCCCAGCCGTTGATGACATAACTGAGCATCAGCACCACGAATACGCCAAAGTAGTTGAGCTTATCCTTGGGGTCGGAGCCCTTTTCAGCGGCCAGAAACAGAATGGTGATGCCGGTGATGCAGAACGCGACCATCTCCAGAAAAGAAAAATCCATGCCGCCCAGCACGGCAAAGCCGTTGAGCATGGATGCCGCCGCTGCGCACAGCAGGAAGAAATACCAGGTCTTATGGGTGAATTTGAGCTTCATAGGGGAAGTCCTCCAGCAAAAATTTGGATTGTTTCAAATATTATAACACAATTTTCCGCAGGTTGTGTTACAATAAGGAAAACATGATTCAAAATCTGCGGAGGGACCCATGAACGTTGTATTCTCACTCATCCTGCTGGCGGCCGCTCTGGGCTGCATCGTTTTTCTGCTCACCCGGCGGGAAAACGCCCGCCGCAGCCAGTATGGCCCCAGCGGCCTGTCCGAGTTCCGCACCGACCTGCCGCTGGACGACTGCTTCGACCGGCTGGACCAGCACAGCCCGGACGACGAGTTCGCCTACGAGTGCCGCCGTGAGAACGATGGCGGTTTCCTGCTCCATCTGACCCTGCACCAGCCTACCCAGCAGCCGCTGGACACCCTGTATACCCTCCGGCTTGACCCCGGGCGGCAGACCGTCGCCACCCTGATCTTCATCCGGGAGGCCTTTGGCTACAAGGAGCCGCTTTTTCCGCAGGAAATGCTGGACAAGTTCATGCAGCAGAAGCTGGAAGCCCACCGCACAAAATAATTTTGCCCGAAACGCTTTTCATTTCGCGCGTTTTTTGTTATACTTACTTGTGCGCCCGGCAAACCGGGCAATGGGGGCTAGTAGCTCAGTTGGTCAGAGCTGGCGGCTCATAACCGCCAGACCTTACCGTTTCCACCTTTTTCAAACAGCGTTTTTCCGTTGTTTTTTGGTTTTCAAGCAGCAAAAAGATCGTACTTGGGTATTTTCTGGGTACGAAAGCCGTTTGAAGAATCTCAAACAACGTCATAAGGGCCAGTAGTTCAGTCGGTTAGAACGCCCCGCTCATAACGGGGTTATCGCGGGTTCAAGTCCTGCCTGGCCCACCATACAGTTCGTACTCGAACCCGATTCTCTATGAGAAAGGGTTCGGGTACGTTTTTTGTTTATCGGAAGTTCTGCGGAAGGACTCCACAGAGCGTTAAACGAGCAAAGGCAGGGTATCACTATGACGGTGGTATCCTGCCTTTTGCTTTGTGGAATCAAGTTCGCTTTGTGCGAACTTGGTCGCCCCCTAGATGGCGTATTGGGGGCAATCGCTGTGTACGTGCGTACCGGGAGAGCGTGTACACCTCTGACAAGGTGTAACACACTAGACTTTGTTCCAAAGTCTGTGTGCCAAGGGGCATAGCCCCTTTGGAATCCCTGCGGAGCGTGTACGCACGTACGCAGGGAACCGGCTAAATCTCTCTTATACAAATTGAAAATCTAACTGGTTATCGTTGTAAACGATTCGTAGAGTATCTTACGGCGAAAATAGCCACGGTATTTCTTGATAATGGTTTATGGTCGTGCTATCTTGTAGTGGCAAGGAGGGAGCAAAATGGATTCACAGAAGTTTGGTACATTTATCGCCCAGTGCCGCAAAGACAAGAAAATGACACAATCTGACCTAGCCGCAAAATTGAATGTGACCGATAAAGCTATCAGCCGCTGGGAAAGAGGTGTGGGGTTCCCCGACATCAATACCATCGAGCCATTGGCCGCAGCTTTAGATGTCAGTGTTGCAGAACTTATGAAATCCGAAAGGATAGATGAATCAGAGATGTCTATCGCGATGAACAATGAAATTGTGAACAATGCGTTAAATTTTGCGGAGGAGCAAATTCAGCAGGAGAGAAAAAGTGTTCTCTCAATTATTGGATGCCTTACAGTTGCCATAATTTTCATTCTATATCTGGATAATATCGGATGGCGGCTCGACACCTTTCTTTTTACAGTAGTGGGGATAATTCTCCCATTGATAGCAATCCTCTCGTTCCTTGTGCTGCTGGGATACGCTATATACCGAAAGTGCAAAGGCCAGTCTTGCCACCAAACCTTTTTGATTGCCCTTGCCGGCTTGGGGATAGTTGCTCTGATATTTGGTGCCTTTATGCTGGCTGGAACTTTGGGGTTAGGCCCTGTGCCTCAGTAAACATAAGCAGGGTTTGGGGCAGGCACGCCCCAACAAGAGCACTTCGGAAACTCACATGAGTTGAAGAAGTGAAGTCCCGGATGGACAAGAAATTTTCAAGAATTGAAAATTTGTGGCCACGGGACGATTCTTGCTCTCAGCTTTTTCGCTGCGTTTCGCAATTTTCACATTTCAATCTGCTCGCAGATTGTTGACAAGCTGCGCTTGACCCGATACTATAAAGGCAAGTCGAATACACGCCAAGGAGGTGCAACCATGACCGCCGTGATCTACGCCCGCTATTCATCTGACAGCCAGCGAGAAGCGTCCATTGAAGGACAACTGCGCGACTGCAAGGACTACGCCGAGAAGAACGGCATCACCGTGGTCGGCACCTACATTGACCGTGCCTACTCTGCCAAAACGGATGACCGCCCAGACTTTCAGCGGATGATCAAGGACAGCGGAAAGAAAATCTTCGACGTAGTTCTGGTCTGGAAGCTGGACCGCTTTGCCCGGAACCGATTCGATGCCGTGAACTACAAGTACCAGCTGGAAAAGAACGGTGTCCATCTGGTGTCTGCCATGGAACCCATCTCGCAGGGGCCTGAAGGCATTATGGTGGAGAGTATGCTGATTGGCATGGCGGAATACTATTCCGCCGAGCTCGCCCTGAAAGTGGCGCGCGGTGAGCGCGAAAACGCCCTCCAGTGCAAGTACAACGGCGGTGTGGTGCCGCTGGGCTTCACCATTGGCAAGGAGGACAGGCTGTACCATATCGACCCGGAAACGGCTCCCATCGTGCAGGAGATCTTCAGCCGGTACGCCGACGGCGAACCGGCTGAGAAGATTGCAGCATCCCTGAATGAGCGCGGCCTGCGTACCCGCACCGGGAAGCCGTTCGTAAAGAACAGCTTCTTCCAGATCTTCCGCAACCGCCGCTACATCGGCGAATACCGCTACAAGGACATTGTGACGCCGGGCGGCATTCCGGCTATTGTTGACCAGGATTTGTTCGACCGGGTGCAGCAGCGTTTCGAGCAGAACAGGATCGCCCACGGTCGGCCTGCAAAAGAGGATGTGAGCTATCTGCTGACCACCAAGCTGTTCTGTGGCAAGTGCGGCACCCTGATGGGTGGCGAAAGCGGCACCAGCCACATGGGAAACACCTACTATTACTACAAGTGCGGCAACGCCAAACGCCACGGCAAGGCGCACTGCGACCTGAAAGCCATCCGCAAAGAGCCTCTGGAACGGTTCGTGGTGGAAACTGCTATTAAGGTGATTTTCAGCGATGAAATCATCGAACAGCTGATAGATTTGATTATGGAAGCCCAGCAGCAGGAGAACACCCGACTGCCTGTTTTGAAAGACCAGCTCCGGGATACAGAGAAGCGGCTGGCAAACCTTCTGGAAGCCATTGAACAGGGCATCCTGACCCCGACCACCAAGCAGCGGTTGGACGAGCTGGAAGCCCGGAAAGAAGCCCTGAACACCAGCATTCTGGAAGAAGAGCTGAAAAAGCCCGTCCTGACCCGTGAGTGGATTCGGTTCTGGCTTGAAAAATTCCGCAAGGGTGACGTGGGCAGCACGGAACACCAGCGGCAGATCATTGATACCTTTGTCAACTCGGTCTACGTCTTTGATGACCGGGTCGTACTCAATTTCAACTTCACGGATGATGCCAAAACGGTCACCCGTGAGGAAGTGTTGGGTTCGAGTGCTGTGGACAATGCTCCACCAAACGTAAGGCCGTTTATCTGAAAAGGTAAGCGGCTTTTTCTTGTATCTACGTGATTTTTGATACGAAAAAGTGAAACGAATTCACTTTTGCATATTGATAATGAAACGTGTAGGAGGCCCCCTTTTCAGTCGTTTGTAGCAAGTTTGTAGCAGATCTGTAGCAAAATTCGGAGAGGAACGGCAAGATGGCTCCGAAAACCCGATTTTTGCAGATTTTTGACATAAAATTTTATCCTTGAATTTTGTGCAGAATGACGACGGTGCTTTTCATTCGGATTCTGATGCCGTATAATAAAGAAAAAGATTATGGATGAAAGGAGAAATCGCTGTGCGCTACACCATCCGGCATTTTGATTTGCCGCTGCTTACCTTTGAAGCAAACATGGACAGTGCAGATACTGGCCTCCATTTTATAAAGGTCTACGAAGAAAACCGTTCTTTTCTACCTTTGAATCTGACTGTATCAGAAGATGGTGTAGAACGCTGGCTGCGGCATCGCGCAATTCCGAAGAACCGAGCGTATGTAGACGCTCTGCTCTCTAAGGTGGGGCTTTCTTTGAATCGACCGCTTGGAATTATTGCAGCCAATAAAGGTCTTTCACTCAATGATTGCTTTTGGGTAGATGCAGAGGGCTCCGGTGACACCTTTGAAAAAGTAAATCTTTACGATAACCGATTCAGTCAGGTGCTGGCAGCAATCGCCTTTACAGGATATGGCAGCAGCATACGAACTTCGCTTGCGTCCTGCCCGGAGTTCTCGACCAACGGGATGCTGCCAAAATGCTGGCGCAGACAAAACGGAAAAATCTATCTTTATAAAGGTGGCACGTCAGGGTTCAGCAATTTTGGATTTGAACCGTACTCGGAACTGTATGCTTATCAAGTTGCACAGGTGATGGGCGTGAATGCGATTCGCTACACTCTGACGAAAGACCTGAAAAAGACGCTTTGTTCCAAGTGTGAGCTGTTCACCAGCAAAGAGTATTCTTATATTCCCATCGGACAGCTTGTGTCCAAAGGTGGAATAAAAGCAATTTTTGCGTATTATCAGACGTTAGGTCAGAACTTTGTGGATGCGCTGGAAGATATGCTGGTCTTTGATGCGATCATCTGCAACACTGACCGCCACTATGGAAACTTTGGCGTGTTGGTGGATAATAAGACCAACACGATTGCGGCACCTGCACCGCTGTTTGACCACGGAAACTCGCTGTTCAGTCTGGGCGGAACGGATCTTTGGGACAACCAGAAAGCATTTGATGAATATGCCCGCACACTGCTTCCGCTTGCATACGATGATTTTTTTGCAGCTGCAAAGAGTGCAATGAAACCTCGTCACCGTGCAATGCTCCATAAGCTGCTGGATTTCCATTTTGACCGCAGAGCGACACGTTATAATCTGCCGCCAAATCGCTTGAAGATGATCGAAAAAGAGGTACAGCGCAGAGCAAGAGTGCTTTTAGGGTAAAAAAGAAAACCGTCAAACGTAAGAGATTGCTATCTCATGCGTTGACGGTTTTTCTTGTCAGTGGAGGCGATGGCTTTCCTTGAAAGTGACGAAAAATTTTATTGAAAGACGCCAAAGAGAAACAACGAGTTAGATGTGGAAACGGCTACTTTTGAATTTTCTCGATGAGACACTCGTGTTTTTTGGTGGCTTTATCATAGTTGATGCCCACTAGCAGAATGTTCCCTTGATAATCTTTCAAGGCGTTTCCATAGTGTTTCTCCTTGATTTGAGCAAGTGCACCAGATGCACTCTTGTTCCATTTCAGTTCGATTACTACTGCAGGTTTGTCTAGATGCATCCTGTGAGGAATCATACACACATCGGCAAAGCCTTTACCTGCAGGCAACTCCCGCACTATCGTGTAATACTCTCGTGCAAAATAGAAAGCCAGATTGATGATACAACTCAACGAATTTTCATCGTTATATTGAAGAACTGACACTTCTTCATGTGCTTTGTCAACTCCGGCGGCTACAGCATCCGCATCCATCGCCCATAGTGCTTCCAGCAGCCTGCGAGACGCTTCTATGGAATCCATTACACCGTGCCAGTTCATCGTGCTGAGGGCATTGACATATTCCTGCGAGACTTCCTTGTTGGGAATAGTCACGGATTCATCTATGCTATTGTAGGTCAGATAACCCAAATGCACCAGCAGGGTCAGAACATCGTCTTTGCTGGCAAAGGTGGTCATGTCATTGCTGAAAGTGCCAGTGTTGATTTTTATGGCTTCGCCTGCCAGCATTCGGACAACCGCATTCTGCAAGCCATCCATATCCATCTGGATATAAATTTTCAAGGCTTCATAGGTTTCGGTTTGATTCCAATAGGTGCCGAATTTGTGCCGCAGCATCGCATCCACAACAGATTTAGGGCTGTACATGGAATAATGCTCATCTCCGGACCGCCGATGCGCAATCAGGTCATAGCCATCATACCATGCTTTGGCCTCCTCAAAGCTCATCTGATACTTTTCGCAAAGAGCAGACACTTCTGATTCGGTAAAGCCAAAATACTCTGCCAGTTCACCGGGATCGGTCATGGAATACTCAGTAAACATATTTAGTGCAGAGTGGGAGCCGTACTTTTTAATGGGTAAGATGCCTGTCATGTAGGCCAATGCAACGTAATCCTTGTCTTTGAGCCAAGCTCGCAGAAAGTCAAGATATTTCTTCTGCGCATCCTGATTTTGCTGGTATTCCCGAAACAGGCAATCCCATTCGTCAATCAAAATCACGAAAGAACGATTTGTTTTTGCATAAATGTCTTTCATGACCTGAATGAGGTTGTTTTTATCCCGAAAACGGACATTTTGAAAATGGTCCGTTAAATCAAATACAAGATATTTTTGCAGCATTGTTAGCATTTCATCCATGCTATGCGTCATGCTGAGAAATTCCTGCATGTTGACTTTAATTACGTCATATTGGTTGAGGTGCTGCTGATAAGATGACACATAGTGGATTTTCAAGGAACTGAACAACGATGCGGAATTCTCACCACGGTCATAGTAAGCGGCTAGCATATCGGCAGCCATCGACTTGCCGAAACGGCGAGGACGACTGACACAGATG
>OIAL01000910.1_pt1 | contig 10883 bp, 8 predicted proteins | sample 1580691 | NCBI WGS metagenome assembly OIAL01 (sample SAMEA3882530, study PRJEB24775) | human gut metagenome | biome: human-associated habitat; feature: intestine environment; material: feces | place: Netherlands | collected 2009/2010
GCTATAAATGAACTGCTGATACGGTTTACCCGCTAAAGAGAAAAGTCGCTGTCACAGACGGCGGCTTTTCCTTTTCGGGTAGTATTCAAGAAGTCATAAAGTTCCGTGAGTAATGGAAGAAGGCAATGCTTTGAGAAAAAGATGAGAGCAATATTCTGAAAACTACTTGAGATTTTGGGGAAAATCTGCTAAAATACTTTTGTATATCTATGGGGTGGGGGAATTCATATCCTTTTGCCTTAGAAATTATGGAAGGAGGACTTGACTATGGCAAACGGAAATGCGACAATTATTGTCGGCTTGGATCGGCTTGGATCGGCAGGAGCATAGCGCCGTTTTTTCAGTGTGTCAAGTCTTATTTCATACAATTTATAACGAACCGGTTGCCGGAGACAGGGCGTATTATGCCTTGGCTTCGGTTTTTTGCGTTTACCGGAAAGGCGGTGGTTTGATGATAAAAGCCTTCGCTATGGCCGGTAAACACATCTTTTCCGGATAAGCCTTTCCGTTTCTTCTCGGTGTGTCCGCCGCCGAAAAAAGCAAAAGCGGACAGAAAACACTTTGGAGGAATGAAAATGAAGAAAAAACTATTTGCAATCCTACTCAGCATTGTAATGGTAGTTGGACTCCTGCCTGTCACAGCGCTGGCAGCGGATCCCACGGTCTATGGCATCTGGGTAGACGGCGTACAGGTCACGTCTGAGAATAAGGATAATCTTTTCAGTGGAACAGTAAGCTATGACCCGACCACTCACACCTTATCCTTGAACAATGCCACCCTTGACAACGACACCATGTCAGACTACGGTATTAAAACGACTATCCCCAGTACGTTGAAGATACGGTTGACCGGGACAAATAGCATTACCCGAACCGATCCCCACGGAGGAATGGGAATATACCTCAATTACAGCAATTCTGTCGAGATTACCGGCGACGGAACACTGGTGATCAACGTTATCGGGAAAAACTACGATGGAATTAGCACAGGGGCTGACGTCAAGATTTCCGATAAAGCAAGGGTCATAATAAACTCTAAAGGCGGATTGGGCATAGCCGGAAGAATGGTCGAAATTGACGGGGCAACAGTGGATTCCACCGGCTTGTATGCCGGAATTGATGCCCATTGGCTGAAGATTATAAACGGCGCTGATGTTACGCTTAAGGCAACCCAGGACGGACGTAACGGAGCATATATCTGGAAAGATCAAGAAGGGAACGGCGGCGATATTGAACTTGCTGCATCTAAAGTTAAAGCAACAAGCTATTATCCCGGTTTGTATGCTGTAGGTAATCTGACGGTTAACGGCGGCGAGGTAAAATGCACCTCTACTGCGGACGGCGCAATATGGACAAAAGGCAATATTCTGATCAAGGGCGGCGCCAAAGTAACCACTGACGGTAAATTACCGATGGGCGGTAACGGATCTTTCACCGTAGAAGAAGCAGAGATTGATGCAAAGAATACGAATGAGAATAATATCCCTGCAATTTTCGATGAATGTGTGCCTGTGATTGCCGATGGCTATCACCTGAACTATGCAAAAGCCGTAGACTCGGAAGGAACAAAAATTGACCTGCTTTCCAGCGGTACTCAGTACTTTGCACTTTATAAAAATGTCCATTTTATCACAAAGGCTGTCTATCCGGTTTCTTTCGTTGTAACGCCGGACGGCCTGACCAATGTTGTTGTTAAAGTGAATGGTCAGGAGGTTACCGGCTCTGTCAGTTTGGAAGCAGGAACTTACCCTGTTGAAGTAACAGCCGATAACTGCAAAGCATACACCGGCAATATAACGATTACCGCCGATGTGGCAACGCATACGCAGACGATTGCAATGACTTATTTACCTGCCGACTACACTAAGGTTGACGAAGCCATTGCCAAAGCAAACGCTTTGAAGAAGGATGACTACAAGGATTTCTCCGGTGTGGAAACCGCTGTTAAAGCTGTTGCCCGCGGTAAGAACATCACCGAGCAGGGCGCGGTAGACGCAATGGCAAAAGCCATTGAAGACGCGATAGCGGCGCTTGAAAAAAAGCCCGATATTAAACCCGAAATGATTGATAATCTTCCTCAAACCGGCGACACAAGCAACCCTGCTTTGTGGATTGCCCTGCTGTTTGTTTGCGGCAGTGCGGCTATTGGCACGGGTGTTGTCACCAGAAAGAAAAAGTGCAACAGATAACTGAATATAACAGTAAATGAGCAAATCCGAAATGATGCACAAATTCCGGTAACGGGCGCGCCCCTACGGGTACGGCCCGTAGGGGCGCGCATTGCGCGCCCGCGTTTTGTGCAGAATTTGCTTTTTGCTCAATTATTGAATATAACAAAAGATGCGAGAAGGGATGTCCGACTCGCATCTTTTATTGTGATTTAGTATGCCATAAATTCGAGCAAAAAAACAAGACTGCTGTTTTGAACGTTTCAAACGCTGATCCCCTTCTCTGCATAGGGGCAATACGTCAGATAGGCCAGCAGCAGGGTGGAGGTATCCGGCAGGGAGAGGCAGTAAACCGCCTGTTCGCCGTGCCTGCCCGCCGTTTCCAGCGGCTGAGAGAGCAAAAACATGCCGCTGACCTGCGCGCGGCGGTGAACGTAGCCGAAATGCACGTCCTCCCAAGGCATGTAGACGCCTACGCCCGCGCGGACGCCCTCCTCGTTGATCCACGGGCAGGTGGTGACGGCGACGATTGCGCGATAGAGCAGGAAAAGCCCCGCGGCGAACATGCCGCAGGCGGCGAGCGTCAGGCCGACGACGGAGAGGGGCAGAGCCAATTCGCTGGCGCGCAGAAGCATCATCGCGCCGGTGAAGAACGCCAGCGCCGCGCCGGGGATGAGCAGCAGCATGTACATGGCGGCCTGCCGCCAGAGCGGGCGGAGGGGATTGACGGGATGCTTGCGCGGCGCGGGCGCGAAGTCGATGGTCTCCGGGCAGAGGTCGAGCACGGCGCTGATCAGCCGCCGGCTGGTCGGCACGACGAAGCCCCAGCTTCCGCAGCCGGGCGCGCGGTGCAGCAGCTCCAAAAAGCCGTTCGAGCCCTGATACAGGCCGTAGAGATAGGTTCGGCGGCTGTTGCAGCTCAGCACGCCGACGGAGGCCAGCTCGTGCCACGGCGTGCGGCGGACGCGCAGCAGAAAGCCCACGCCCACGCCCAATTCATCCGCGAAGAAGCGGCAGGAAAGCAGCGCAAAGCAAATCCCGAGCAGCACGAACGTGCAGACCAGCAGCACGCGCGACCAGCCGAGCAGCCCCTTGCCGACGCAGAGATCGCGGGCGACGGCGCACGATATGGCGCACAGGCAGGCCGCGCCGGTCAGGTATGGATAGCGCAGAACGCGAACCAAGCGCATCCCTCCTTTTCGAAATAGAAAAAGGCCCTCTCGTCGCTATGTCGCGTCTTTGCGGGCCTTTGCTGTCCGGAAAAATTCAATTAGGGGTTGGTCGGCGGCAGCGTGGCCTCCGGCACGGGGGTCGCGGTGGCCTGCGGCGCGGTCGTTGCGTCGCTGAAGCCGTAGCCCGCGTTCGTGCCCGGCAGGTTATCCACGATCGTGATATCCGAATTGAGCTCCGCTTCGGCCTTGGCCTTCGCCTCTTCCTCGGCGGCTCGCTGCGCGGCTTCCGCTTCGGCCTTGGCCTTCGCTTCGGCTTCCTCGCGCATGCGCTGCGCCTGCGTCACGGCGGCGGCGGTGATCGGCTGACGGCCGGATTCCACCACGCCCAGCGCCTGCTGCATCACGGCGTAGGGGCAGTCGCTGGTCAGCACGATGTCGCGGTACGGGCTGGAGGAGGTGTGGCGGCCCTTGCGCAGCTCCACATGGGTGTAATGCGTCTTGTCGCCGCCCTTGATGTTCTTCTTGCCCTCTTTGGCAATCATCGCGCCCGCTTCAACCGTGTCGCCGCGGCGGACGATGCTGTTTTCGCAGTGCAGATACAGCAGCGTGATGTCGTACTCGGCGTTGTAGATGGCGACGGTGCCGTTTTTATCCGTGCCGCGCGTCACCTCGCCGCCCAGAATCGCGTACAGCGGCGCGCCCTTGACGTTCACGAAGTCGATGCCCTCGTGGATGCCGGTGTAGCCCCATACGCCCTTGCGATCCTTCTCGCGCTGGCAGTATTGGCCGTAGTAGAGCGCGGTTTCGCCCACGTCCGCGCCGTAGAGGCGCTCGCGCATCGCGTCGGTGATATCCAGCACGATCGGCGCGATGGCCAGCGTGCCGTTTTCGTCGGCGACGAAGTATTCCTCCGGCACGGTGCTGGCGAACGGGGTCAGGCCGTATTCGCCGTGGTTATAGGCGTACACGTTGTCGAAATAGGAGACCTTGCGCTCGCGGATGTAGTGATACTGGCTGATGAAATAGCGGTATTTGGTCGTGACCTTGAGCTGATGCTGCGGCTCGGCCGCCGCTTCCGCCTGAACGGGCGCGCCCGTCTCCGACGGTGTGCTTTCGGCGTAAGCGCCCGTGGTCAAAAGCAGGCCCGCCAGAGCGAGCGCCGCGATCCATTTGTTTTTCATAATATGCCCTCCGATAATCAGAGTTTGCGCGCCCGGGGCGGACGCAGGGTAGCTTTTTCTCCCTTCATTATACCCAGAAGGTGATGAAAACTCAAGCGTTTTTTGCCAATTTTGGCGCGCGGCGGATTTTCGCGCGGCAGAAAGGTTTGCGCGGCTTTCTTTTTCCGCCGCCCTGTGCTATGATGATGCCAACGGATGACGAAAGAGAAAGGGTTGGCGGAATGAAAAAGGCGGCGGCGTGGGCGCTCTGCGTCCTCTGGATGATGGTGATTTTTATGATGTCCGAAATGTCGGGCGACGTTTCCGGCGCGCAGAGCGGCTTTGTGACCGAGCTGGTCGAAAAGGCGCTGGCTTTCGTGCTGGGGGCGCAGACGGCGGCGCGGATTCCGACGGACACACTGGAGCTTGTGATTCGCAAGGGCGCGCACATGGGCGAATACGCGATTCTTTTCTGGCTGTGGGCGCGCGCGCTCGGCCTGAGCGGCGCGAAACGTCCGGCGGTCACGGCGCTGGCGGTCTGCGCGGCGTATGCGGCCAGCGACGAGCTTCACCAGTGCTTTTCCGACGGGCGCGGCCCAAGCCCCGTCGATGTGATGATCGACACCGCCGGCGCGTCGATTGCACTGGGGCTTCGGGCGGCGGCGCGGCGCATCGGGCGCGGAAAGGGGGAAAAAAGGCCGTGACGGATTACAAAATCGGCGAGGTCGCGCGGCTGCTGGGGCTGACCACGCAGGCGCTTCGCTTTTATGAGCAGGAGGGGGTCGTCACCCCGAAAAAGAGCGAAAACGGCACGCGCTATTACGACGAGGATCAGCTCATCCTGCTGCTGTCGTTCAAAAAATACCGGCAGGCGGATTTCTCCGTGCAGGATATCGTCACGCATTTTTTCAAGGAGGACGATCTTTCCGGCCTGCGCGGGCAGACGCTCGCGCGGCGGGATATGCTGCTGGAACAGAGCGCGCTGCTGCGTCGCCGCGCGGAGGCGTTCGGCGCGTTTGAGGCGCGGCTGGCCTATGCGCAGCGCCATCTGGACGAGCCGACGCTTTGCGAGAGGCCGCTTCTTCACATGCTCAGTCCGTCGCTCAGCGAGCTGGATTTTGTGGATTTCAAAAGCCGCGATTCGCTGGAACAGTTCATCGCCGCCATGCCTGATACGCGCATCAGCTTCGCCCGCAAAAGTGCGCCGGGAAGCGAACGGGATTTCCGCCTCTGCGCGAACGACGAGGCCTGCGCGGCGTGGAACCTGCCGCTTGCGCACACGCGGCCGCTCACCCCGGCGCGCTGCATTCGGCTCATCCATCGCTTTGCCTGCCAGCCGTGGGACGACGAGGCCATGCCGGAGCTGACGGCAATCGGGCGGAAGGCGGGCTATGCCATCGCGGAGGATCAGCCGTATCTGGGGCTGCATCTGGCGACGGAAAACCATCAGGAGCACATCTATTTTTACGCGACGTTTTATCTGCCGGTTCTTGAGGGATGAACCGGCTTGCCATGCGGGGGAAAATGCGCTATAATGCTTTACAACGCTAAAGCATCGGAGGAATCGCGCCATGATCGTCCGCTATATTCCCGCAGACCCGGCCGGAAACCTGACCGCCATTGTCCTTTCGCCCGTCGCGCCGCAGGCGCGCGCCGCCGTCGCCGCCAGAATGATGGCGCGCTGTCCGGAGGGCTTTGAACAGGTCGGCTTTGCGGAGGAGGATTCCCTGACGGGCGAATTTCCTCGCCTGTGCATGATGGGCGGCGAGTTTTGCGGCAACGCGGCGCGCGCGTTTGCCTGTTACGCCGCTGGGGTGCGCGGGCGGGGCGAAACGCGGCTCTCCGTCGCCATCAGCGGGGCGAGAAACCCCGTTCCGGTGGAGATCGAGCCTGCGAGCGGCCGCGCTTACGCGCAGATGCCCCTGCCCTGCGCGCTGGACAGGCTCTGTGCGGACGGGCGGGATATTCCGCTGGTGCGCATGGAGGGCATCGACCACGCGCTGCTGCTGAATGAAGCGCCGTCGCCGGAGCTGGCCGAGCGCGTGCTGGCCGCCATGCCGGGGCAGGATGCGCAGGGCGTGCTCTTCGTTCAGGGCGGGCGGATGACCCCGCTGGTCTATGTGCCCGCGACCGATACGCGCGTGTGGGAGAGCAGCTGCGGCTCGGGCACGGTCGCGCTGGCGTGGTATCTGGCGCGGCGCTTTGCGGACGGCACGCACGTCTTCGCCTTCGACGAACCCGGCGGTCGGCTGGAGGCCCGCGTCGCCATGGCGGGCGGGCGCGCCGCGCGCATCGAAATGGGCGGGGCGGTCAGGCTGGGCGAAGAGAGGAAAATCGAACTGTAAAGGTAAAATGAGGCTGTCAGTCTAACAAAACCAATATTTCAAGAATAAAAATAAGTATTTTTGCCCGAAGGTTTCCAAAGGGCGACCGGAAAGCCCTTTGGTGGGGCGATGGGGAAAAGCCCCATATTCCAAAATGCTTAGATATTGTTTCTTGAATGTTCGGTTTTGAAGCTTGACAGCCTCTTTTGGTACTTGTCAATGATGAAAAATGCTGCGTCCGTTATCTGCGTCGGCGGACGAGACATCCGCCGTCAAAGAAAAAATTTCGCGGGTGCAACAAAACGCGCCCTTCCCATCGTCTATACAGGTGAAACACGAAGGAAACAGAAAAAGTCGCTCGGCGGACGCGCCGGGTGAGGAAAGCGAGGGATTCCCTTTGACTGAACCCATGCGGGCGTGGACGGCGGAAACGCTGATAGACGCCTACGGAGACGAACTGCTTCGGCTCTGCCTGCTCTATCTGGGCGACCGGCAGCTCGCCGAGGATGCGTTTCAGGAGACGATGGTGAAAGCGTGGCGCGCGCTGCCGGGCTTTCGCGGGGAGAGCGGCGCAAAGACGTGGCTGTTTCATATCGCGGTGAATACCTGCCGGGATATGCTCAGAACCGGCTGGATGCGCATGCGCAGGCGCAGCGTGCCGCTGGAGGTCATGCCGGAATTGGCCGGGCAGGAGGATGAACGCCTGCGCGAAATGACGGCCGCCGTGCTGGCGCTGCCGGATAAATACCGCGAAACCGTCGTGCTCTTTTACTATAAGCAGATGAAAATTCGTGAAATCGCCGAGGCGCTGCACACTCCGCAGAATTCCGTATCCAGCAGATTGCGGCGCGCGCGGGCGATGCTTCAAATCGACATGGAAGGGGGAAAGGACGCATGAAGGAAAGCCAAATTTCGGATGCGCTGCGCGAGTCGATGAACGCTGTGCGCCTCTCCCCGGCGCTGCGCGCCAGGGCGCTTTGCGCGATGCGCGGCAGCGAGGAAAGGAGACCGAAAATGAAACGTAAATTTTCCGCGGCGCTGGCGTTTGCGCTGGTCGGCGTGCTGGTTGTGGCCGTCGCGCTGGCGGTGGCCAACCGCAAGGGTGTGCTCGATTTTCTCAGTTATTCGGAAGCGACGCTTCCCGAAAACGCCGGCGACTATGTGCAGACGGATATCGCGTCGGACGAGCGGGACGGCCTGCACGCCGCGGTGCGCGAAGTCGTTTATGACGGCCACAGGCTGTGGGCGACGGTGGATATCAACATGGACGGCGAAAAGCCGCTGCTTACGGGTCTTGATTACGGCTTGGACGAGGAAAAATGGGCGTGGCTGAGACACGATGAAAGCGAGACGGATGACCGATCCATTCTGGAGGTCTATCGAGAGGAAGGGTATACGGATGCGTATTATATCGTGGCAAGCGTCTATGACGAAAACGACGATCAGAATACGTCTTGCGAAGCCCATTTGCAGGACGACGGAACGCTGACGTTTTACGAATCCATCGTGTTTGAACAGGAAAAGGCGGAACGCGAAATCACGGTGTCCGTCCGGGCGTTCAAGTATGAGGAAAAAGACGGTAAGATGAACGTGAACCAGAAACCGATTGTGGAATTGAAGTTCCGTTTCACGGCGAAAGCATCCGCCGTAGATGAAGAAACGCTCGTCAGCGTCGAGCCTGTCGAATACGAGAGCGTCGGCGTTCGGGTTGATCGGGTGACGGTGACGACCAAGCCGCTGGAAATGGATTATGCCATCGAGTACGCCGTTGTGGACGCTGAAAAATTTGCGCAGACGGACGACGGCCTCTGGTTTGAATTTATCGACCCGAACAGCAGGGAAGAACAGCCGTATGACCAGCGGCTGAAAGAGGGGTTTTCCGGTGTGGGATCGGTCGAGCCCGTGGACGACACGCATTTCCGGCAGATCGGCACGCTGTCGCTCAGCGAAAAGGCTGACCGCTACACCCTCCGCGCGTATGAGTGCTGGGAAAAGCGGCGGTTTGATACGCATGAAATTCGGATGAAAAAGGCGGAATAAAAACAGGGCGCTCCCCGTGCGGCGAAGAACCGTCGCGCCGGGGAGCGCCTTTTGGCTTTGGAAATGTACGCCGACCGGACTCCTTCAGTCACGGCTGCGCCGTGCCAGCTCCCTCGAAGAGGGAGCTCTTGATTGGGTTAGAAAAATTGAGCAAAAAGCAAATTCTGTGCAAATCCGATAACGGGCGCGTCTCTGCGGGGCGGCATGGCGTTAGAAAGCCGCTTCCAGCATCCCGTTTACGCCGACGTAGACGGGAATCTGGCTCTGCTCGATGATTTCCGCGCCTTTGGAGAGGCTGGCGCACAGCGTCAGCACGCAGGCGTTGTTTGGCAGGGCACATTCCAAAATGCCGATTTCGCCGCCGCGCGGCGGGCAGGGGCGCTTGAGCGTCGCAAGGCGCCTGCCGTCGTCATCCTCGAGCCATGCGCGGGCGATCAGCCCGTCGTTCGCGTCCCGCGCATCGACGAACGCGCTGACCGACGCGCTGAAGGCCGAACCCGCGAACCACGCGCCGCACAGGGGCAGGGCGCTCAGGTGCGTCGGCGCGAGCGCGGTTTGCAGGGCGGCGAATACATCCTCGTCCTGCCAGACGCCGGGTGGGCAGAGCGCGCCGGAAAAGCGCCCCTGCCGCGCGGCCTCGGCCAGCAGCCGGATGCGGACGGCGCGAAGCCACAGCAGCACAGCGGCGATGTTTGGGCTTTGCGCGTCCAGCTCGCGCCCGGCGGCCTCGAGAAGCAGCTCGGCAGGCGTGGCGTCCGCGGGCGGGGTGCGCGGGCAGGCGGTCAGGCCGCAGAGCAGCCACGCATCCAGCGCGGGCAGGCTGCGCATGCGGGGGAGCGGCGCGTCGCCGAAGACGACGCAGGCATGGCGCGCCAGCCGCTCCCGCAGGGCCTGCGTCGCAAAGGGATGCAGGACGGACACGCCGGAAAGCGTCATCGCGCGGTAAAACGCATCCGGCGCGGGCACGTCCAGCCGAACGCCGGGCAGACGCAGCCGCCCGATGCGCGCCAGCAGCGCGTCAGGATCGAGACATTCGGCGGGGAGCAGCGGAATATCGTATTTCGCGGGCGCGCCGGAATAGCCGCACAGCAGCGTGAGCTCGTCGCAGAGCGCGCCGTGCCGCCCCGGCGTGAGGAGCTGAACGCGGAGGGAGGGGCCATCCGTCGGTTGGCCGGGGACGAACGGTTTCCCCGGCAGGGGCAGGGTCATTTCGACCGTCTGCGGTTCGCCCGCCGTCAGAAGGACGGGCAGATCGTGCACGGGCAGCGCCTCGCCCGCGCAGGCGGCGCGCGCACGGAGGACGAAGCGCCCCGTCTCCATTGCGGAGAGCGCCGCGCGGAGGCGGACGGTCTTCGTCTGCGCATCCGGCCAAAGCGCGATATCGCGCAGACGGGCGCGCGTCGTCAGATGCAGGCAGACCGGCCCGAGCACGCCCGCCGGACGGGATGCGTCAAAGCACAGGCGGAGCGTCTGCCTGCGCCCGGCGTGCAGCGCGTGGGCGAGCGGCACGCGCACAAGGCCGTCCTTGGGATTTTGGAACGCGCAGAGGGGCACATCATCCGCCAGCACGCGCCCCCTGCCGCGCACCAATTCGAGCGTCAGCTCCGCGTCGTCGGCGCAGAGCGCGCCGAAATCCAGCGCATACGTCAATTCGACCGCGCCGCCCACGTCGCCGGGAATCGCGGCGGGCAGGGGAAAATCGGCCTCCTGCACCGCCTGCGCGTCGTCCGCGCCGCCCTCCGGCGGCGCGCCCAGCAGGTCGGCAAAGGCGCTCAGCGCGTCCGCGCCGGGGAGATGAAAGGCCTCGTCGGGCGGCGCGTTCTCCGTCAGGCGCTCGGGCAGCCGGGGCGCGCGGATGCACCAGCGCGTCAGCGGTCTCACGCCTTCTGCCGCGCGACGATTTCGCGCGCCATCATCAGGCCGCAGATGGTCTTGCTGTCGCAAATCTCCCCGCGCATGACCATTTCAAACGCCTCTTCCAGCGGCAGGCGGACGAGGCCGAGAAACTCGTCTTCATCC
>OIAL01000925.1_pt1 | contig 10731 bp, 8 predicted proteins | sample 1580691 | NCBI WGS metagenome assembly OIAL01 (sample SAMEA3882530, study PRJEB24775) | human gut metagenome | biome: human-associated habitat; feature: intestine environment; material: feces | place: Netherlands | collected 2009/2010
GCCTCGCATGGGCAGGACATTCGTAAGAAGCAAGAAAGCCGCTCATTCCCTTAAAGAAAAACACCAAACCATTTTCCTTATTCAGAAATTGAATGTTAATTCCATTGAAATGACAACAGAAAATCGTTTTTAGTTGTATTGCGAGCCTATCAACTCAAAATTTAGTGTATTTTTGTAGCAAAATCCGGAACGGTATGAAGTTGGACCGGATTACAAAGTTTTTTGAATAAAAGGGCATGTCAGAAACTTGGTTTGTAAAACAAGTTAGCTAATTAAGGAATGAAGGATTTGACCTTATCACAAATAGAACGGCAGAACGTATTAAACAACCGCTTTGCCGTGGCAATAATCCAAGAACATCTTGGATTAGAGGCTATATACTTTAACGGGCAATATTGGCTTACAAAAAAAATGGTAGCAGACTTCTATGAAGTGGAGGAGCGAACCATTGAGCGTTATATCGCACAAAACGAAGAAGAGTTAAATCATAACGGATATATTTTAAGTAAGGGTAAGTTACTGAAAGAATTGAAATTACAATTTGCTCACGTCATAAATGTCGGGAGCAAAACCACCCAACTTGGACTGTTCAAATTCCGTGCATTTCTCAATATAGGAATGCTATTGACGGAAAGTGAAAAGGCCAAAGAACTTCGTAGCCTTATACTTGATATCGTGATTGCCACTATCAATGAAAGAACCGGTGGCGGTACCAAATTTATTAACCGCAGGGACGTCAATTACCTCCCTGCCGCCATACAGGAAGACAATTACCGCAAAACATTAACATCCGCCATCAGCCGGTATGTAATCGGGCATACAACGTTCAAGTATGCCCAAGTTACAGATATCATTTATAAGGCTGCCTTCCGCGAGAATGCAAAGGAATATAAAAAAATACTTAGATTGGGAGATAAGGACAATGTCCGGCAAACCCTGTACGCAGAAGTACTGCTACTTATATCGTCATTTGAAAATGGTGTGGGAAATGCCATTTACGAAAAGTACAAGGCAACAGGTAAAATGCTATCAGTTGCCGATGTAGAACAAATAGTACAAGAATTGGAAGAAAACCCACTGATGAAACCCTTTCTGCATGACGCGCGCACCAAGATGTCTTCTCGTGATTTGAGTTTCAGAGATGCCTATCATGGTAACATAGCAGAGTACCTAAGGGCTGTTACTCCCGAAGAATATGAAAGGTTTATCGGAGAACAATCCGTAGATTTCGACCAGATTCTTAAAGAGAACAAAGATGTCCTCAAAAGATTGAAACAAGTTGATGATGAACAGTAAGGATATTCAATATATAGAATATGAGGAAGCCATCAACGTCTACAATCGGATGATAGACAATAGCGGTGGAGGTTTCGAGGGAATACGAGACGAAGGCGGCATACGCGCTGCACTTGATTTCGTGCAAGACGATACGTATTATCCCGATTTTACAGACAAACTCACATACTTGGTGTTTCGTTTCTGCTCGGGGCATTTTTTTAACGACGGAAATAAACGGATTGCACTCACGTTGGGAGCTTACTTTCTACATAAAAATGGAATGAATTGGCATGCCTGTGTTTTTATGAAGCAACTTGAGGCCATTGTTTACCATGTGGCGGCATCGCATATTGATCAAGACTTACTATTACGAATCGTACAATGCTTTATTGCAGGAAACGATTATGACGAAGAACTGAAAATAGACATTGCAATGGCTATGAACAATGGTTCATTGGGCATATAAGGCGAAGATTACGTGCTCAGCCTCGCATGGGCAGGACATTCGTAAAAAGCAAGAAAGCCGCTCATTTCCTTAAAGAAAAACACCAAACCGTTTTCCTTATTCAAAGATAAATTGTAAATTTGCCACATCCTCACCTTGAAGCAGTCTGACAAGCAGAAGCGGAGGGGTGGGATGACATATAGGAAAAGGCGTTTATCAGACGCTTTGTTCTTTTGACTCTTCAAAGTCTCGCAAACTTGAATCCCTGTCAAATGACAAAGCAACGATAGATGCCCATTGGGATATGTATTCATATAGTCCTCGTTGTATCCGTTCGTAAGCACGGATACAAAGGGATGGATTGTACACATATTCTGCGTGGGCTTCTGCGTTGCTCGTCCTTGACGGGGAGGCAATGCGAGACGCCTTGAAGAGTGGGACGAGCGACAGGTACAGCGACCCACGCTTTTTTTGTATATGGCCGATACCTTATTTAATTAAAATGTCCTGCTTCGGGTCGCACAGGACACATTTGTTTTTATCATGAGCAATACAGAATTAGCAAAAGCTATCGGGGATTTCTTCAGGAAATACCATAGTGAAAAAGAGTTGGTCAGCATGCCTGACTTCGGATTCACCATCAAAGAAGTTTCTGATGCTAAAGTTTCGGAATCTTCATTAGAAGAAGCAAAAAAGAAAAACCTTTGGACATTCGAAGCATCCGTAGAATTTTTAGAAACGGACGAGCGTGCAACAGTTAACAACTTACGCAGGCACACGATTGTGGGCAATGCCGAAGTACAACCTTATGTATCCCACGGGATAATAACGGAAACCGTATCGGAAATTAAGCATCTAACAATCACGAAAATCAAATAACAAGAACCATTCAAAAGAAAAAAATCATGAAGACATTCAGAATTGGGCTACTGGCCATTGCCATGCTTTGGGGCAGCATAGCGTCGTGGGGATATACCTTTGAAGTAGACGGTATATACTATAATGTAAATGCCGGAGCAGAACCTACCGTATCGGTGACATCAGGGGATGCGGCCTACCAAGGCCACGTCTCCATCCCCGAAAGCGTGACGTATGAGGGGATTACCTATACCGTAACAAAGATAGGTGATTATGCATTTTCTTACGATGATATTACATCCGTGGACTTGCCGTCCACCCTTGTCAATATTGGGAAGGAAGCTTTTAGAAATACTAAAATCACGAGCATCATCTTTCCAGAAAAACTTAACTACATAGGAGCCACTGCTTTTGATAATTGCAAACAACTAAAAGAAGTTTTTCTTTTGGGTGATGAATATCCTGCTCTTTATAACTACTGCTTTGAGAGAAATTATTTCTCCCGGAAATTCTACGTCAAAGACAAGGACAAATGCAGCAAAACTTCTCTTGGGTATTGGTATGAAGATGCTATCGTGCAATATGTCACCTTCGATAACAGCAACGAGTTCACTTATACCGGACAAGTCCCGGAAGTAAATTATACGAATAACCTCACGTTCTACGAACTGAACATGCAAACGGAGAACATGCAGAAAAACGCAGGAACGCACACGGTAAATTTCCGGGCACGGTATTCCAACGGGTTAGAAGTGGACATCCCTTACACCTATACCATAAACCAAGCTCCGTTGGCCGTAGAAATACATGAAGCCGAAAAGATATATGGAGACCCGAACCCATCCCTCACTTATACCCTCTCGGGATTTGTCAACAACGAAGACGAAAGCGTCTTTCGTAAACCCTTGCAACTAAGTGTCTATTGTTTTCGAGGCAGTGATGTGGGGGAATATCCCATTAACTTAAATACAGAGGACTACGCGGAGAACTATAAAGTATATTTATATAGGCAAGGCTACTTAAGGGTCAAGAAAGCCCCCATCACCGTCAAGGTGAACGACCAGACAAGGTTGTACGGGGACAGCAATCCACAATTCACTTTCTCGTTTGAGGGACTGAAGAATGATGACACCACGCCAAACCTGACCGTAGATTTCAAGGTTTCCACCACGGCCAAAGCCACGAGCGAGGTAGGCATATACGACGTGACAGCATCGGGAGGCGTAGCAAAAAACTATGAATTCACGGAGTTCCAAGGCGGCAAGCTTTTTGTCACACAGGCACCGTTGATTATCGAAGCGCAAAGCTCCACCCGTACGTACGGCAGCGAGAATGCCCCGTTCAAATTCATATACTCCGGATTCAAGAACAACGACACGGCCACAAGCCTGACCCGCCTGCCCGAAGCCACTACCGACGCTACCGCCGCGAGCGATGCCGGTTCATACAGCATCGTGCCTTACGGGGCAGAAGCCAAGAATTACAACATCAGCTATAAAAACGGAACGTTGACCGTGCAAAAGGCGACTTTGTTGGCCACGGTCGGCAATGTTTCACGCACGTATGGCGAAAAGAATCCTGAATTTACAGTGACTTACAGCGGATTCGTCAACCAAGAAGACGAGTCAGAAATCCTCATCCGTCCGCAATTCAACTGCAAAGCCGGCCAATGGACCGACGTGGGCTCTTATCCCATCGTGGCCTCGGGCGCAGAAGCCACAAACTACACATTCAATTACCAAAACGGCGTGTTGACGATAGGTAAAGCCACCCAGGAAATCTTGTGGGAACAAGACCTGACGGACATACGTACCGGAACACAAGTGGAACTTACGGCCACGGCCACATCGGGACTGCCCATTGAATATGAACTGGGAGCCAATGACGTGGCTACGGTCTACGAAGCGAACGGCACATATTATCTGGATTGTTATGGTGTGGGCGAAGTGTATATAAAAGCCAAGCAACAAGGAAACCAGAACTATTATTCTGCGGTTCGCCTCAGCAAAAAACTGGTAGTGAACGACGGCAGCAGCATCGGTGCCGTAACCGGCGATGCCCCTTTGATTACTGTAGACAAACGTACCATCAAAGTGAACGGGGCAAAAGCACAAATTCAAGTTTATGACACGACAGGCAGATTAGTCAAGAATGTATCTCCTGTCGGAAAGCTTACCCTGATAGAAATGGCAAAACCCGGCATATTTATCGTCCGTACGCAATCCATGTCGTCTAAAGTCGTATTACGATAAGGAGGCATGGCTACAAGCCACAATAGAAAAACGACGGAAAGAAAAAATCTTTCCGTCGTTTCATCTATGAAAAAGCCCTACGGAAGATACGAATGCTCCACCAAGCTCCATGCGCCTCGGAAAGCACCCGAATTTTCTGCGCCAAACGAAAAATCGTTCGGCTGAGAATGATTTTTCATTCTGCTGAGAACGATTTTGCGTGCTGCTGCAAGCGATTTTATGCCGTGTGCCAACTCCACCACCCATACAATGAGATTGAACAAAAAAAGGGTTCACATCCTTCATACTATCTATGGTTCAATCCATTACGGTGAACTTTCTTCCTTACAGCCTTCACCAGTCCTTCACGAACACCAAAGTTCCAAGCGTACGTCCTGAAACGAGGGATTCACCCTAACCGGATAAAAATAAAACAACCACATACCATCGAATTCGGCTCGTTTTGCCTATAAAGCCGGAAAAGAAAAAAGAAATTCTTTCCTATTCGCTTATTTATTGTTACATTTGCCATGAATCACCCACGAATGAGAGATATGTCCAAGTACAAACAGCTTGCAGTTAACCCCATTGAATTGAAAAAACGAAAGGACTATGACGGAAATAAGGAATATTCAAGATTTCAGCGATTTCGTAGACAATCTGCTTTCACATAGCGAAAGCGATGACTTAGAGTACAAGAGTGCCGCAGGAGGTTTCCCCGGAAGTTTCTGGGACACTTATTCCGCCTTTGCCAACAGCGATGGAGGCATTATCATGTTAGGAGTTTCGGAGAAAAAGGACGGGCTCTATCTCGATAACTTATCCGATGCTCAAATTGAAAAATACAGGGTAGACTTCTGGAATAACGTAAACAACCCTTCCACGGTCAACTGTAACCTCATGAAAACTGAAGACCTTAAAATTGTGGATTACAAGGGACACAAACTTATGTTGTTCTACATTCCGAGAGCCAATAGGGAACAACGTCCTGTCTATCGCTCTACACAACCTTACAAGGGAACATTCAAACGTAACCACGAAGGTGATTACAAATGTACGGAACGTGAAGTACAACGCATGTTTTCCGATGCCAACGTTTCTTGTCCTGCCGACTGCCGCATCCTTCACAATTATAGCATGGACGACATCGACCTGGTGTCTCTAAAGCAATACCGTCAACTTTTCAGTCTTTCCAAACCAGACCACCCTTGGTTGGCATTAGACGACCTATCGTTACTTAAAAAATTAGGAGGCTATCGTATAGACCGCCAAACCGGAGAGGAAGGATTTACCTTGGCCGGCCTTCTTATGTTCGGAAAAGGAGAATCCATCACAGATGTCGAATGTTGTCCGGATTTCTTTCCTGACTTTCAAGAAAAATTAAACCCTGACTTACGATGGACAAACAGGATTATGCCTGACGGGACTTGGGAAGCGAACCTTTTCCAGTTTTACCGGCTTGTCTTACCACGCCTGCAAACTGTATTACCTAAACCATTTGTATTGGAAAACAATATCCGCCGTGACGAAACGCCGACGCACGTAGCTGTCCGCGAAGCCCTGATTAACCTTTGCATACATGCAGATTATTCGGAAAACGCTTCGTTATTGGTGCAACTTTACAAAGACAAAATGGTATTCTCAAATCCTGGCACTTTGCTCGTAAGTAAAGCACAATATTACCAAGGAGGCGAAAGCGTGTGTAGAAACAAGTCTTTACAAACTATGTTTATGATGATTGGAACGGCTGAAAAAGCGGGCAGCGGAGTTGATAAAATCTTAGCCGGATGGAAAGATGCCAATTGGCGTAAACCGATACTTACAACCAAATCGCAACCGGACAAATGTACGTTGACCATGATGTTGGAATCTGTATTGGACGAACAAGTTGAGAAAACCTTAACTGAGAAATTCGGCTCCAATATCCTTCACATAGGACATAACCCATTACTCATTCTTAATATGGCATGTGTTGACGGTTCAGTGACAAACGAAAGTTTAAGATACAGCCTTGACGTACACAAGGCTGAAATCGGCAACATCCTTAAAGAAATGTGCAAGAAAGGATTGCTCCAGAGCGAGGGGCATGGAAGAGGGACAACTTATCGCATTCCCGGCCTAAAAAACATCACAGCGGCTAATATAGCAACTTCGGATATTAATGTAGTAACCTCAGGCATTAATATAGCAACCTCGGACATTAATATAGCAACCCCGGACATTAATGTAGCAACTTCGGATACCAAACGAAGAATGAAATACGAAACCATGCGCGACCTTATCACCCGTATTGTCAATAATTGGACATCGTTAGCGGATATTTCTGTTCTTGTCTGTCGTAATCCGACCTATCTCAGGAACCATATTTTGCCTCGGATGATAGCTGAAGGCTCATTGGAAATGATGTTTCCCAACCTCCCAAATCATCCCCAACAAAAATACAAATCGAAAAGTATATCTCAAGCTTCTATCCATCAAAAAGCATAAACCATCATCCGATAGAAGTTCCGGTAGTAAATCTCATAAAAACATGCAGTAAAAAAGTTCTCTTTCCCCCGAATAGTCATCCCTTTTCACTATCTTTGCTATCGCGAAAATAGGATGCGGCTCGGCATAGCCAAACTTGAAAAACTTCGCTTTTCATTTGTCTCTGCGCTCACCTTTCACTATCTTTGCAGCACGAATTATAAACTTAGGACAGTTATGGAAACATTAGAGAAGATTTTCGCAGCTAAGTTGCTCAAGGTCAAAGCCATCAAACTTCAGCCGACCAATCCTTTCACATGGGCTTCCGGATGGAAATCCCCATTTTATTGCGACAATCGCAAAACATTGTCTTACCCGGAATTGCGCAATTTCGTAAAAATCGAGATAGGACGCCTCATTGCCGAGCGTTTCCCCGAAGCCGATGCCATCGCCGGCGTGGCCACAGGAGCCATCCCGCAAGGCGCATTGGTAGCCGATTTGCTGAACCTTCCGTTCGTTTACGTACGCTCCAAACCCAAAGACCATGGTCTGGAAAACCTGATTGAAGGCGAACTTCGTCCGGGCATGAAGGTCGTTGTCGTAGAAGACCTGATTTCTACCGGTGGAAGCAGCCTGAAAGCCGTAGAAGCCATCCGCAACAACGGTTGCGAAGTGAGCGGCATGGTGGCAGCCTACACTTACGGGTTCGACGTGGCCGCCCAGGCTTTCAAAGCGGCTAACGTAAAACTGATCACCCTGACTAATTATGAAGCCGTAGTCGCAGAGGCCGTACGCATCGGCTATATCGACCCCAGCGACGTGGAAGTACTCAACGAATGGAGAAAAGACCCGGCCCATTGGAACGGTTAATCGTCTCATCAACAGGAAAACGGAAAAATGTCAAAACAACAATTTGAAAGCAACGTCAAGCCTATTCCCTACGCGCAGTCGTGCGTCTATGCCAAATTGGCCGACTTGAACAATCTGGCCGTCATCAAGGAACGGTTCAACGACCCGTCGGTACGTGCCATGATGTCGGGCCAGGTGCCGGAAGACAAGTTGAACCAACTGAACGAACGTATCCAGGAAATGACATTCGACACGGACTCCGTGAGTTGTAACATTTCCCCGTTGGGAGAGGTTTCGTTGCGCATCATCGAACGTGAGGAACCGAAATGTATCAAATTTGAAACGGTCAATTCCCCTATCCATCTCAACCTGTGGATTCAACTGTTGCCCACTTCCGAAACGGCATGCAAGATGAAACTGACGGTAGGAGCCGACCTCAACCCGTTCATCAAAGGTATGGTGGCCAAACCGCTGAAAGAGGGTGTAGAGAAACTGGCGGACATGTTGGCCATGATTCCATACGGAGCTTAATCACACAAAGACAATATGGCAAGCAAACTTTGGGAAAAAAACACGGAAGTCAATCAAGAAATAGAAAAGTTCACGGTCGGCCGCGACCGTGAACTTGATTTGTATCTGGCCCGGTACGACGTACTGGGTTCCATGGCGCACATCACCATGCTGGAATCCATCGGACTGCTCGGCAAGGACGAGCTGCCGGTGCTGCTGGAAGAACTGCGCCGCATCCATGCCGACATCGAAGCCGGACGCTTCATCATCGAAGAGGGCGTGGAAGACGTGCACTCGCAAGTGGAACTGCTCCTCACCCGTAAACTGGGCGACATGGGGAAAAAGATTCATAGCGGCCGGTCGCGTAACGACCAGGTATTGGTGGACCTGAAACTGTTCACCCGCGCGCAACTTCAGGACATCGCAGAAGAAGTCAGAGTGCTGTTCGAAGAACTGCAAGCCCAAAGCGAACGCTACAAAGGGATGCTCATGCCGGGATACACCCACCTTCAGGTGGCCATGCCTTCCAGTTTCGGACTATGGTTCGGAGCCTACGCGGAAAGTCTGGTGGACGACCTGCTTTTCCTTCAGGCCGCCTACAAGATGACCAACCGCAACCCGCTCGGTTCTGCCGCCGGTTACGGTTCATCGTTCCCCCTCAACCGTACGCTGACCACCGAACTCCTCGGATTCGATTCGATGAACTACAACGTGGTCTACGCCCAGATGGGACGCGGAAAGATGGAACGCAACGTGGCCTTCGCCCTTGCAGGCATCGCCGGGACGCTGAGCAAACTGGCTTTCGATGCCTGCCTGTTCAACTCGCAAAACTTCGGTTTCGTCAAGTTGCCGGACAACTGCACCACGGGGTCAAGCATCATGCCGCACAAGAAAAACCCGGATGTGTTCGAACTGACGCGTGCCAAATGCAACAAAATCCAGGCACTGCCCCAACAGATTATACTCATTATGAACAATCTGCCGTGCGGCTACTTCCGCGACCTGCAAATCATCAAGGAAGTCTTCCTGCCCGCTTTCGAAGAATTGAAGGACTGCCTGCGCATGGCGGCCTACATTATCAATAAGATACAAGTGAACGAGCATATCCTTGACGACCCGAAATACGACAACATGTTCAGCGTAGAAGAAGTGAACCGGCTGGCGACGGACGGCATGCCGTTCCGCGATGCTTACAAGAAAGTGGGACTGGACATCGAAGCCGGAAACTTTACCCCCGACAAACGCGTGCACCATACCCACGAAGGAAGTATCGGCAACTTATGCAACGACAAGATACATGAGCTGATGGAACAAGTGTGGAGCGGTTTTAACTTCGCCCGTACCCGTGAAGCGGAAAACCGTCTGCTCGGAAGATAAGAAGCAGCACAATAAAAGGCAAAAAACTCCGTTTCTTTGATATGAAAAGAATACGGAGTTTTTTTATATTCACGGCATTGCTATGCCTCACGGCCTGCAAGGAGGACGTACAAAACACCTACTCCAACTATCCGGCCTATTTCGTGTACAAAAACGTCAATACTGTACCGCAACTCAACGCGGCTCTGAACAGTTTGGGAGTCTATACGACCATCCGCCGCGACCGCGACCGTTTCCTGTTCACAGACGAAAGCGGACACACCACTCCGGTCAATGCCACTGCCATTGCCGGTAACTCTTCCATTCAAATGGGTATCGCCGGTTTCATTGCCGGCCTGCCCAACATCCCCGAACTGGGCAGCACGACTTCCCTGCCCGTCTGCTACGATTTGGCCTGCCCCAACTGTTATTCTGCCTACAATATATCCCGCGCCCTGCAACTGAAAGAAGGCGGTTATGCCGCATGCGTATCCTGCGGCCGGACTTACAACCTGAACAATCAGGGACAAATCAGTATCGGTGAGGAAGGGGTAAGCCTGTTCCGTTATCGCATCACGTATTCCGGTAACACGATGGTCATCAACAACCGATAAAAAATAAAAGAAAAATTTGGTGCAACCCCCGAAATACGCTATCTTTGCAGCCGTAATACACAAGTCCCCTGCGGAAATAGCTCAGTTGGTAGAGCACGACCTTGCCAAGGTCGGGGTCGCGAGT
>OIAL01000930.1_pt1 | contig 10681 bp, 10 predicted proteins | sample 1580691 | NCBI WGS metagenome assembly OIAL01 (sample SAMEA3882530, study PRJEB24775) | human gut metagenome | biome: human-associated habitat; feature: intestine environment; material: feces | place: Netherlands | collected 2009/2010
CAGCTTCCGGTCTATAAGGCAATCGTTGTTGTAGTCATCGTTGTCCTTCAGAGCCCGGTATTCAAGAAATTTATTGCAGTGCAGAAAGAAAAAAGAACATCAAAGGCTGCAGTGAAAGGAGGAGCTAACTAATGAAAGCAAAAGTATCCGGAACAAAAAAGAAAATTAACGGAACGACATTCCTCCTTATGATTACAATTTTACTGTTTGTTGTAATGTACGCAGCAGGTATGATCGTATTTAACGACAAAGGTTTTGCAAAACCGCAGATGTTCCTGAATCTGTTCATTTCCAATGCAGGTCTTCTGGTTATCGCGATGGGCGAAACGATCGTTATGATCACAGCTGGAATCGATATCTCAGTTGGTTCTGTTACAGCACTTGTATGTATGGTTGCTGCAAACAGATGGAAAATCACGGTGCAAGCGCTTATACCGCACTTCTTATGGCACTGGTGATCGGACTTCTCTTTGGTCTGGTTCAGGGATTCCTGGTATCTTATCTGGAGATCCAGCCATTCATTGTTACACTGGCAGGTATGTTCTTTGGACGTGGTATGACATCAATCATCAGTACTGATATGATTTCTATCAAAAATAAGACATTCCTTGCATGGGCTAATTATAAGATTTATCTCCCAATCGGATCATACAGCCGTCGTGGAAAATTCATCCCGGCATACATATATCCGACTGTTATCATCGCAATACTGATCTTTATTGTCATTGCGATCATCATGAAATATACAAAATTCGGTCGAGAAGTATATGCCATCGGTGGAAATGCACAGAGTGCTATGATGATGGGATTAAATGTAAAGAAAACAAAATTCAAAGCATACGTTCTGGACGGACTGCTTGCAGGATGCGGCGGATTCCTCTTCTGCTTAAACAGCTGTTCCGGATTCGTAGAGCAGGCCAAAGGTCTTGAAATGGATGCGATCTCAGCTTCCGTTATCGGTGGTACACTGTTAAGCGGTGGTGTAGGAACACCATTTGGTACAGTCTTTGGTGTATTGATCAAAGGAACGATCTCAAGTCTTATCACCACACAGGGAACACTTTCCAGCTGGTGGGTACGTATCGCACTTTCCGCATTACTGTGCTTCTTCATTGTATTACAGTCAATCATCGGAAGTATGAAGAAAAAGAATTAGAGATCATACATAAAACTGACAAACCTCAATATGATATATATAAATTAAATCTATGTACAAAAAAGGATTCTGCATTGCAGAATCCTTTTTGTATTGCGTGCGTTATCTTGTATGACGTCTGTAACTTGCAGGTGTCTCTTCGTATTTCTCCTGAAATAATTTGTAGAAATATCCCTTGTTATGATATCCTACCGAATCGGCAATCTCTTCGATACTCTTGTCAGTCGACACAAGCAGATGTTCCGCACGTTCCAGCCGGATCTGCTGGACATAAGCGGAATAGGTAAGTCCGGTCTTTCGTTTGATCAGGCGGTTGAAGTAATCCTCCTGATAGTGGAATTCATCCACCAGATCCTGGATGGTGATATCTCTGAAATGTGCCCGGATATAGTCCGAAATCTCTTCGAATACGATCCAGTTCATCGTCTGCTTCTGCTCTTTGGAAAGAGAAAAATCATACTGTGTACTTAAGATCCGGAAGATCCGGAATAACAGACCTTTTGTAATATATCTGGAACCACTGTCCGGCGAATAAGATTCTTTCAAAAGCAACAAAAGACTGTCGTCCAGAGATTCGCTTGCCCCGTCGGATGGTCGGAAATGCAGAAATTGCTGGACATCCTTTTGCTTTAACAATGCAGACTGCAGGAAGGAAAGAATCTTCTGCGGGGTACTGTTCTCATTCATGATCTCCGTAAACATATCGTTGGCAATTCCGATAAAAAGTACGACCCCAGACTGGTCTGTCAGGCAGTCCTGGTGCAGACAGTTTTTGTCGATCAGGCAGAGATCACCTTTCTGAAAGACTACATCTTTATTCAATATCCGTTGGTGAAATTCTCCTTCCACAACATAGGAAAGTTCCAGATAATCATGCGTGTGAAGCTGCGTATATTTCCCTTCCGAATAGGAATAATGATAGCAGAAATTCTCCGGAGACGGCATCATCGTTGCATACAGGTTACCGGGAGAATCGAAGTTCCAGCATAATAAGAAGCTGCGGTCCTGACCGAGTAACGGATACGTCTTGACTTCCTGAACGGATTTGGAATATTCCGGACAGACAAGTCTTGCGCCTAATTTATGGTTTTCCGGAAGAAGCCGTGTATCGGGTCCTGTGATCCGGCGGCAAAAATCGGATAAATTCATATAAAATACCTCCTTGGATTCTCCTTAGATTATATCATAACGGAGGTCGGAATAGGTAACTATTTTCCCAAAAGTGCAGAGTTAAGAAATTGAGAAAACAAGTCCATATTTTTATAATAGAGACATAATGAAGCTGTAAATGAAACAGAAAATTTGAGCGAAAAGGAGTAATTAAACATGTTAAAAACAAAGAATTATCAGTTTTGGTTCTGCACAGGATCACAGGATCTTTATGGAGATGAGTGTCTTGCACACGTAGCAGAGCATTCAAAGATTATCGTAGATGCATTGAACAAATCAGGAAACCTTCCATATGAAGTAGTATGGAAACCAACCATGATCACAAACGAAGTAATCAGAAAGACATTCAACGAAGCTAACACAGACGAGAACTGTGCCGGTGTTATCACATGGATGCATACATTCTCTCCTGCAAAATCATGGATCTTAGGATTACAGGAATACAGAAAACCATTACTTCACTTACATACACAGTTCAACCGTGAAATCCCATACGACACAATCGACATGGACTTCATGAACGAGAACCAGGCAGCACATGGTGACAGAGAGTACGGACACATCTTCAGCCGTCTGAACATGGAACGCAAAGTTGTTGCAGGATACTGGGAAGACGAAGACGTTCAGAAACAGATCGGATCATGGATGCGTACAGCAGTAGGTGTTGTAGAAAGCAGCCACGTGAGAGTTATGCGTGTAGCTGACAACATGAGAAACGTAGCCGTAACAGAAGGCGACAAAGTAGAAGCTCAGATCAAATTCGGATGGGAAGTAGATGCTTATCCTGTAAATGAAGTTGTAGAAGCTGTTAATGCAGTATCTCAGGCTGATATCGACACATTAGTAGAAGAATACTATGACAAATATGACATCCTTCTTGAAGGAAGAGATGAGAAAGAATTCCGTGAGCATGTAGCAGTACAGGCTGGAATCGAACTTGGATTTGAAAGATTCCTGGATGAGAATAACTATCAGGCAGTTGTAACACACTTCGGAGATCTTGGCGGACTGAAACAGCTCCCAGGACTTGCAATGCAGAGACTGATGGAAAAAGGATACGGATTCGGAGCAGAAGGTGACTGGAAGACAGCTGCTATGGTTCGTGTTATGAAGATCATGACTCAGGGAATGAAGGACGCTAAGGGAACTTCATTCATGGAAGATTACACATACAACCTTGTATCAGGTAAAGAAGGCGTTCTGGAAGCTCACATGCTGGAAGTTTGCCCGACAATCGCAGATGGCAAGATCAGCATCAAAGAGCAGCCACTTAGCATGGGTAACAGAGAAGATCCTGCAAGACTTGTATTCACATCTAAGACAGGTCCGGCTATCGCAACATCTCTGATCGACCTTGGTGACAGATTCCGTCTGATCATCAACGATGTAGACTGCAAGAAGACAGAGAAACCAATGCCAAAACTTCCAGTAGCAACAGCATTCTGGACACCACAGCCGAACTTAAAGGTTGGAACAGAAGCATGGATCCTGGCAGGAGGAGCTCACCACACAGCATTCTCTTATGATTTAACAGCAGAGCAGATGGGTGACTGGGCAGCATGCATGGGAATCGAAGCTGTATACATTGATAAGGATACAACAATCAGACAGTTCAAGAATGAACTCCTGTGGAACAGCGTTGCATACCGCAAATAATCAAATAAAGAATTACGGGTAAAAGATTATATTTGCAGGGGATATCGAAATAGATATTTCCCTGCAAAAATAGTATAATGGAGATATTAAGAAAACTTAAAATATAATGTTTAGGAGGAAGCGTACAATGAGCAATGTAAAAGAGATCATTGAAAGCGGAAAAGCATATCTTGGAATCGAATTCGGTTCTACAAGAATTAAAGCAGTACTGATCGATGAGGAGCACAATCCGATCGCATCCGGAAGCCATACATGGGAGAACCGTTATGAGAACGGACTGTGGACATACTCTCTGGACGATATCTGGGCAGGTCTTCAGGACAGCTACCGCGATATGGCAGAAAATGTACAGAAAGAATACGGAGTAACGATCAAGAAACTGGGAGCGATCGGATTCAGTGCCATGATGCACGGATATATGGCATTTGACAAAGAAGGAAAGCTTCTTGCACCATTCCAGACATGGAGAAACAGCAATACAGGAAAAGCTTCCGAAGTGCTGGTAGATCTGTTCCAGTATAATATTCCGCTGAGATGGAGTATCGCACATCTGTATCAGTGCATTCTGGATAAAGAAGATCATGTAAAAGATATCGCATTCACGACAACACTTGCAGGATATATCCACTGGCAGATGACAGGTGAGAAGGTTCTTGGTGTAGGAGATGCATCCGGAATGTTCCCAATCGACATGAATACAAAAGACTATGATGAAGAAATGATCCAGAAGTTCGATAAACTCATCGAAGGTGAGAACTATCCATGGAAAATAAAAGAGATTCTTCCTAAAGTTCTGGTAGCAGGAGACGCAGCCGGTATCCTGACAGAAGAAGGAGCAAAGAAACTTGACCCTACAGGTAATCTGGAAGCCGGAATCCCGCTTTGTCCTCCGGAAGGAGATGCAGGAACAGGTATGGTAGCTACAAACAGCGTAGCACAGCGTACAAGCAACATTTCCGCTGGTACTTCATTCTTCTCTATGGTTGTCCTTGAGAAACCTCTGAAAGACTTACATACAGAGATCGACATGGTTACAACACCTGACGGAAGTCTGGTTGCCATGGTACATTCCAATAACGGAACAACAGATTTGAATGCATGGGTAAATCTGTTCAAAGAATTCGCTGATTCTATCGGAGCAGACGTAGACATGAATCAGATGTATGGAACACTTTACAATAAAGCACTGGAAGGCGATGCTGACTGTGGTGGAATCCTTTCTTATGGTAACTACGCAGGCGAGCCTATCACAAATGTAGAAAAAGGACGCCCAATGGTAGTCAGAACACCAGAGACAAAATTCAATCTGGCTAACTTCATGAGATCTCACCTGTACACAGCACTTGGTGTTATCAAAGTCGGAATGGATATCTTAACAAAAGACGAAGGTGTTGAGATTGATACCGTTCTTGGACATGGCGGACTCTTCAAGACAAAAGGTGTCGGACAGAAGATCCTTGCAGATGCGATCAACACACCTGTAGTAGTTATGGAGACAGCAGGCGAAGGCGGACCATGGGGAATGGCTATCCTTGCTGAGTACATGGTAAAACGTGAAGAAGGAGAGAAGCTGGAAGACTACCTGAAGAATAAAGTATTCGGAAGCGATGCCGGAAGCAGAATCGATCCGGATCCGGAAGGCGTAGCTGGATACGAAGCATTTATGGAGACATACAAGAAAGGTCTTGACGTAGAGCGCAGAGCTTGTGCAGATCTGTAAGAAATATTATATGAAAGCAGAGGGGGCATAGGTTATGTCCCCGTATCTGCATATTCTTATATACAAGGGGAAAATGTTGATAACAGCTTTTCCGCAGTAACAGAAATATAAAGGAGATAGAAAGAGATGCTGGAAGAATTAAAAAAAGAAGTATATGAAGCAAACATGCTTCTTCCAAAATATGACCTGGTAACATTCACATGGGGAAATGTAAGCGGAATCGACCGTGAAAAAGGTCTTTTCGTAATCAAACCAAGTGGAGTAGATTATGACAAATTAACACCGGAAGATATGGTAGTTGTAGACCTTCAGGGTAATAAAGTAGAGGGAGACTTAAATCCATCTTCTGATACAGCAACACATGTAGAGCTGTATAACAGATTTCCGAACATTGGTGGTGTTGTACATACACATTCTCCTTGGGCAACAAGCTGGGCTCAGGCAGGAAGAGGAATCCCTTGCTACGGAACTACACATGCAGATTACCTGTACGGAACAGTACCATGTGTAAGAAATCTTACAAAAGAAGAAATCGATGAAGCTTATGAGAAAAATACAGGTGTCCTGATCGCAGACAGATTCGATGAAGATGATCTGGACTATGTTGCAACACCTGCAGTACTCTGCAAGAACCATGGACCATTCACATGGGGCAAAGATGCTCACGAAGCAGTTCACAACGCAGTAGTATTAGAGGAAGTTGCCAAGATGGCAGCAAGATGCGAAATGATCAACCCAGACGTTAAACCTGCACCACAGGAATTACAGGATAAGCATTACTATAGAAAACATGGAGCAAATGCTTATTATGGACAGCCGGGGAAATAAATGTGGTTGACATTTAATTCATTAGGCTGGTGGATATCCGGACCGGGAGACCAATCGTGTTAAAAAATTAAATAAAAAAAGGACTGCATTATTTGGGAGGAGTGCAGTCCTGAGGAAAAAGTTATGAAAAAGATTTAAAGTGTTGTTTTTTCGAACAATTTATAGTATAGAGTGCAATTGTGATGAAAGTGTGATGAAAAGACGAACGAATTGTTAATAATTGTGAAGTGACTACAAGAGACACTGCCAGTGATGACAGTGTCTCTTGTAGTCATTTGGTTCTATACTGTTGTGAACAGGTCGATAGACTGTCCTGTCATAACTGCCGGTGAATCTGCCAGCAGGTAGATGATTGCTTTTGCAACATCTTTTGAGCTTCCCATCGGGCAGCCGTCCTGTCCTACAGAGTGGTTGTAGACTCTCTGCCCCGGTGTGTCCACGATTCCAGGAGATACGGCATTGCATTTGATTCCGTATTCTTTGGTCTGGATAGCAGTTGTCTTGGTCATGGTTACGATACCGCCTTTTGCAACAGCGTATGCACCCATCTGAGATGCAATACGACCCATTCTTGAAGATACATTTACGATATCTCCTTTTCCTTGTTTTATCATTACAGGTACAACATTTTTAGTTACAAGGAATGGGATTCTCAAGTTTGTTTTGATGATCTGATCCCACTGTTCTTCTGACCATTCCCAGATCTTAATCGCCTGATGTTCGATATTTTTGTAGATCTCTTTTGGGTATCCGCCTGCATTGTTAACGAGAATATCAATTCTTCCGTATTTATCAACAACAGTTTTGACCATGTCGGCAACCTGTTCTCCGTCTGTAAGGTCTCTGGAAAGTGAGATTGCTGTTCCGCCGGCATCTTCGATCATTTTTACTGTTTCATCAAGATCAGACTGTGTTCTTGCTACTGTTACGACAGTGGCACCTTCAGCAGCGATAGCAAGTGCTGCGTCACGTCCGATTCCTTTTCCTGATCCTGTTACAATTGCGATTTTTCCTTCTAATTTACCCATGATATATATCCTCCAAAATTACATTCATTATTTTCTGATTACGAAGTGCCATATAAGGCCGGTTCGTAGAATTGTTGTTATTTATACAAGCCTTGCTGTTTCAGCAAAGAACTGAATGTCTGTAGCTTCGATGTAGCTGTCACCGATTTCATGAAGTAGTATGACGTTGAGATTACCGTTCAGATTCTTCTTATCTAAGGCAATCGCTTCGGTCAATGTCCCAAGAGTGAGACCGCATTCAAAAGGAAGTCCGTAGGTCTTTAAAACCTTCTGGATACGTTCTGCAGTTCCTTTTGGTGTTAATCCTTTTTCTTCGGCAATCCTGGTGATCTGATACATGCCGATGGCAACGGCTTCGCCATGACTTTCCCGCTGATAATGGAAATGTTGTTCAATGGTGTGAGCCAGTGTATGTCCGAAATTCAGTAACATACGCTCACCTGTGTCAAACTGATCATTTTCTACAACCATTCGTTTGATATCTACACAGCGTGTGATGATGGCAGGCAGTTCTTCTTTTAAATCTTCAAAAGAACTGTGTGATTCCAAGGTACTAAATAAATCCGCATCTTTGATGCAGCCGTATTTGATAACTTCTCCCATACCATCGTTGATAAATCGTTCCTTCAGCGTGTTAAGTACCAGTGGATCGATCAGCACCAGTGAAGGCTGATAGAATGCGCCGACCAGATTCTTGCCTTCCGGAAGGTCTACTGCGACTTTTCCACCGACAGAAGAATCAACCTGCGCCAACAGTGAAGTTGGGATCTGTACCAGTCTTACACCTCTTAGATAACTGGAAGCGGCAAATCCTGCAAGATCACCGATGACACCGCCGCCAAGAGCGATGACCAGATCACTACGGGAAATCTTTGCCTCCAGCATTGCCTTGTAGACAGTCGGAAGTGTCTGGAAATCCTTGGTTGATTCACCGTGAGGAAGTACCAGATGGTGGCATTCGTAAGTGGAGTCCAATGTATGGATCAGCCGGTCACCATATAACGGAAATACATTGTCATCGGAAATGATCATAATGCGTTTTCCGTGGTAGATCTTTCGGATGTAATCTCCGGCCTGGGATAATATGTTGTTTTCAATATAGATAGGATAACTGTCTTTTCCCAGATTAACTGTAAGTTTCATAATATATACTCCTGTAAGGTTTTTGTCTGAACCGCCATGCGTTCGTAAGGAACTGCCAGTGGCAGGTTATCTGCATTAGATCGTCTTGCCGACAATACCTGCAATCTGTGAAACCTTTTTGATCAATTCGTCGTATTTCTTAGGTTTTAATGACTGAGCTCCGTCGCAGAGTGCGGATTCCGGATCATTGTGTACTTCTATCATCAGTCCGTCGGCTCCTGCTGCTACAGCGGCCATTGCCATAGAATCTACTAACCACCATTTGCCGCCCGCATGACTTGGGTCAACGATGATCGGAAGATGTGTCAATTTACGAAGTACCGGGATACTCTGAAGATCCAGAGTATTTCTTGTATAGCTTTCGAAAGTACGGATTCCGCGTTCGCAGAGGATGACATTTTCATTACCGGATGCCATGATGTATTCTGCTGACATGATCCATTCTTCGTAAGTTGCGTTCAGACCTCTCTTTAAAAGGATTGGACGGTCAAGTTGTCCTAATTCTTTTAACAGATCGAAGTTCTGCATGTTACGTGCACCGATCTGGATAAGATCTACTTTCTCGTTAAAGATATCGAGGTATTTGTCTGACATCAGTTCGGTTACGATCGGAAGTCCTGTTGCTTCTTTTACAGCTGTTAAGATGTCGAGTCCTTCCAGTCCGAGTCCCTGGAATGAATAAGGACTTGTTCTTGGCTTGAATGCACCTCCGCGAAGTAAGTTGGCTCCGGAAGCTTTTGCAGCCTGAGCGATTTCAAGTACCTGTTCGTAAGATTCTACGGAACAAGGACCGGCGATCATTGCCAGGTTGTCGCCGCCAACTTTTACACTGGATACATCGATGATGGAATCTTCCGGATGGAATGCACGGTTGGCTAATTTGTATGGCTCCTGTACATGCATAACTTTATCGACTGCAGAATCAATTTCGAATAATTTGGAATCGACTTTGGCTGTGTCACCGATACAACCGATAACTGTCATCTCTTCGCCCTGTACAACGTGTGTGTTAAGTCCTCTCTTTTTGACCATGTTCTCGACACGAGAAACATCATCTTTTGTAGTGCGTGGTTTTAATACGATAATCATAATAAATATCCTCCAACATGTATGATAATTGTGCCTGTGTGATATTTTTCCCCGTGTGAGTCTAGTATAGTCGCACTGTAAAATATTCGCACTGCAAAACTTTAAATACTTAAAGTGTGAAACTAATGATATATTAACGCAATGGGATTTGATTGTCAACACTTTTATTCGATAAATTCTTTCATTTTTAAAAAAGTGTGTTAGACTAAAATTGTATAGTAAAAAAGGAGTGGGAAAATGGTAAGTGTTTGGGCAGCAGATATTACACCATTACTAATAGAAGAGACGTATCAGGCATATTATGATAAAGTGCCTGAGTGGAGAAAAGATAAAGCGGATAAACTTAAAAATGTGGATGACAAAGCAAGGAGTGTCGGTGCCTGGATATTGTGGGAAAAGATGAAGAAGTCTCTGAGACTTCCGGAATCGGCAGTTTTCAATCTGTCACATTCGGGAAAATATGTATTGTGTGCCTGTAGTGACCGTGAAGATGTTCAGACAGGCTGTGATGTGGAGATGAAGGGAAAGCTGCGGATGCCGGTGGCAGAACGGTATTTTTGCCGGGAAGAATGTGAGATCATCCGCAATGGGAAGGATGAAAAAGAACAGGCGGAGTGGTTTTACCGCTTCTGGGTATTAAAAGAAAGCTTTATGAAGGCAACCAGAAGAGGAATGGGCCTAGACATGCGCACATATGAATTTGCCTGGGGACAGGACGGCATACCATATCTGAAAAAGCAGCCTGAGGAATATTCGGAGAAATATCTGTGCAGGGAGTACGAACTGGAGCAGGGGGACGCAAGGGTCGCGGTAATTACGACAGATAATGAGATCGAGGGGAGATTACACGAAGTCAGACTTGCTTAATAAAGGGGTGTATGAACATGAAAC
>OIAL01000931.1_pt1 | contig 10680 bp, 8 predicted proteins | sample 1580691 | NCBI WGS metagenome assembly OIAL01 (sample SAMEA3882530, study PRJEB24775) | human gut metagenome | biome: human-associated habitat; feature: intestine environment; material: feces | place: Netherlands | collected 2009/2010
CGTTTCTGGTTCCGGTGCTGATTATGACTTATTATTCGGTCATCGGCGGCTGGATTACGAAATATTTTGTGGAATATCTGGTATCTGGGGACAACGTGCCTGCACAGGACGGATATTTCACTTCATTTATCACGTCAAAGGCAGCCCCGATCGTGTTTATGCTTTTGTTTCTGGTGCTGACAGCAGCGGTCGTTTACTGCGGTGTGGAAAAGGGAATCGAAAAGGTTTCGAGCTTTATTATGCCTGTGCTGGTTGTTCTGATTGTGGCGATTGCGTTTTTTTCCCTGACGCTGTCGGCAGAAGGGGAGGATGGTGCGGTTCGGACGGGAATGCAGGGACTGGCGATTTATCTGCTGCCGGATTTTCATGGACTGACGGTGAAACGGTTTCTGGAAATTTTGCTGGATGCGATGAGCCAGCTGTTTTTCTCCCTGAGTGTTTCGATGGGCATCATGGTGACTTATGGTTCCTATGTAAAAGATGACGTGGACTTAAATAAAACGACGAACCAGATCGAAATTTTTGATACAGGAGTTGCATTCCTCGCTGGAATGATGATTCTGCCTGCGGTTTATGTGTTCCTTGGAAAAGAGGGCATGGCGTCCGGTCCCAGCCTGATTTTCATTTCGCTGCCGAAGGTTTTTGCGGCGATGAGAGGCGCAGGAAGAATCGTGGCAATCGCCTTTTTCCTGATGATGGGCTTTGCGGCGCTGACATCGTGTGTATCCGTTATGGAAACGCTGGTTGCAAACTGTATGGAAGTATTTCATCGGACACGCAAAAAGATGTGTGGACTGATCGGTGTTTATTCGCTGGTAACGGCGGTGCTGATCTGCCTTGGCTACAACGTGCTTTACTTTGAACTGCCGCTGCCAAACGGTTCCACCGGACAGCTGCTCGATGTGATGGACTATATCAGCAACAGCTTTTTGATGCCGTTTATTTCATTGCTGACGAGCATTCTGATCGGCTGGGTGATTGGCCCGGACTGGATCGTTGGTGAGGTGGAGAAAAACGGTGAGCGCTTTACAAGGGCGAAGCTGTATCGTTTTATGATCAAATACGTCGTGCCGGTTGTGATGCTGATCCTGTTTTTGACCTCAACGGGACTGTTGAATAGGATTGCGTAAGAATTTTGTGCTGTAATAGGGGTTCAGGGAGCGCTGCCACTGTTTGTTGGCTGCAGGCAAGCTGCTTGCAGGAAGAAAGGCACTTTTGGTCACAGGGGCAAGGCAGATAGGAAAGACATGGCTTATTAGAAATGAGAACGAGGCTATCCCATCAGTTTATGACTGCAGGATAGCCTCGTTTTTTAGTTGTCAGCCTCCGTTGTAACGAGAACTTCTTCAGCCGGAGGCGCGTTCGTTTCAAATCCCAGTATTCGTTTACAGCTGTTTATTCTGCCGCCGGAGCATCGGATTCGGAAGCGGTTTCCTCAGTCTTTACATCGCCGGAGGTCTCCTCAGCTTTTGGAGCATCGGTCGCCGGAGCAGCGGAAGCCTCCTTTGCAGCCTCTTCCTCTGCAATTGCCTCTGCAGCCTCCTTTGCCTCTGCAGCAGCTTCGGCTACAGTGGTGTGAACCTTGTCTGCTACGTAGCGGGCAGCGTCTTTGGCCAGATCAGCGGCAGCACTTCCGGCCTGCTTTGCAGCGCCGGCAGCAGTGTGAGCGGCTTCCTCGACAGCCTGTACATCTTCGTTGCTGCGAACCTTGTCGACCGTTTCGTTGATCTTGCCGGTTACGGTTTCGTATTCGCTGCTGTTTTTGATTCTGGAAACGGTGTCGCCGACTTTATTGAAAACAGTGTCGCGCAGCTGGACAGCCTTATCCTGAGCAGCCTTTAAGTCCAGGGTCACATAGGTATGCCCGTCCTCTTTCGTTTCGGAAGAAAAGACGGGAGTATCTTCTTTTGCTTCTTCTTTTGCTTCCTCCGGATGCTCGCTTTCATCAACGAAATCATCGTCCGTGAAATCGGTGTCGTCAAAGTCATCCTCTGGGTCTTTTTCGAAATCATCCTCTTCTTCCGGAGCTTCCTGCACTGCGGCTTTTTTATTCTGGAGATAATAATAAGCAGCGGCAGCAGCGGTGCCGGCGGTAACTGCGAGAGTGAAAAGTTTTCCTAATTTTTTAGCCATAATAATGCCCTCCATACATATACCAGTATATGGTTACTTATTTCTCTCATTTTAATACTATTTTATGAAAATGAAAAGGTCAGTATGTATGAAAAATCTATAAACTTAACATTGAAGTGACCCTGCAGGTATGATAGAATGAAACGACTCAGAAAGTCAATGACGCGGGGACAGACACATGAATGATAAATTTTTTGATTTGAAACAGGAAAAGCAGGACCGGATGATCAACGCATCTCTGAAGATTTTTTCCAGGGGCGGCTATCGACACGCCAGCACGGATGAGATCGTAAAGGAGGCGGGGATCAGTAAGGGACTGCTTTTTCATTATTTTGGAAGTAAACTGGGGCTGTACGGATTTCTGTTTGACTACAGCGCGCGCTTTATGTTGTTGGAGCTTTCCAGAGAGGTAAAACGTTCCGAAACGGATTATTTTGCCCTGACAAAGCAGATGGAACAGGCGCGGATGCAGGTGATGAAGCTTTATCCGTATATGCAGCGGTTTCTGGATGTTGCGGTAAAAGAAGAGAATACGGAAGCGGTGGAGCGGATCGCGGAAAAGAAGCTGGATTACGAGGATCGGCTGCGGGCATACAGCATGCAGGCAGATTACTGCATTTTTGCACCATACGGGGATTCTGTGCGTGTGACAAAAATGGTGCGCTATACGATCGACGGGCTGACCGATGAGATGTCGGAGCGCTACGATTTTTCCCCGGAGAAACTTTTTGCAGAGATCTGCGCTTATCTGGACACGCTGCGGCGGATGACCATAAAAGAGGCTTAAAGGCGCAAGCAACTGCGGAATGGAGGAAGAAGAGTGAAAGAAAAGCTTTATACGATACCGCTGAATGATGCGGTAAATGCGGGCGATGAGTGCCCTTTTTGTTATATCGAGCGGAATGTAGAGCAGGATCTGATGGATTTTGTGCTTGGCTCCTGCGCTTCGTACATGGAGAGCGATGTCCGTGAGGATACAGACCGGGAAGGATTTTGCCGCACGCACATGAAAAAAATGTTCGATTACGGCAACACCCTTGGCAATGGCTGGATTTTAAAAACCTACTATAAAAAACTGCTGTCCGAAATGGATGGCGAATTCAGGCATTTCAGGCCGCAGAAGCAGTCGATGGGGGACAAGCTGCGCAAAATTGCGCCGAAAAACTCCGTGGCAGACTGGGTGCAGAAAAAGGAAAGCACCTGTTATATCTGCGACCGTTTCCAAAAAGAATACGAGCGCTATCTGGACACTTTTTTCTATTTATATGAAAAAGACCCGGATTTCAAAGCACGGATTGCGAAGAGCAAGGGCTTTTGTCTGCATCATTTTGGGGAGCTTTGCAGCAGCGCGGATACCAGACTGTCGGAAAAGGAAAAAGAGACCTTTTTCCCGGAAATTTTCGAGATCATGCAGAAAAATATGGAGCGTATGAGCGCAGATGTGGACTGGCTGATTGAAAAATTCGATTACCAGAACAAGGACGCGGACTGGAAAAATTCCAAAGATGCCATACAGCGCGGAATGCAGAATATCCGGGGCGGTTACCCGGCCGATCCGGTTTATAAAATGAATAAATAGACAGGAGAAATGAGAAAAAAGACATGAGTAATGCAAAAGAAACCAAAGTAGAAGACCACGATTATTCCCTGCAGCCGGTGCCTCAGTTTGCACGGCGCAGGCTGCTGACAATGTTTATGATCATGCTTGGCTTTACGTTTTTTTCAGCCAGCATGTGGACGGGACAGACGCTGGGTGACAGCCTTGATCTGTCCGGCTTTATCGGTTCCCTGATCCTGGGAGGTATCATTCTTGCAATTTATACCGGCTCTCTGGCTTATGTCGGTGCCAAAACCGGACTTTCCCTGGATCTGCTGGCACAGCATTCCTTCGGTGCAAAGGGCTCCTATTTGCCGTCTGTGCTGACCAGCTTTACCCAGATCGGATGGTTTGGCGTAGGTGTTGCGATGTTTGCAATTCCGGTTGCAAAACTGATCGCTCCGGAAAATCCCTGGCTACCTTATTTGCTCGTTGCGATTGCCGGCATTTGCATGACCGGTTCCGCATTTTTCGGAATTAAGGCGATGACCATCGTCAGCTATATTTCCGTTCCGCTGATCGCAATTCTCGGCATTACGGCGATGGTAATGGCGGTCAAAACCGGTGACGTTCCGCTGGCTGAAAAATTTGCAGAAAGCCAGGGTATGAGCGTCATTGCAGGCGCCGGACTGGTCATCGGTTCGTTTGTCAGCGGCGGTACGGCAACTCCGAACTTTGCAAGATTTTCCAAAACGGCACTGCAGTCCGTTATCGTCACAGTAGTCGCATTCTTTATCGGCAACAGTCTGATGTTCTGCTTCGGCGCGTTCAGCGGCGTTTATGTAGGCGGAAACGATATTTTTGAAGTTATGGTTGCGCTGAACCTGACGGTATTTGCGATTATCGTCCTGGGCTTAAATATCTGGACAACCAATGATAACGCGCTTTATACCGCAGGTCTTGGACTGTCCAATATCACAAAAGTGCGTAAACGTCCGATGGTTGTAATTTCCGGTATTCTGGGAACCGTAACCGCGGTATGGCTGTACAACAATTTTGTCGGCTGGCTGAATATCTTAAACTGCACACTGCCTCCGGTTGGCATGATTGTTGTACTTGGCTATTTCTGCCATAAAGAAGAATACGAAAAATGGGATGTGATTCCCAGACAGGTCAACTGGTTCGCAATCGCAGGCGTCCTCATCGGCGCGGCTGTTGCAAATCTGGTTCCGTGGGGCATCGCTTCTGTCAACGGTATGGTTATTGCAGCGGTATGCTACCTCGTTGGCGAACTGGTAGAACGGAAGAAGAAATAAATTCGAAGAAAATCGAAAAAGAGAAGCGTCAAATTCTGCAAAACAGAGTGGAATTTGGCGCTTATTAACTTTGCTGACTTCTGCAAGCTCCTGATGGAAGGCGGAATCCTTCCGAGAGTATATAAAAGAACAGTTTATTTGTAGAATCAGTGAATGGAAATATGATATAATGAGCACGAAAGAAAAACAAGCGACGCCGAAGGCGGCATTTGTTTTTCTCGTGCCATTAGCGAACGAGCAGCCTGCGTAGCAGGCGGTAAAGCGCGTCAGCGCGGGCTCGTGAGCGAGCGAGAGCACAAGTGAGTCAGCGTTCTTGCATGACTGACAGTCGAAAGTAAGGCACACGGGAGAAAGATTGTAAAAAGCGTGCGCGGAAATGAGAGAAAACATGACATTACGAGAATTACCAATTGGAAAAACAGCTACAATTAAATCGGTCGGAGGAGAGGGTGCGCTTCGGCAGCACTTTCTGGATATGGGACTGATTCCGCAGGGCGACGTGACGATGGTGAAATATGCGCCCATGGGCGATCCGATGGAGCTGCGGATTCACAGCTATGAACTGACGCTGCGTCTGGCAGATGCGGAGAAAATTGAAATAGAGAATGTGCGGGACGTCTGTCCTGAGACTTCCCGGCAGATGGGGAAACCGATTCCGCATCCGGGTCTGGGAGAAGAGGGAAAATATCACGATAAGGAAAAGGAAGATCCGCTGCCGGATCAGGAAGTGCTGACGTTTGCCCTTGCCGGCAACCAGAACTGCGGAAAAACGACACTTTTTAATCAACTGACCGGCTCAAATCAGCATGTCGGAAACTTTCCGGGTGTTACGGTAGACCGAAAGGACGGTCAGATCCGTGGACAGGAAAATACGCTGGTAACGGATCTGCCGGGCATTTATTCGATGTCCCCCTATTCCAGCGAAGAGGTTGTGACGAGAAACTTCCTGCTGGAGGAGCACCCAAAAGGAATTATCAATATCGTGGATGCGACAAATATCGAACGGAATCTTTATTTGACGATGCAGCTGATGGAGCTGGATATCCCGATGGTGCTGGCGCTTAATATGATGGATGAGGTGCGGGAAAACGGCGGTTCCATTCTGGTTAATCAGATGGAGGCGCTTCTGGGCATTCCGGTTGTTCCGATTTCTGCAGCTAAAAACGAAGGCATTGAAGAGCTGATTTCCCATGCGGTTCATGTGGCAAAGTATCAGGAGCGCCCCGGACGGGTGGATTTTTGCGACAGTGAGGAAGACGGCGGTGCCGTGCATCGGTGTCTGCATGCGATCATGCATTTTATTGAAGATCATGCAAAAGAAGCGGAGATTCCGGTGCGGTTTGCAGCTTCCAAGCTTGCAGAGGGAGATGTCCTGATCCGGGACAGCCTGAAGCTGGATGAAAATGAAAAGGAAACCCTGGAACATATCATCTGCCAGATGGAAGCAGAGCGGGGGCTGGACCGTGCAGCTGCGATTGCGCACATGCGGTTTGATTTTATCGAAAAGGTGTGCGACGAAACGGTGATTCGCCCCAAAGAGAGTAAAGAACATATCCGCAGTCAGAAAATCGACCGGATTTTAACGGGAAAATATACGGCGCTTCCGTGCTTTGCAGGCATTATGGCACTGGTGTTTTTCCTGACTTTCAGCGTAATCGGATCAGGCCTGTCAGATCTGCTCGATGCAGGGATTACGGCGCTTGGAAGCTGGGTGGATGCGCACATGACAGCGTGGAACGTAAACGATGTGATTCATTCCCTTGTGATGGACGGTATTTTTAATGGCGTCGGAAGCGTGCTGAGCTTTCTGCCCATCATTGTGACGCTGTTTTTCTTTTTGTCGCTGTTGGAGGACAGTGGATATATGGCGCGGGTTGCGTTTGTGATGGACAAGCTGCTGCGCAAAATCGGTCTTTCCGGCAGAAGCATTGTGCCGATGCTGGTTGGATTCGGATGTACCGTGCCGGGCGTTATGGCGAGCCGGACGCTGCCCTCTGCCCGGGACCGGAAAATGACGATTTTGCTGACGCCTTTTATGAGCTGTTCTGCAAAGCTGCCGATTTATGCGTTTTTCACAGCGGCGTTTTTCCCGAAACATGGGGCACTTGTGATGATTGCGCTGTATTTTGGCGGAATTTTGATCGGGATTTTGATGGCACTTTTCATGCGCGGTACGCTGTTTCAGGGAGAAGCGGTTCCTTTTGTCATGGAGTTGCCAAACTATCGGATGCCGGGAGCCAAAAATGTTGGACATCTGCTCTGGGACAAGGCAAAGGATTTTCTGCAGCGGGCCTTTACCGTTATTTTTATGGCAACGCTGGTGATCTGGTTTTTGCAGACCTTTGACCTGCATCTGAACATTGCAGCGGATTCGAAAGACAGCATACTTGCGCTGGCTGCCGGAAGCCTTGCATTTTTGTTTGCACCCATGGGCTTTGGAGACTGGCGGATCTCTACGGCGCTGATCACCGGATTTATGGCAAAGGAAAGCGTGGTTTCGACGCTTTCCGTGTTGTTTGGTTCCACCGGGGCGCTGCAGACGGTTCTGACGCCGCTTTCTGCTGCCAGCCTTCTGGTGTTCTGCCTGTTGTATACGCCCTGTGTGGCGGCGATTGCTTCGATTCGTCGGGAGCTTGGCGGAAAATGGGCGGTATTTGTCGTGGTCGGACAGTGTGTGCTCGCCTGGATAGCGGCATTTGTGGTCTATCAGGTTGGCCATTTGTTTATTTGATAACATAACGCCGGGGCTGCGGCGACTAAAATAGGAAATCAGGAGAGGTACATTATGAAAAACCAAAGCATAACCGAAGCGATGCTTCAATTTATCGAGGAGAGCCCGACGGCATTCCATGCGGCGGCAAACGTAGAAGCGCTGTTTTTGGAAAACGGCTTTGAAAAGCTGGAAAATCTGGCGGAGGGAGCTCTCGTGCCGGGCGGAAGCTATTATACGATGCAGAACGGTTCTGCGGTGCTGGCGGTGAAAATCCCCGAAAATCCTGCCAAGGGTTTCCGGATTGCAGCAAGCCACAGCGATTCTCCGTGCTTTAAAATCAAGGAAGTGCCGGAGATGAAGGTGGAAAACACCTATGTGAAGCTGAATGTGGAAAAATACGGCGGCATGATTTTAAGCCCGTGGCTGGATCGCCCGCTTTCCGTTGCCGGTCGTGTGTTTGTGGCCGGAAAAGATGGAAAGCCGGAAGCAAAGCTCGTCAATCTGAAAAAAGACCTGTTGATAATTCCCAATGTAGCGATTCATTTTAACCGGGAAATCAACAATGGCTTTGCATACAATCCGCAGACAGACATGGCACCGCTGATGGGGCTGGATCAGGAGCTTTCGATCAAAAAGCTGTGCGCAGAAGCGGCAGGCGTGGCGGAAGAGGAGATTCTTGGCAGTGATCTGTATGTGTATAACAGGGATAAAGGGCGCATCATGGGAGCGGATGATTCCCTGATCGGCGCTCCGCGTCTGGACGATCTGCAATGTGCTTATGCGACGCTGCGCGGATTTCTGGCATCGAAGCCGGAAGAATTTATCAGTGTGTATGCGCTGTTTGACAATGAAGAAGTTGGAAGCGGGACGAAGCAGGGTGCAGATTCCACGTTTTTGGAGGAGTTTCTGGAAATTGTTCTGGAAAATGTCTATCCGGATAAAAACAGGCTCTGGAAGCGCAGCTTTTATCAGAACAGCTTTCTTTTGTCCGCGGACAACGGACATGCGGTGCACCCGAACCATCCGGAGAAGACCGATCCGACTAACCGTCCGTACTTAAACGGCGGCGTTGTGCTCAAATATAACGGCAGTCAGAAATATACGACAGACGGTTATTCTGCAGCAATTGTCCGACAGATCTGCAATACCTGGGAGATCCCGCTGCAGACCTTTGCAAACCGTTCGGATATCGCAGGCGGCTCCACGCTCGGAAACATTTCTACTGCCCATGTCTCCATTCCCTCTGCGGATGTGGGACTGGCACAGCTGGCCATGCATTCTGCATTCGAGACAGCGGGGGTGAAGGATACCGAAGCACTGGCACAGCTGGCAGAGCATTTATTTGTGTGAGTTTCCTTTGACACGAGAGGACGAAATCGGAGTGTTGGTACCTGACCCCGGGAAAAATTCGCTTCAAACAAAAGGCAGCGTTTGGAAGCTATGCACCTGCAGAATTTTTGTGTGGGTATTTCTGGATAAAGGGTATGACAAAGACACAAAATCCATTCATTGCAGCGGAATGGATCCGGCGTGCAGTCAATCAGGATTATATCGAAGACAATCTGGTGGAGTACGACTGGATCCTGGCACAGGATGAGGCGCTGGCAGCCCGCATTTTAGAACTGGGCAAGCAGCGTGGCAGTGCATTTGCATTGTATCGTCAGGGAGCGGACGCCATGCAGAAAGGAAATACAGAAGAAGCGATTGCTGCATATCAAAAAGCAGCGGATGTAGGAAATGCGGAAGCCTGCTATCGGCTTGCAATATGGACAGCGCAGCAGGCAAACGGCAACCTGTCCGAGGAAGAATTCAAACAGGTATTGAGCTGGCTGAAACAGGCAGCTCAGCAGGAGCATCCGGAAGCCTGCTATTGTATGGGAGCGCTGATGGAAAAGAACCATCCGGAGGTTGCCTGCAAATATTATGAAATTGCGGCAAATCGGCAATATATTCCTGCAATGCTAAAACTGGCATTATTGTATGATAAAGAGGATACGCTGTTTGAGCAGCTGTTCTGGATGGATCGGCTGGTATGGAATGGAGAACACAGTCCGCTGAAGGATTTGCCTCGGATCCATATGCTGTATGCAGAAAAGCTGAAAAAAGAAGCGATCAGTGATCTTCAATCGGAACAGCAGCCGGAAACGTATAAATCCCGCATCGAGGCATGCAGAGAGGCTATTTTGGAAACGGGAAAGGCAATTTTCTGGCAAAAATGTATTTCCAGACAGCCGGAGAAAAATGATAAAGAAGTAAATCAGATGTATGAAGTGCAGAAGGAGCTCTATGTATATCTGGATTCCCTGGAGGATCTGAAACATTACGCGGAAAAGAAAAAGCGGATTGACGCGGAAATAGAAAAGGCAGAAGAAGAGCACGCAAGGGAAGCTGCTTTGTACGCGCAGCAAAAGAAGGAAGACGCTCTGCGGAATGCAGAGATGATGGGAGTCATTTTTGGAGCAGAGATGGAGGCATATTTGCTGGCAAGAGACTTTGCAGAAGAAATCAAAGAGGATCCCTGGCTGTATTGTGCCATTACAGATGTCGATCCGTGGCTTGTGAATATACTGTAGGACTGCAAATCTGCGCCAGGCTGCACCGGACTTTACAGGAGAAGGAGAATGTCAATGCCCTACGATTTTCGGGATAATCGAACGAATTACGAAAAAGAAAAAGAAGTGCGGGAAAAGCGTCTGTCCGCTTATTCGGAAGACATTCAGAAAAGGACGTTGGAGCAGTCCTGTGAGCTGATCCGGCATCTGGTGGAAGAGAGACGGCAGCAGGGGATGACCCAGCAGGATGTGGCGGACATCACAGGAATTTTGCCTTCGAATCTGGCGCGGCTGGAGAGTGGAAAAAGAGTTCCGACACTGGTTGTTTTGCAGAAATATGCCTCCGCATTGGGAAAACATATCGAGTTAAAGCTTTGCGACGGGGCGGAGGAATAAAATGGGGGAAGAAACTCAACCAATCGCCGGTCT
>OIAL01000940.1_pt1 | contig 10606 bp, 8 predicted proteins | sample 1580691 | NCBI WGS metagenome assembly OIAL01 (sample SAMEA3882530, study PRJEB24775) | human gut metagenome | biome: human-associated habitat; feature: intestine environment; material: feces | place: Netherlands | collected 2009/2010
GGCGTGACCATCCGCCCGCTCAGCTGGCGGGTCTGGGCGTTGCCGACAAACACGGTGGTGAACATATCCACCGGGGTGGTTTCCAGCGCAGCCAGCGTCAGAACGTGGCTTTCCTGCCCCTCCCGGCCAATGTTCCGCACGATGCCGCAGACCGTTCCGGGTGCTTTGCCGTTTGCCAGCAGGATGTGCACCGCCCGCGCCAGATAGTCCGGCCGCCCCTTGGAGGAGGGGTTGTACAGCGCGATGCAGAAATCCCCCATGGCTGCTGCCACCAGCCGCCGCTCAATGACCTCCCACGGCGTAAGCCGGTCAGAGAGGGAGAGCACACAGAAATCGTGGGCCAGCGGGGCACCCAGCACCGCACCGCCGCTCAGGGCGGCGGTCAGGCCGGGCACCACCTCCACCGTCACGTCCGGGAAGTGCTCAGCCAGCTCCAGCAAAGGGCTTGCCATGCCGTAGACCCCGGCATCTCCCGAGCAGACCAGCGCCACCGCCCTGCCGCTCCGGGCCGTTTCCAGCGCCCAACGGCAGCGGTCGATTTCCTTGGTCATGCCGGTGGAATAATAGAGCTTGTCCGGGAAGTAGGGGCGCACCAGATCCAGATAGACCGTATAGCCGCACAGCACCTCGGCTTGCGTTAAGGCGCTCTGCGCCTGTGCGGTCAGAAACCGGGGATCCCCGGGCCCAAGCCCGACAACAAAAACAACATTAGGCATCCTGCCACCTCCAATCCGGGGCAAAGGGACGAAGCGCCAGCGCAAAGGTCACGCCGTTGCCCGCCTGTTTGGGAAGAATGATCGTGCCGCCTGCCGCCAGCACCGCCGCCCGCTCGCAGACATTGTCCACACCGGTCACGCTCCGGACAAAGGCCGAAGGTGTGAACTGCCCGGGGGCGTTCTGCAGCTGTGCGGCAGAATAGAACTGCACCGGCCAGCCGTGGATTCTGCAAAATTCCAGCAGGCCCGGCTCATGGGCTTTCAGGTCGATGCTGGCCGCTGCCGTGATGCACGCTGCCGCAAGGCCGTGGGCCGCACAGAACTGTGCAAAGGCCGCTTCCAGCTGTGCGGCGCTGGTCCCCCGCCTGCACCCGATGCCCAGCACACCGATCTTCGGGATCAGGTGCAGCGCATCGCCCGCCGGGAAAAGGGTCAGGGCAAAGTCGGCGCGCTCTGCCTCCCCCGCCGGGACCACCCCGGCAGGGGCCTGCCCGGCGATGGGGAATTCCGACCGGTACCGCACCGGACCGCCCGCCAACAGCCTGCTGCTGACGCGCTTGATGCGCTCCGGCTCCAGCACGGCGCAGTTCTGGTGCCTGGCCCACGCATCCACGGCAAACACCCCGTTGGCATCGGTGGCCGTGGTAATGACCGGCACCGCACTGCAGACCGCCGCCAGCGCCCGGGCCAGATCGTTGGCCCCGCCCAGATGGCCCGAAAGGATCGGCACCGCAAAATGACCACACTCGTCCAGCACCACCACGGCAGGGTCCACCGCCTTGTTCCGGCAGTGGGGCGCAATGGCCCGCACCGCTATGCCCACAGCCCCCACAAAGATCAGGGCATCCGCATGGGCGAACTGCTCCGCAGCCCAATCGGCAAGGCCAGGCCCGCCATGGCCGCAGCGGTCTACGGTGCCGGGCAGGGCACCGGCCAGCTTTTGGGCCAGCGCCAGTCCTTTTTCCGTAAAGGCGAGATAGGCGCGGGTCACTGGTCTGCCCCCTTGCGGAACTCCGTCGTAAAGGTTGGGTCGTAGAGCTTGCTCCGCTCATACCGGGTGCCCAGAAAATCCCCCACCACGATGAGCGCCGTCTTGGTGATGCCGTTGGCGCGGGTGCTCCCGGCCAGCGTGCCCACGGTGCAGCGCACCACCTTCTGCTCCGGCCAGCTGGCCTTGTAGACCACGGCGGCAGGAGTCTCCGGCGTGTAGGCTCCGCCTGCCAGCAGGGCTTGCTGCACCTTGTCGATGAGGCCGATGGAGAGGAAGATCACCATGGTTGCCCCATGGGCGGCAAGGCTGGCCAGCTTCTCCTTTTCCGGCACCGGGGTGCGTCCCTCCATCCGGGTGATGATCACGGTCTGGCTGATGGTGGGCAGGGTGTACTCGGCGTTCAGCGCCGCCGCCGCCCCGCAAAAGCTGGACACGCCGGGGGTATCATCGTAGGGGATGCCATCCGCATCCAGTGCGTCCATCTGCTCCCGGATGGCCCCATACAGGCAGGGGTCGCCGGTGTGGAGCCGCACGGTGGTCCCGCCTGCGGCTTCCACCCGGCGCATCACGTCCAGCACCTGTTCCAGCGTCATCTCGGCGCTGTTGTAAACGGCGCACTCCGGCTTCGCCAGCCCCAGCAGAGCCGGGTTGACCAGACTGCCCGCATAAATGATGCAGTCGGCTTCCTGCAGCAGGGCTGCGCCCCGCCGGGTAATGAGGTCAGGTGCGCCGGGGCCTGCGCCTACAAAATGTACCATCTCAATGCTCCTTCCATTCGTTCAGCAGTTGTGCGGCAGTGTCGGTGGCTCCCAGCGGGCCGTGCTGGTTGGAAAACAGCACCGCCCCCACCCGGAACGCCCCGCAGGCCCGCCGGTCAAGGTGGAGCTGGACTGCCCGCAGCAGACTTTCCAGCACCGGAGCCCGCAGGCCGGCGCTGTCCAGGAGTTCCAGACAGGCATCGGTGGTGGCAGCGTTCATCAGGGCGGCGCAGACTTCCCGGGAAGCGCCGCAGAGCGCCGCATGGGTGCAGAACAGCTCGGTGCGGCAGTCGGCAGTGTGGGAATGGGTGTTCATAATGCCGCCCGCCACCTTGACCAGCTTGCCCACATGGCCCACCAGAAGCACCTCTTCAAAGCGGGCCGCAGCAGCCATATCCAGCGTGTCTCCAATAAAATTCGAGGTCTTTACCACCGGAATAGCATGAAACTCCGGGTATCTTTCGTGCAGATAATCCAGCCCGTAATTGCCGGGGGCCAGGATGAGCCGCCTGGGGCTGCCCGCCCGGAGAGCGGCCTGATTCATTTCCAGCTGGATGGTGTCCAGGATCGCCTGCTGGCTCATAGGCTCCACAATGCCGCTGGTTCCCAGCACCGAAAGCCCGCCCTCGACCCCGATGTGGGGGTTGAAGGTGCGCTTTGCCACCTCTTCCCCGCCCTCGATGGAGATGGTCACGGCAAAGCCGCCGGTGTAGCAGGCGCTCTCGGCTTCCCTTTGCAGGGCCTCAGCAATCATCTGCCGGGGCACATGGTTGATGGCAGCTTCCCCCACCGGCTGGTCCAGCCCGGCCTTGGTCACCCGGCCCACGCCCTTGCCGCCGGAGATGCGGATCTCGGTGGTATTGGGCAGCAATTCTACGGCGGCGATCACGGGCAGGCCGGTGGTCACATCCACATCATCCCCGCCGTCCTTCTCAATGGCGCATTCGGCACCGGCTCCGGCGGGGCGGCAATACAGCGGGGCCACCTCCACCACGATGCCCTTCGGCGTGCGCAGGGCAACGCTCTCCGGGGCATGGCCGGTGAGCAGGAGCCGCGCGGCCCCCGCTGCACCCAGCGCCGCGCAGGTGCCGGTGGTGTATCCGCAGCGGAGCAGTTTCTGCCCACTGCGGACGTAATGTTCAAACTTTGGCCCGGCAGGCTTTTCCGGGCCGAACACGGCCTCGTACTGCTCTTTGGTCAGGCTGTACAGCGCCCGGATGTTCTCCGGGGCAAAGGCCTCCTTTGGGGTCAGCACCCCTGAAACGCTGTGCGGGAACACGCAGACCACCGCATCCGCGATCTTCTGCGCCATGTCCAGCTCGTGCAGGCTGACGATCACGGCCAGCCCCTGCTCATGGGCCAGTTTCTGCAGGATGGTCAGCAGCTCGATCTTTCCCTTGACATCCAGAAAAGAGGTCGGCTCGTCCAGCAGCAGAACTCCGGGCTGCTGGCAGATGGCACGTGCCAGCAGAACGCGCTGGCGCTGGCCGTCGCTGATGCAGTTGAAATCCCGGCCTGCCAGAGGGGAAGCCCCCACCAGTTCCAGCGCGTCCCGCACGGCCTGCCGGTCGGCATCGGACAGGATGCCCAGCCGCCCGGTATAGGGGATGCGCCCGGCGGCGGCAAACTCAAAGCAGGAAGTCAGCTCGGTGCGGCGGGTATGGGGCAGCATCAGGGCCAGCTTCCGGGCCCGGGCCGGGCCGGTGTAATCGGTCAGACTGCGGCCATCCAGCAGGACAGCCCCGCCCAGGGGGGCCAGCTGGCCCGCCAGCGTTTTGAGCAGGGTGGATTTTCCCGCGCCGTTTGGCCCGATGAGGGCCAGGATCTGCCCCGGCACTGCCCCCAGCGTGATGCCGGAAGCAAGGGGCGCACCGCCATAGCCGATGGCCAGCTCTTTCGTTTCACAGCGGTATTTCATCGCACGCCCTCCTGACCCCGGCGCACCAGCAGCCAGATGACCACCGGTGCACCAAACACTGCCGTTACGGCGCTGATCGAAAGCTCGGTGGGGGCAAACATGCTGCGGGCGATGAGGTCGCACAGCAGGCAGAAGGCCGCCCCGCCCAGGCAGCACCCGGGCAGTACCACCAGCGGCCTTGCGCTGCCGAACAGCTGCTTGACCAGATGGGGCACCGCAATGCCCACAAAGGAGATGGGCCCCGCAAAGGCCGTGACACAGGCGGCCAGCAGGCTGGAAAGCAGCACCAGCAGCCGGGAAAAGGCTTTGACATTGATGCCCACGCTCCGGGCGTAGGCCTCCCCCATCTGGTAAGCGGCCATGGGCTTGGAAAGGCAGAACGCTGCCGCCAGAGCGGGCAGCACCACCAGCGCCGCCGCCCGCACATTGCCCCAGGTCATGCCGGAAAAGCTGCCCTGAGACCAGTTATGGAGGTTGACGATGTTGCTGTCCTGGGCAAAGGCCACCACAAACTCCGTAATGGCCGAACAGATGTAGCCGATCATTACGCCGCAGATGACAAGGATGCTCATCCGCTGCACCCGCCGGGAGACCGCCAGCACAAAGGCCATGGAGGCCATGGCCCCCGCAAAGGCGGCTGTGATCAGGGTAAGGGAGCTGGTGAGCAGGCCATGGTTCAGAAAAGCCACCATGACCAGTGCCACGGCCAGCTTGGCCCCGCTGGAAATGCCCATGACAAAGGGCCCTGCAATGGGGTTGGCGAAAAAGGTCTGCAGCAGGTAACCCGCCGCCGAGAGCGCCGCCCCCAGCAGCACCACCATCACGGCCCGGGGCAGGCGCAGCTGGGTGATGATGCCCACGCTCAGAGCGTCCCGCCCGCGGCCGGTCAGGGCCGCCAGCACTGCCCCCGGTGTCAGGGACACACTGCCCCAGAACAGGTTGGCGGCAAACAGCACCGCCAGCAGCAGGGCAAGGATGCCGTAAGAGAAGATCAGGCGCTTTTTGCTGGTCATAGGTTACTCTACTTTCCTCAAAAATTGCAGGTCGGCGGGGTCGTTCTCCGTAAAGACACGGTGCAGGTCGAGCACAAAATCGACCAGCGCCGTACTCTGCTGGAAAAAGCTCTGGGTGGTGCACCAGACACTGCCGCTCTGCACGGCCTTGAACTCGGCCAGCAGGGGGCATTTTGCCACCAGTTCCTCGGTGGTGTGCACCACGCCCTCAATGGTGCTGTTGTAAAGGAGCACATCCGCATTCTTTGCACCGGCGTAAAAATCCTCCAGCGGCAGGTTCATGGTGGAAAGGTTGTTGCCGTTGTCGGTCAGGTCCGCAAAAACATAATCACCGCCCGCCATCTCGATCATCTGGGCCACATAGTCGCCGCCCTTGCGCACATTGGCAAGGTTGTTGGCTGTGATGGAGAAAAAGGCACAGCGCTTGCCGGTGGAAGCCTGCCCGGCCAGCGGTGCAAGGCGCTCCACCTGCCGGGCAAACTCCTGTTCCGCCAGCTCCTCTTTCCCCAGCAGGATGCCCCAGAACTTGAGCCATTCCAGCCGGGCCAGCGGGCCGCTCTCATAGCTGGAGCGCTCCACCAGCACCGGGATGCCGAACCGTTCCAGCTGCTCCTTGACCTCCGGGGTGTGGTAGATCATGGTGTTCTCGATGGCAAGGCCGCAGTTGGCCGCAAGGATCTTTTCGTAGTCCGGGGCGCTGTACTTGCCCGCATAGGCAATGCGCCCGGCCTCCATGGCGGCTCTGGCCTCATCCAGATACCAGCCCTCCGCCCGGGTGCCGGAAAGGGTCACGCTGTCCAGCCCATCCAGCGCGAGGAACAGGTCCATCACCGAGGTGGAGACAAGGTAGATGTTCCGGATGGGCTGACGCAGCACAGTCACGCTCTCGGGCAGGCCTTCCACCGCAGCGGCATCCTCCGGGGTCACAAGGAACTGCTCCCCCGATTCGGTCAGGGTCAGCATGGTATAGCCGCCCTCATAGCAGTCTGCAGTAAACTGTGTGGCGTAATCCAGCGGACAGGCATGGTCAAAGACCAGTTCTTCTGTGCTGGCGGGAGCCGTTTCGGAGGCGGCGCAGCCCGACAGGGCCAGTACTGTAGCAGGCAGAACGCGCAGGAATTGTTGTCTCGTCAGTTTCATCAGTTCAGCGCAAAGGTCAGCGTATACTCGATCTCATGGGGGGTGCTCATGGCTACGGTATCGGCAGTGACAGTCAGCGGGGTGCCCAGTGCAGAAACAGGGATCTCAAAGGTGGAGTTGCCCTCGGTGTTGGTGGGCAGATACTTCTCGCCGTCCACGATCATGTAATCATAATTGGGGCTGCTCCACAGGATGACAGCGGTCATTTTGCCGTCCGCCACGGTCAGGGCGGCAGGGCTTTCCACGGTGGCACGGCCAGAGCCGCCCTCCAGGGTCACATTCACGCTGTATTCACCGTCCGCAGGGGTCTCGGCAGCTTCCTCAGCCTTGGGCTGTGCATTGCGGATGCTCACGGTGTGGTCATACCACTTGCCCTTGGTCCCGAGGAGTGCCAGCTGGAAGTCCTGGTCCACAGCGGCCACGGGGATATCATAGCCGTAGACCTCCTCCGAGGTGCCATCAGAGTAGGTGACGGTGTCGGTGGTAGGCAGCAGCCAATCTGCCTTGTTGGCCTCGGCATCGGCGGCCATGCCAACGTACAGGTTGACGATCTTCTTGGAGGACAGACTGACATGGAAGGTCATCTGCCCGCTCTCCACGGTCAGGGTGCCCATGCCATTGCAGGCTTCGTTGGCGTGGAACATGCCGCTGTCGGTGTCGAACTCAGCCGTGTACACGCCGTCCGGCAGGGCAGCTTCGGCAGGCTCGGATGCGGCAGCGCTCACGGCAGAAGCGGCTTCCGAGCTGGCAGCAGAGGAAGCAGTGGAAGAAGCCCCGCCGCAGCCGGTGAGGACGGCGGCCAGCATCAGAGAAGCAACGGACAGGGAAACAAACTGTTTGCAGTGCATAAACAAAATACCTCAAAAATTCAGAATTTGAAATGGGAGTGTTTCTCCTCATGCGGGGAAGCTCTCCATAAAAAATGCCCGAAAAGATTTCTCCCTTCGGGCATTGGAATGCGGAATATTAGCCGTTCAGGGAATCAATGGCGGCTTTGGTGTGCTCAATGTAGCGCTGCTGGATGTCCTCGATCTCACCCAGACCGGCGATCTGGCACTCCACGGACGCGAAGTCACCGGAGGCCTGGAACTGGCTCAGCCAGGAATCGTCATCCGCACCGGCCATATCGTTGTTGGCGTGGTCACCGGCAACGACCATCAGGGGGCGCAGGATGACCTTGGTGTAACCGGCGGCCTTGACAGCCTCGATGACGTTCTCGCAGGCTGTCTCCTCGGGCTCACCCTCCACCGTGCCGATGAACACGTTGCTGTAGCCCAGGGTCTGCATGGCGGTCTGCATCTGGCTGTAGCTCACTTTTGCGGTGTGGGAGGTGCCGTGGCCCATAAAGACGAAGGCGACCTTCTCCTCAGCAGCGGCATCCAGGCTGTCGAAACCGGCATCCTTCACAGCAGCAGCGGTAACGGCCTTGGCAACAGCTTCCTTGTCGGCGTTGATGACGGCAGCATCGGCACCAACCTCGCCCAGCAGGGGCTCGGCAACGGCGACACTCTCGAACTTGTCCTTGTACTCGTCGATCATCTCCATCATCTCGTCGTACTCTGCACCGTGCATCAGGTGGGTGGGCTGGACGACCAGGTTCTTCACGCCGTTGGCCACAGCGCGGTCCAGAGCCTGCTGCATGTTGTCGATCTTCTCGCCGTCGCGGGCCTGAACATGGTTGATGATGATCTGTGCGGTGAAGGCGCGGCGGACAGACCAATCGGGATAAGCGGCCTGCAGCGCATCCTCGATGCCCTTGATATCCTTCACTCGGCTGTCGTTGAAGGAGGTGCCGAAGGAGACCACCAGCAGCTCATTCTCGCCGATGTCGTCCTGATTGCGGCTGTCGTCCTTGGAAGCATCGCCGGTGTCGCGGCCAAAGTAGTCAGGGTCAGCCTCTTCGCCCTCGACCAGCTCCTTCTGGGCATCGGTCAGGGCATCCCATGCGGCCTTGGCGGCCTCACACTGGGCATCGGTGTCATCGGTGCGCTCCTGCACATAGATGGCATCGATCAGGTCTGCAACGTTCTTTGCGGCCAATTCGTCAGCCTCCTCGCCGGAAACCTCGCTGCTGGCAGCAGATCCTGCCGTGCTGGAAGCAGTGGTGCTGCTTGCGGCACCGCCGCAGCCGGTCAGTACACCGGCGCAGAGGGCCAGAGCGGTCAGAGCGGCCGCTGCTTTGTGGATGGTGCGTTTTCTCATTTTTGTTCGTTCCTTTCCTGTTTTTGAACATGATTTTTGCTGAACAGAAGGTACAGGAAAGAGTGCCCGGCAAAACAAAAGGGGCCTTTCTGCTTGCGGGATGGCAAAGCAAAAAGGCCCTTTTCAGTTTTTTCAGGCTTTTTGGGTACAACCAATTCCTCGTGATCTGGGGCTTGCGCCCCCGTACCAACAGCGGGCAGGTTTCCTGGCTGAAAGCTCAACATCCACCGCCGCCTTCCCGGAACATGGGCTCCAGTGACCGGTGCAGCTGCACCCTGGCGGTAAACTCCCTTATCACAGTGACGAGATCGTGTGGGATTTGCACCCGCTTCCCTTTTAACGTGCCTGCCCCCGGCAAGAGCCGCGGGCGGTACGCACCTGCTGTTTTCTATTCAGTTCGCTGTTCAGTATAACATACTCAACGGAGGAATGCAATCACCACTCCGGGGAAACTTCCGGGCTCACAGGCGGTGTTTTTTCCCCGATCAGGGCCACCGCCACATCGTTGACATTGGTGCCCGTTGCCCCGGTGATAATCAGGCCATCCACTGCTTTCAGGGCGTGGTAGGAATCGTTGTTCTGCAAAGCAGCGTATCCGCTCCAGCCCCCGGCCTCCAGCGCGGCAAGGGTAGCCCCATCCACATAGCCGCCGGCGGCATCGGTGGGGCCGTCTGTGCCATCGCTGCCCACAGAGAACACCGCCGCGTTCAGCCCGGCAATGGCAGGCGCAGCCGCAAGGGCCAGCTCCTGATTTCTTCCGCCAAGCCCTTTTCCGGTCAGGTGAACGATGGTCTCGCCGCCCGCGATGTAGGCCAGCTTTTTCCCCTGCCCTGCCTGGGTGCGGACAATGGAGCCAAGAAAGCTGCCTGCTTCCCGTGCTTCGCAGCAGAGTTGGTCGGTCAGGAGAACCGGTTCATATCCCAGATTCCGGCAGGCGCTGGCCGCGGCACGGCAAAGCTCCCGCACGCTGCCGGTGATCCGGGTGGTCACATTGTCCAGCGTTTTGGGCGTTTCCTGCGCCAGCAGGGCCCGTGCCTGTGCTGAGAGTGCCAGATGATACTTTTCGGCAACGGCAAGCGCCTGGGCGCAGGTGGAGGTATCCGGCACCGCCGGGCCGCTGGCGATCATATCCAGCGGGTCCTCCAGAATGTCGCTCAGCACGATGCTGAACACCTGCGCAGGGGCACAGCGCTGCGCGAACCGCCCGCCCTTCACACCGGAAAGCCGCTTGCGGATGGTATTCATCTCCACAATGTCGGCCCCGCTGGCCAGCAGCTGGCTCGTGATGTCCTGCAGCTCTGCCCCGGGAACGAGCGGCTGCTCGAACAGCGCACTGCCGCCGCCGGAAAGCAGGAACAGCACCGTATCCCCGGCAGTCAGCCCCTGCACCAGCTCCAGCGCCTTTTCGGTGGCCGCAAAGCCGTTTTCGTCCGGGACGGGATGGCCTGCTTCATAACAGTCCACCCCGGAGATCTGGCCTTTGACGTGGCCATACTTGGTCACGACCACGCCGCCATCCACCCGGCCCAGCGTTTCAACCGCCGCGTGTGCCATCTGCCAGGCCGCCTTGCCCGCCGCCACCAGAAGCACCCGGCCCTTCCCGGGCCGGAGATCCCGCAGCGCGCGGCGCACCGCCTCATCCGGCAGAACAGCGTTCAGGCTGGAACGAAGGATCACATCCGCATCCCGGCGCAGTGCAGCATTCATAGACTCGCCCTCCTTGCAGCGGTGCCCGCCCCTCCGGGACAGCGCACCAGAAACAGCCGAATAAAAAATCAAGACCGACGATCTCTTTTGAAATCGTCGGTCTTGTTTCAATCCGAGTGGCGAGAATCGAACTCACGGCCTCTTGAACCCCATTCAAGCGC
>OIAL01000943.1_pt1 | contig 10548 bp, 10 predicted proteins | sample 1580691 | NCBI WGS metagenome assembly OIAL01 (sample SAMEA3882530, study PRJEB24775) | human gut metagenome | biome: human-associated habitat; feature: intestine environment; material: feces | place: Netherlands | collected 2009/2010
CCGGGCTGCGGTGACTTGGTTGCACCGTGCGCTGCCGAAGGGGCTTTGCGCGATGACTTAGGCTAAAGAGGATGCGGATGTCGAGTGAGGATTTTGTTCCTTGGGGAGCTTGGATTTGGGCTCTGCGTGGGACGGAATCCTCGCTCGTTTTGTTGATGGGACATTTTCCTCGCTCGGTTGCCCACGGACCGTGCGCTCCGGCTATTGCATCTTCGTGGTGAAGGTCGTCTTGCCGGCGGCGATGTGCACGTGGAGTTGGGTTCGACTGTCGCAGCTGATGAGGACGCCGACTTCGAACGGGGCTCCCGTTTTGTCGTAGGTGGAGCGCACGATGCGCATGGCCGCCTTGCCGGTGGTTTGGCCCAACAGGCTGGCCTCGTGCTTGTCGAGGTTGACCGCCTCGTAGACGGCGTCGACGCTCGCCGGGAGGATGCCGGTCTTCCCGGCGATGTAGGCATAGAGCGAGCTTTCCACATCCCTGCGCGCGAGCTCGGGGCAGAGCTTCACGGGGATGTAGACATAGTTGAGCTCCATGGGCTTGTCGTCGGCAAGGCGGGGGCGACGGATTTCCCACATGGGCGTTCCTTCGGGCACTTTGAGTCCCGATGTGATGCCGCGGACGTGTTGGCGGACGAGAACTCCTCCGATGCGCAGGTGCAGGCGGCCTATGGCCAGCTCAAGCTTGCGATCGAGGGTCTCAAGGATGCCGAGCAAGGCGGAAACCTGTCACCCCGGGCTTCCGCACAGAGTCGATTAGGGGGAGGGACAACCTCGCCCGCGTCGCGCTTGCGATAGATTGACAGGAATTATTACGCAAAATCTAAGATGTTTCAAAGACGCGAAGTAGATGATATATTTTACTTCGCGTTTCCTAATGGTTTTGAATTTTGCGAAGTAGGTTGCCATGAAACTTATAGATCGCCCGTTCTACATGAGCAAGCTTTCCAAGGTGGCAGGTACGTCTGATATCAAGGTGATCACCGGAATCAGGCGATGCGGAAAATCGAAATTGCTTGAGGCGTTTGCCAGCCAACTTCATTCAAACGACCCCTCGGCCAACGTCATACACGTCAACTTCAATCTACTTGAGTTCGAGCCGTTGGCGGAATACCATGCGCTGCATACATATGTGGAAAAGCACTATATCGAGGGTTGCCGGAATATCGTCATGATCGACGAGGTCCAGATGTGCGAAGGGTTCGAGCGGGCTATCAACAGTTTTCATGCGTCAGAGAAATATGACATTTACATCACGGGGTCGAATGCCTTTCTTCTCTCAAGCGACCTCTCGACGTTGTTCACGGGAAGAACGGTGGAGATCGAGGTCTTTCCGTTTTCACTTGCGGAGTTCTCGGCGTATCACGAGATCACTTCTCCAGCCGAGGCCCTTGCTCGCTATGTCCGCGAGGGAGGAATGCCGGGTTCCTATATCTACCAGGACGAAAGGATGCGTTTCTCATACATCTCGGATGTGCTTGAAACTCTTATCCTGCGCGACATCAGACAAAAATATCGTATACGTAATACGGAGCAGCTTAAACGTTCCTGCGAGTTCCTGATGGATAACGTCGGAAACATCTCTTCTCTCAAGGGGATGGCGGCCGAGCTGTCACGAGCGAACCTTAAGATAAGCGACAAGACGCTGGCTGTGTATATCGACTACCTGTGTAATGCGTTTGCGTTCTACCGGTTTCGTCGCTTTGACGTCTCAGGAAAGAAATACCTGTCGACGGGAGATAAATACTACCTGGCCGACCATTCGTTTCGCTACGCCGCGCTTGGCACGAAAAAGCTCGATTTTGTCCATGTTTACGAGAATATGGTGGCAATCGAGCTTATGCGTCGCGGATGGGAAGTCTACGTGGGCGTTCTCTACCAAAAGGAAGTAGACTTTGTCGCCATCAGGCGTGACCGCCGTGTCTATATCCAGGTGAGTGACGACATTTCCCAGGAAGCGACGCTTAAGCGTGAGCTTGATCCGCTGCGACGGATTCGAGACGCCTATCCCAAGTGCGTCATCGCCCGAACAGGGCACGAAACGACTGATTGGGATGGCATCAAGGTCGTCGACCTGGCACGATGGCTTATGGGTGAATCAGGCGAGCTGGCCGTCTAGCACGCGTTGACGCGGGCTGAAACGAACGAGCGAGGATTTCGTCCCGCGAGGAGGCCAATACGGCCCTCTTCGAAGGACGGAATCCTCGCTCGATCTCTTGGCGGGATATTTTGCTCGGTCGATGATCAACGGTTGGTGGAAAGCGATGCCTCGTCCGTGTCACCATTCCGTGATTGCTGGTATTTTCTGCATGCTAAAATGAATGCATAAAAGACTTTATATTTGGAGGTCTCGATGCTTGCTTTAAAGATGCTCGACAATCTTGTTCCCATCAGCGATTTCAGTCACGGTAAGGGTTCGGCTGCTTTTTCGAAGGTTGGGGACGATAATCCCGTTGTGGTCCTTAAACACAATAAGCCGGCATTCGTTATTGTGACGCCCGATGAATACAGGGAGGCGAAGCAGGCGGAGGAGGACCTCGCCTTGTTGACGTTGGCCCTTAAGAGGACGGCTGCGACAAGCGATGATGAACTCGTTTCCCTATCTGATGTTATGGCAGAGTTGGGTGTGGGCCAGGACGAACTCGATCAGATGGATGAGGTCGAGTTTGAATGAGCGGGTACGAAGTCGCTTTCTACCCGGATGCTCTCAAGGATGTTAAGCGTCTGGACGGCTCCCAACGAAAGAACGTGCTTAAGGCCATCGAGAAAATCAGAGCGAATCCATTGTCGCAGAACGAAGGCGGATTCGGTAAACCCCTTGGAAACAAGGCCGGTACAGATTTGACAGGCTTTATGAAAATCAAGCTCAGAGGAAGTGGCATTCGGATTGTGTATCGCCTCATCAAGATAAAAGGGAAAATGGCCATCGTCGTGGTGGGCGCTCGCGAAGACATGGAAGTGTACCGAACTGCCCAAAGGCGAGCGGTTGATTTTGAGAAGTGGGCGGAAGAAAATCTCTAGCTTCATGGGTGAAAGACTGGTATGCGGCGATGCGCTCCAGACACACGGGTTTTGGCAAGGCTCTGGCGATTAGAGGATTCGCCAGAGCCTTTTCCTATCCGTGGAGTACTCCTCTTGGACAGTTAGTTCAGATTTGTATTTATTTGAGGCCGCGTGGAGGGCGATTTGGGCTCGATTGAGCTGTTTTAGGTGGTCTGAACTGATAAAGGTGTACGGGCAAGAGGTAGCGCGCACAGTCGTGGTGTAAGAAGCAAGGGAGGGCCATCGCCTAGAATCGTCAGTGCCTAGATATTCGACGAAAGGAAAGACGATGGCCCACAGCGACATTCTATCCCAGCCGGACCGGGGGCTCGGCCTCGACCGGCCCCAGACCGAGGCCCTGCTCGCGCTGTTCTCGCGGTGCGACGACCTGAGGGAGTTCGGCAGGGAGGTGATCCAGTCCGTGGTCAACGCCCTGATGGACTCCCAGGCGCAGGAGGCCTGCGGCGCGCCCCGCGGCTCCAGGTCGCCCGAGCGCGTCAACAGCAGGAACGGCTACCGCGAGAGGTCCCTGTCGACCTCCCTCGGCGACCTCGAGCTGCGGGTCCCCAAGCTGCGCGAGGGGACCTACTTCCCCGAGGGCATACTCAAGCGCTACACGCGCGTCGAGGCGTCCATGGTCGCGCTCGTGCGCGAGATGTACGTCGCTGGCGTGAGCACCCGCAAGGTCGGGCTCGTCGCCGAGGAGCTCGGCGTCTCGTCGCTGTCCAGCTCCGAGGTGTCGGCGCTGTGCGCCGGGCTGGACGAGGAGGCCGAGGCGTTCAGGACCCGGCCGATCGAGGGCGAGCACCCCTACGTGTGGCTCGACGCGACCTACATGGAGTGCAGGACCGGCGGGCGCTACGCGAGCGTCGCGCTCGTCACGGCGATCGGCATGTCGTCCTCCGGGCACAAGGAGTTCCTCGGCTGCGCCTGCTTCGACAGCGAGAGCGAGGCCGCCTGGTCCGAGTTCCTCGGCTCCCTCAGGGACAGGGGCCTGCGCGGCGTGAGGCTCGCGGTGTCCGACGCCCACGCGGGGCTCGTCGCCGCCGTCTCCAGGGTCCTGCCGGGCTGCTCCTGGCAGCGGTGCCTGACGCACCTCCAGCGCGACATCAGGGGCCACGTCCACAGCCTCGCCGGCCAGGCTGTGTTTCGTCAAGAGGATTTGAGCAAAAAGAGCATCGGAAATTGAGCAGCCTGAGCATCGGAAGCGCGCACGCTTTTTGAGCGGCTAGCCCTCCTGCATGAGGGCATGGCGGACGCGGTAGGACTCGCCGCGGAACTGGACGAGCCTCCCGTGGTGGACGATGCGGTCGATCACGGCGGCGGCCATCTGGTCGTCCCCGAACACCGACCCCCACCTGCTGAACTCCAGATTCGTGGTGATCACCACCGACTGTCTCTCGTATGCGTCGGCGAAGACCTGGAAGAGCAGCCTCGCCCCGTCCGCGTCGAGCGGGAGGAACCCGAGCTCGTCGATGACGAGCAGGCGGGCCTTGCCGATAAGCGCGGCCTCCCGGTCGAGCCTCCCGTCGTCGCGGGCGCGCCTCAGGCGCATCACGAGCGAGGACGCCGTGAAGAAGCGCGCCTCGAGCCTCCTCTCGCACGCCAGCGCGCAGAGGGCCGACGCCATGTGCGTCTTGCCGGTGCCGACGTCGCCCATGAGCACGAGGTCCTCCCTGCGCCCGACGAAGTCGAGCGCGAGCAGCGACTCGCGCCCCATGCCCTCCGGCCACGACACGGCCGACCAGTCGTAGCCGTCGAAGGTCTTGGGCGCCGGCAGCGCGCAGCGCCTGAGCAGCGTCGCGCGCTTCGAGGCCTCGCGGCTGGACCTCTCCGCCTCGAGGTAGCCCGCCAGGTACTCCACCTGTTTCGGGGTGCCGAGCCTCGACCACTCCTCCAGGACGGCGGTGGTGAGCGAGCACGACCGCCCGGCCTCCACGACCCTGCGGGCCAGCTCCTCGCTAGCTGCCATCGGCGACCGCCCCCTTCAGGAACCCGTCGTAGACCGACAGGTCGGCCCCGCCGGCCCCGCCGCCGCCTCCCGCGATGCGTCTCGCCAGCACGTCGACCGTGGCGTCGTCGGGGACGCGGCCGCCCTCGACGACCCTGAGCGCCGCCTCGCATGCCGCCTCGAAACCCGAGGACTCGCTCGCCCGGCCGATCGACCTGAGCGTGCGCCTCCTGCCGGCGGAGTCCATCCGGTCGATCCCCTCGACGAGCCCCGGCGGCATGTCGCGCCTGATCGTCGACTCCCCGAAGGCCCTCGGCCTGGCGATGATGGCGGGCACGAGCGAGAGGGGGTTCCGGACCGCGGGGCCCTCCCCGAAGGCCCTGGGGAGGACGGCGACCCGGCGGCCGCGGTCGGCGAGGATCTCCACCGTCGACGCGCGCATGCCGACGAGCAGGCTCCGCCCGTGCCAGGCGGGCCCGGCGACGTACTCGCGCCCGTCGGCCTCGACGTAGCCGCGCTTGTCGGCGCGGGCGGTGACCCACCTCACCGCGTCGAACTCCACGCCGGGAAGGGCGCGCATGGCGGCGAGGTCCTCCCGGTAGGCCTCCCCGTGCGGCCTGCCGTCGCGGCAGCGCGCCGCCGCGTTGACCCTCGCGCACCCCTCGGCGAGGAACGCGTTGAGCTCGGGGAGCGCGCCGAACGCAGGCACGGGGACGAGGAGGTTGCGCCGGAGGAACCCCACGGCGTTCTCGACGGAGCCCTTCTCGTTTCCCGAATAGGGGTTGCAGTACCGGCTCTCGAAGCGGTAGTGGGCTCTGAACTGCGAGAACAGCCTCGATTCCGTGACCTCGCCGCGTACCATCCTGCCCGCCTCGGTGGCGTTGTCGAGCACCATCGCCGCCGGGGCGCGGCCCCAGCGGCGGAAGATCTCGAGCAGCCCGGCGCACAGGCACTCCGACCTCTGCGACATGAGGGCGACGCACTGCCGGTCGTTCGAGTGCGGAAGCGTCGCGACCAGCAGCTTGAGGTCGAGGGTCCTCCCGCCGACCGCGGCGCGGAAGTTCCCGAAATCGACCTGGCAGGTGCCGGGCGCCCACTCGAGCTCGAGGTACCCCTCTCCGCCCGCCGCCGCCCGGGCGAGCCTGAGCTCGCGGACGAACCTCTGCACGGTGGAGTAAGAGCCGCCGTAGCCGCGCTCGGCGACGAGCCTGTCGTAGATCCGCCTGGCTGTGTGGCGCTGCTTCCTCGGGGCCCCGAGGTCGGCCTCGAGAACGCCCGCGACCCATTCCTCGTTGCCCTCGAGCGCGGGCCTGCCCCTCCTCCGGGGCATCGGCGCGGCGGGCGACATGTCCTCCATGTCGGCGTACTTCGCCACGGTGTTCCGGCTCACGTGGAGCATTCGGGCGATCTCGGACCTCGAGCGCCCGGCGGCATCCATCGACCGTATATCATTCACTGTGTCCAGGGGCACGGTCATCTCCTCCATCCTTCCCGGGCGGGCTCGCCAAAGTAACCGCCCGGGGAAACCATACGGCGAGGGCCGCGCCCCCGGTCCCCGGGGCGCGGCCCTCTTGCTTAAACTGCTCAATTTTTCGTGCTCACGGTGCTTATTTCCCAGTGATCACTCGGACCACTTCTTAGTGAACATCAACACCAGGCGCTCGCCGCCGACCTGGTCCGGGCGTGCGCGGGGCAGGCCGACGCCGACGTCGCCCGCGCGGCGTGGGACCTGGCGGCGCCCAGGGTGCGCGCCCTCTCCCGCGCGGCCGGCGACGTCTTCGAGGGCGCGAGGGAGGACGCGCTCGCCTTCATGTCCTTCCCCCGCGAGCACTGGCAGAAGATCAGGACGAACAACGTGCAGGAGCGCGCGAACCGCGAGATCAAGAGGAGGTACCGCTCGGTGCAGTCGTTCCCCTCCGAGGCGTCCATGATGCGGCTCGTGTGCGCGGTGCTCGCCGGAGAGGAGGGCAGGTGGGCCGCCCACCGGGTCGCCGCGCCCGAGTCGGCCGCCCGCGCGTCCGCCCCGGCCCCGGCCCCGGCCGCTGATCCGGTCATCCCCAACCCGGTATTCAGCAATGTGTTCAACCCCAATGTTGACACCCCGGTTTCCACCGCCCCCGCTGCCAAGGAAGATGACAGCAACGAAGATGACGGTGATTACTTCAACGATCTGCTCAGCATCCTGAACAAGCGTTCCTGATCGCTGCGCGTTCTCTATCCTTTGCGGCTGCGGACAGGCATGCCCGCATAAAAAACAAAACGGCCCGCTGACCAGTTTAGGAGGAAAGCCATGCCCAGCAGCCAAACCTTATCAGCCCTGCAGGAAAAAGGGTTCCGAACCACGTTCCGGGGCTTTGATAAAAATGATGTGCTGGCTTACCTCAATGCACTGGACAACGAAAACCGGCAGCACAGCGCAGAGCAGGAAGAGCAGATTGCCCAGCTGCAGGCCCAGCTGGATAAAATGCGCTCTGAACAGTCCGCTGCACGTGCCTGTGTGGAAAAGCTGCAAAGCGATCTTTCAGCCGCTAACCAGCGCGCCGAAGCTGCGGAAAAATCGGCTGCCGAGGTGGTCGCCCGTGCCAAATCGGTAGAAGAGCGCGCCACGGCAAACCTGAGCCGCAATAAAGAAAATCAGCAGGCTGTGGTGGAATGGCAGTTCCGTTGCCGCGATCTGCAAAAACAGATCGACGAGTACGAAAAGCAGATTGCTGAATACGAGGCGATGATCCCCAAAGGCGGTATGCCTGCCCCCAAGCAGGAACCGGCCCCCGCACCTCAGCCTACCCCGCAGGAAAAGCCGGAGCCGGCCCCGGAACCGAAGGCACCCCAGGCTGATGTGACCGAGGAAGCCCGCATTGAGGCCCGTCAGATTTTGATGGAAGCCCGCCTGAAAGCCGATGCGGCCGAAGAACGCCTGAAACAGCAGGCTGAAGAGCAGCAGGGCCGCATGACAGAGCATGCCCGCGATTTGGCCGCAAGCCTTGCCATGCTGCGTGAGCGTGTGACCCGCGTGGATGAACGCCTGAGCGCCGCCACTGCGGACCTGGATGATGCCACCACGGCAATTTATCAGGCATTGGATGCAACCGGTGCAGATTTTGAAGCCTTTGGTGCGGAGCTGCGCCACTTTGGAGAGAACGCCGCAAAGGAAAATTATCCCGCTGCCCAGGCAAAGGCGCGCCATAATAAGTCTGCTCAGCCAGCTGCCAAACGGGTGCGCCCTGTGCGCAGCCAGCCGCAGGTGCAGGCCAATAATGCAAACACCCACCGCCTGCGCCGCGCAGGTGATACCCGCCGCAGTGTGAGCCAGGACCTGAATGCCGAGCTGGAACGTTTGAATCAGCCGGCGGCCGCAAGAAAGTAAATACATAACCCGGCAGCCCGCGGAGCCTTGGTTTCGCGGGCTGCTTTTGTATTTGATCTGCAAAGTGTGGAAGTGCCGGATGCCCGCAGTGTTGTGTGACTGCGTGGAGTGTAACGGTTCCCCCCTGTGAAATAAGCCGCATAAGGGTTGTACAAGAGCAGGACAACACGAACAAAATAAATACTTTGTATAAAACGATTTTATATAAACAAATTGTATAAACAAATAAAGGGCGAAAGGAGGCCCCCGATGGGAAAAATTCAGTTCCCGAACCTTCGCGCACTCCCGGCCGGTCCACGCTGGCTGGCGTATGGCGTGCTGCTGCTGTGTGCCATTCTGGTGGGCGGTGTGATCACAGCCTATGGCGGCATGCTGCTGGTGGTGCTGATGTGGGCTGTCTGCATGGGCGGGCTGTGCCTGCTGCTGCACTTTACCTGGCAGACGGTGTTCCCCGGTCAGAGGGCAGCACAGGATAAAACGTTCCTGTGCAGTTGGCTGGCTGGCTCCGCTGTGGGCGTTGCGGTCATCGCTGCACTGGTGTGCTACCGCCAAACGGTGTACAGTGATGACGTGATCAACTATTTTGCCAAGCAGACACTGCTGTTCGGCAGCTTTGGTCAAAGCGGATTTTACGGCATTCATGTGCTGCTGGAAAGCCTGTTGACGGCGGACTATAAGATGTTCATGAATCTCTTTATCAGTGTGCCGTATCTCTTTACCGGGCGCAGCATCAATGCGTTTATGGTGTGCTATGCCATCACCTGCTTTGTGCCCATGTGGTTTGCGCTGCTGATGGGCGCAAAATACCTGGCTCAGCAGTTGCCCGCTTGCCATACGGCGCTGTATTACCCGCTGTGTATGGCGGTTATGGTGCTGTGGCCCATGTTTTTGTGGCCTGCCACCCACGGCATGCCGGATGCCTTTGGCCTGACTTTTGCCGCAGTGATCGCCCTGCTGTGCGCGGATTACCGGTTTGAAACGCTGCCCTGGCCGCGGCTGTTGGCGATTTTTGCTGCAACGTTTGCCCTGATCCTGACCCGGCGCTGGTACATGTTCTGGATCTTGGCGTTTTATGCTGTGTATGTGCTGGCGGTGCTGGTGGGGGCGGTGCGCCGCAAAACGCTGGGGAGTACCCTCAAACATATGCTGCTGTTCGGCGTGCCCAGCGCTGTGATCATCGTGGGGGCGCTGCTGCCCACCTTCAAAACCATCCTGACAACCGACTACGCTGATATTTACGGCGCTTACTACGGCGGCGGCTTTGGCAACAACTGCCTGGGCCAGCTGCGCACCCAGGGACTGATCTGGCTGGTGCTCTGCGCGGCAGGCTTGGTGTGGCTGCTGTATTGCCGCAGCACCCGTGCACAGGCTATTGTAGCCGCCGCGGCCAGCCTGGGGGCGATGGTGCTGTTTACCCGTACCCAGTCCCTGGGCGACCACCAGAGCCTGATCCTTGCGCCTTTTTACCTGTTGATGCTGTTTGGCCTGTGCGCCAAACTGACCAAGCAAAAGGCAAAGCCCTGGCTGCGCAATGCTGCGGCGGGTGTTCTGGCCGTATTTTTGGTGGTCAACTTTGGCAACGCCCTGCGTCTGCCCGGTAAAAACGTGCAGACCCTGGCCCTGAGCAGCGAAAGCCTGGACCTGACCCGCCGCACCGACCTGGCCCAGATGCGCGCCGTGACAGATTTTGTGCTGGAGCATTGCACCGAGGACCAGACCGTTTACATCAATATGGATTCCAATGGTTACAGCGGCACTACCTTTGCCTACAGTGACCCGGCCCACCCCCAGCTGCAAACGATGATCCTGTGGGAGAGCAGTGTGCCCTCCACCCATGGCTTCCCCACGGGAATCTGGACGTCAGAATATGTGATGGTGACCGATCGTGTGGATGAGGGCGGCATTGTCGGCCCCATCAACGCAGCGCTGCGCACCCAAAGCCCTGCTGCCGTCCATTATGAATATGTAACCGAGTTCCCGCTGGACGGCATTACCCTGTATTGCTACCGCCGCACAGCCCGGCCGGATGCAGAGGAAGCCGATTACTTCAAGCAGGTGTTTGCCGAATACGACGCCCGCTGGCCGGAAATCTTCAGCCAGAGAATTGACGAATATATGCAAAGCGTGCAGTAAGCAATAAGGGCAATACCGCATAATTCTAAGTGCCGATACGGCGAGCGAGGTGCGGCAG
>OIAL01000945.1_pt1 | contig 10537 bp, 7 predicted proteins | sample 1580691 | NCBI WGS metagenome assembly OIAL01 (sample SAMEA3882530, study PRJEB24775) | human gut metagenome | biome: human-associated habitat; feature: intestine environment; material: feces | place: Netherlands | collected 2009/2010
TTGTGGGAACCGGTATCCTCGGCCACTATCTCCTGACAGAGACTTACGCACTCGTCGCAGATATACACGCCGTTGCCCGCAATGATGCGGCGAACCTGATCCTGCGTTTTATCGCAGAAGGAGCAGCGCGCCACGCGCGGCTGCCGGGTTTCGTCCTTATCTCTCGGCATTTCGCACCTCAGAAAACATTGATTTCACGTCTTGGCCGAAAAGCAATTCTCCCCTCCCTTTTCGGGAAGGGAGAACGCTCTGGCTTACTTTTTGCGCGGCTGGTAGATTTCGTCGATGATGCCGTAGGCGAGCGCCTCTTCGGCCGTCATGAAGTAATCGCGTTCCACGTCGCGCTCGATGCGCTCCAGCGGCTGATGGGTCATTTCGCTCATCAGCTTATTCATCTTGCCCTTGGTGCGCAGCAGCCACTGGGCGTGCAGCTGTACGTCGGTGGCCTGCCCGCTCGCGCCGCCGCTGGGCTGGTGAATCATGACCTTGGAGTGCGGCAGGCAGAAGCGCTTACCCTTGGCGCCGGCCGAAAGCAGCACAGCGGCCATGGACGCGGCCATACCGACGCAGATGGTGGAGACCTGCGGCTTGATGAAGTTCATGGTGTCCAGAATCGCCAGGCCGGAGTAGACCTCGCCACCGGGCGAATTGATGTAGAGCGAGATATCCTTCTCGGCATCCTGGCTCTCAAGATGCAGCAGCTGGGCAACGACCAGGTTGGCGCTGACGGAGTTGATCTCCTCGCCCAAGAAAATGATGCGGTCGTTGAGCAGGCGCGAATAGATATCGTAGCTGCGCTCGCCGCGCGGCGTCTGCTCGATAACGTATGGCACGAGGGCGGAATCGAACTTAGCGATCATACGTATCTCCATTTCTCTTACGGACCAATAGTGGTTCTAGATAAACGTACGGTGCCCGCATGCTATGCATTGGCTGGCACCGTACGAAGCAACCGGATAACCGGTGTATAACTTTACCCCATCACGGGCGCACCCATGCGCTCGCGGGCAAGGTGGCGAGAATTACTCGGCGTCCTTGGCGGTCTCGTCGACCTCGGTCACCTTGGCGTTCTCAACCAGGTGGTCGACGGCCTTGGAGCGACGGATGGACTCGCGGACAGCAGGCATACGGCCATCGGCGATGAACTCGGCCTTGGAAGCCTCGACGTCCTTGACGCCGGCCTTCTCGAACTCGGCGTTGACGTCGTCCTCGGTGACCTCGATCTTGAGCTCACGGGCGAGGGCGTCCAGAGCCAGGGACTCACGGGCAACATCGTTGGCCTGCTTGTGAAGGTCGCCGATGAACTGCTCCATGGTCAGACCGGAAGCGGGCAGCCAGGTGTCGAGCGTCATGCCGCGGGCAGCGAGGTTGGACAGGAAGTTCTGGCCAAGCTCCTCAAAGACGGACTGCTCGTAGTCGGCATCCATCTCGTCGAGCTGCAGGCGCTCGGCGAGAGCGGAGACGCAACGGTTCTCCTTCTCGGCCGGGAGGCGGGAAGCCTTGTCCTGCTCGATCTCGATCTTGATGGCGTCGCGCATGGCCTCGATGCTGTCGAAGCCGAAGTCGGACTTGACAAGCTCGTCGGTGAGCTCAGGGGTGTTGCGGACCTTGATGCCCTTGACGGTGACTTCGACGGTGTGAGTCTCGGCCTCCTCGCCCTCCTCGACCTCGTCGGTCCAGGTGACGGTCTTGACGTCGTCAACGTTGGCACCGATCAGGGCCTCGTTGAACTCAGCGGGGTTGCTGTCGCTACCGGCGATGAGCATGCGGCCCTCGGCGGCGAAGTTGTCGGCATTCTCGACGGCCTTGAGGTCGACGGTGACGTAGTCCTCGGCCTCGACGGCGCGACCCTCGACGTCCTCGAAGGTGGCACGGTAGTTGAGGAGCATCTCGACCTGGTTGTTAATCTCGGACTCGGTGACCTCCGCAGGAGGCATCTCGATCTCGACGGCGTCGAAGGAGGAGAGCTCAGCAGCAGGACGCAGGGAGAACTCGACGGTGTAGGTGTAGTCCTCGTGATCCTTGGCGAGGTCGAGCTCCTTGTAGTCACCGTTCTTGGTGGGGACGATGTCCAGCTCGTTGAGGACGGCGGGCTCGTTGGCGGCGATAAGGTCGTTGGTGGCCTGAGCGAGGGTAGCCTCGGCACCAAGAGCGGAGTCGATGACCGGACGGGGGGCCTTGCCGGCACGGAAGCCCGGGAAGCGGTACTTCTTGGCGGTGTCCTTGTAAGCCTTCTTAATCGCGGCGTCGACGTCGGCGGCCGGGATGGTGACCGTAGCGGTGAGCTTGGCGTCCTTGACGTCAGAAGCGGTGATGTTCAACACGTTCCTCCTCATACTGCCCAGCTTATCTGAGGTGCTGGTACCTTTATGCAACAAGCGTCGCGAGGGCATAAGCCGACGCGGGTGCGTTGGTGCGGGCGAAAGGACTCGAACCTTCACGGGAATCCCACCAGAACCTAAATCTGGCGCGTCTACCAATTCCGCCACGCCCGCATGAGCGCACAGACTAGGAATGATAGCAGATACGAACGACAAGCGCACGCACACGTTTTACACGCTCACGACCTCACCACGAGTGCAAAAGGCGGGGCGAGTTGCCCCGCCCCGCCAATTACGACTTGTTCGCTGACCCGCTACTCCCCCAGCAGGGCCTTCTCGGGCGTGATCGGCAGCGAGCGAACCTGATGTCCGGTGGCGTGTGCGACGGCCGAGGCCACGGCGGCGAGCGGCGTGTTGATGACGACCTCGCCGATCGACTTGGCGCCAAACGGGCCCGTCGGCTCGTAGCTCGGCTCAAAGGCCACGCGAATGCTGCCGATATCCAGGCGCGTGGGCAGCTTGTAGCTCATAAAGTTGCCGGTGCGCAGGCGGCCGCGCTCATCATGCTCGACGATTTCGTAGAGCGCGTGGCCGATACCCTGGGCAATGCCGCCCTCGGCCTGGACGCGCGCGAGCGCCTCGTTGATCACGGTGCCGCAGTCCACAGCCGCCGCGTAGTCCACCACAGTCACCTTGCCGGTGGCCTTGTCGACCTCGACCTCGGCAATGCCGGCCATAAACGGCGGGGGCGAAACGGGCAGGCAGGCAGAGGCATGCGAGGTGAGCGCGTCGCCGCCTGCGATGTTCTTGACGCACAGGTTGGCAAAGTCGCGCAGCGTGAGGTAGCGGTTCTGCTCACGCGCGGCACGCTCGTCGGACAGACGCACGTACTGACCATCAAAGACCACGTCGGCGGCGTCCACGTCCCACATCTGGGCGGCCTTGGCGCAGATCTTCTCACGCAGCTCGGTCGCGGCGTTCTTGGCTGCCAGACCTGTCACGTACGTGCCCGAGCTCGCGTACGAGCCGGCGTCAAACGGCGACACGTCGGTGTCCACGCCGCGCACCACGATCAGCGAGCTCTCCACGCCCAACTCCTCGGCGGCAATCTGCGCCAGGATCGTGTCGACGCCCATGCCGTTATCGGTGGCGCCGGTGCCGATGGTAATGAAGCCGTCCTCTTCAAGGCGCATGTCGATGCCGGCGATATCCACGTTGGAAATACCCGAGCCCTGCATGGTGAGCGCGCAGCCCAGGGCACGCACGCGGTCGCCCAGGTCGACGGCCAGCGGCTTGTCGCGCCAACCGATCATGTCCATCGCGCGCAGCAGGCAGCGGTCGAGCGCGCAGGCATTGAGCTTCTCGTTGTAGTACTGCGGCATGATCTCGCCCTCGCGCACGATGTTCTTAAGGCGCAGGTCGGCGGGATCCATGTGCAGCATGTCGGCGAGCTCGTTGACGGCGCTCTCCACGGCAAACTGGCCCTGGGTGGCACCGTAGCCACGATACGCGCCGCCGCGGTTGGTGTTGGTGTAGACGGCGTCCCACCTAAAGCGGCTCGCCTTCACATGGTTGTAGATGGGTAGGCTCTTGTGGCCCGACAGGCCGATCGTCGTGGTGGCGTGCTCGCCGTATGCGCCGGCGTTGGACAGCGTATGCAGGTCGATGGCCGTGATGGTGCCGTCGTTCATGGCGCCCAGCTTGACGGTCATCTGCATCTGGTGACGCGAGTTACCCGCAGTGATGGTCTCCTCGCGGGTGTAGCAGCAATAACTCGGACGACCGGTCTGCTGCGTCACAAACGCCACGAAGATCTCGCAGCAGCCCGTCTGCTTGGAGCCAAAGCCGCCGCCGATGCGCGGCTTAATGACCTGCACCTGCGACTGCGGGATGTCGAGCGACTGCGCGACCATGCGGCGCACGTGGAAGGGCACCTGCGTAGAGGTGGTCACCGAAATGCGGCCGAACGCGTCGGTCGTCGCGAAGGCACGGAAGGTCTCCATCGGCGCGGTCTGGGTTGCCTGGCTGGTGTAGGTGCGGGTGAAGACGATGTCGCTCTGGGCGAAGGCCTCGTCCAAGTCGCCAAAATCGCTGGTACCGCTGCATACCAGGTTACGCGGAACATCGCCGCCCTGCGGGAACATAAAGGTCACGTCGCCCTCGGGGTGGACCACGATGTCGTTATCGAGCGCCTTGGTAAAGTCGAGCAGGGGCTCGAGTACCTCGTAGTCGACCTTGATGAGCTTGAGCGCCTTGTCGGCGGCCTCCTCGGTCTCGGCGGCGACGATCGCCACCTCCTCGTTTTGGTAACGGACGAGGTTCTCGAGAATCAAGCGGTCGTAAGGACTCGGCTGCGGATAGCTCTGACCGGCGATGGTAAAGCGGCGCTGGGGCACGTCCTCGTAGGTGTAGACGCCCACCACGCCGGGCACCTTCAGTGCGCGCGACGTATCGATGGAGCGAATCTTGGCGCGGGCATAGGGGCTGCGCTTGAGTTTGACGATGAGCGCACCGGCAGGTACCAGGTCGCCCGTGTAGACGGGACGACCCTCGAGCAGTGCCTTCGAGTCCTTCTTGGGCTGCTTGTGGGTAATCTGCTTGTACGCGACACCGTCGGAGCTCGTGTCGTTGACGGGCAGCTCGGGCATCTCGAAGCCCACCTTCACGCCGGACTCGTTGAGAAAGCGGACGATGGCGCGCAGCTGGCTCTCGTAGCCGCTGCAACGGCAGAGGTTGCCGGCAAGCTGGCGCGAGAGCTCCTCGCGCGTGGCGACGAGGCTCGGGTCCTCCTTGGCGGCGCGGGCAAGCGCCAGCACGTTCATAATGAGGCCGGGGGCGCAAAAACCGCACTGCTCGGCGCCTTCGGCAGCCATCGCACGGGCCAGCGCCTCAGACTCGGTTTTGAGGCCCTCGAGCGTGGTGATGGTGTGGCCCTCGACGCGAGCGGCGGGAACCGAGCAGCTCAGCACCGGGTCGCCGTCGAGCCACACCGTGCACAGGCCGCAGTTGGTGGTCTCACAGGCGCAGCGCACCGACGCACAACCCTGCTCGCGCAGCAACGCGAAGAGCATGGTATCGGGGGCAATCTGAACCTTGACCTTACAGCCGTTGAGCGTAAAGGAAAGATCGATGAGTTTGGCAGCCATTAGCGCACCTCGCTAGAATCGACGCCGGGCACGCGGCGGCAGGAATACTCGTCCGTGGCAAACTTGGGGACCTGCACGGTCTCGAGCTCGCGGGCAAGCGCGGCAGAAAGCTCGATGCCGGCGGCGCGGCGCACGGCCTGCACGGCAAGCGGCGCCGAGATGCGGCGACGGTACTCAGCCGAGCCCCACAGGTTGGTGCCGTAGCTCAGGGCACGCACGGATACGGCCAGTGTGCGTAGCTCGTCCTCGGAAGGCTGCTCGCTCACCAGGCCACATGCCTCGCCCTGCAGCAAGGTCGCGCGCAGCGGGCGGGCGCCCACGGTGACATGCCAGCTGTTGTCCCACCAGGCGGCAGTGACGTTTAAGGAGGGGAAGTCGGTCGCGGCCTTGCGCACGGCCTCGTAGCTTGCACGGTAATCGTGCTTAACGACTACGATGTGCTCGATCACGTCGCGCACGTAACCCATGTTCACGAACTCGGCGAGCGGCACGCGGCCGGCGCCCGTCAGCTCTACATAGGAATCGAGCGCGAGGAAGGCGGAGAGCACGTCCGAGAAGCCAAAGCGGCCGTAGATGCTGCCGCCCACCGTGGCGGTGTTGCGCAGCTGCACGCCCACGATGTCGTGGACGGCGAACTCAAAGACATTGTTGACAAGCGCGTTGAGCCCGGCATGACGCTCGAGCTGGCGCAGGGTGCACATGGCACCGATGCGAAACTCGGTCTCGGTCTCCTCGATCTGATCGAGTCCGCAGGCCGAAAGGTCAATCGCCGTCGCCACGCGACGCGAACCCAGGCGCATCCAGATGCCACCGCCCACAATCTTGTTGTTGCGGTTCTTCTGCAAGAGCTCATAGGCTTCGGCCGCGTTTCCAACACGGACGTAGGTACCGAACTTGAGCACGTTCTCCCCCATCTCTTCACTTGTCCAGTACTTTTAAGTGTACCAAACGAGGGGCCGCACACCGTTTTAGGACAAAATCCACCCACCCATCCATAACTTGCGGTGAAATACGGACTGATTAGCCGTTCTGGGACGCTAAACAGTCCGTATATCACCGCAAGTTATGAGGAGTCCTCCGGGATAAAAAAGGCTCCCAGCCGGATAGCTGGGAGCCTTATCGCATGCTATGTCGAGCGAAGATTTAGCAGACGCCCTGGGCGAGCATAGCGTCGGCGACCTTCAGGAACCCGGCGATGTTGGCGCCCATGACGAAGTTGCCCTCCTGGCCGTACTCCTTGGCGGTGTCGTCCACGTTGTGGAACATGCCGCGCATGAGCTGCTCGAGCTTGCCGTCGACCTCCTCGAAGGTCCAGGACAGGTGCTCGGCGTTCTGGCTCATCTCCAGGCCGGACACGAGAACACCGCCGGCGTTGGCAGCCTTACCGGGCATAAAGGCGACGCCGTTCTCCTGGAAGTAGGTCGTGGCCTCGATGGTCGTGGGCATGTTCGCGCCCTCGCCGACCACCTTGCAGCCGTTGGCGACGAGTGCCTGGGCGTCCTCGAGCAGCAGCGTGTTCTCGCGAGCGCAGGGCAGCGCGATATCGCAGGGAAGCTGCCACACGCCGCGGCCGTCGCCCTCGTGCCACACGGCGTTGGGCTTCTCGTCAACGTACATAGCAAGCGTGACGCCCTTGTCGTGACCAGAACGCTTCTTGTTGTAGATGTGCTCGAGCACGGTGTAGTCGATGCCGTCGGGATCCTCGACCCAGCCGTGGGTATCGGAGCAGGCGAGCACCTTGCCGCCGAGCTGAGTGACCTTCTGGACCGCGTAGATAGCGACGTTGCCGGAGCCGTGAACGACGACGTTCTTGCCCTCGAAGGAGTCGCCGCGGCTCTTAAGGTACTCGTCCACAAAGTAGGCCAGACCGTAACCGGTGGCCTCGGTACGGGCGAGCGAGCCGCCAAAGGAGAGGCCCTTGCCGGTAAGAACGCCGGTCCACTCGTTGGTCAGGCGCTTGTACTGACCGAACAGGTAGGCAACCTCGCGGCCGCCAACGCCCAGGTCGCCGGCGGGAACGTCGGTGTTGGGGCCAATGTGGCGATAGAGCTCGGTCATGAAGGACTGGCAGAAGCGCATGATCTCGTTGTTGGACTTGCCCTTGGGGTCAAAGTCGGAGCCGCCCTTGCCGCCGCCCATGGGAAGGGTGGTCAGGCTGTTCTTGAGGATCTGCTCCAGACCCAGGAACTTGAGCATACCCAGGGTGACCGTCGGGTTAAAGCGCAGGCCGCCCTTGTAGGGTCCAATGGCAGAGTTGAACTCGACGCGGTAACCGCGGTTGACCTGAACCTTGCCCTGGTCGTCGACCCAGGGAACACGGAACATGACGATGCGCTCGGGCTCGACGAGGCGCTCAAGCAGGGCGGCCTCCTCGTACTCAGGATGGGCGTCGAGCGCCGGCTGGATGGTGCCGAGAATCTCGGTCGCGGCCTGGATGAACTCAGGCTGCTCGGGATAGCGGGCCTTGAGCTCTTCGAGAACTTTCTGCGTGTAGCTCATGCTTCCTCCAATTGATGGAAAAGAAAAGTATCGTTCGAGGCGCCCCATGCGCCGCGAGCTTTATCGAGTATGGATAATATCGCACTGTTGCGGGAAAGTTACGCATAAGCCGACGAGCAGATGTTTCGTTTTGATTACGATGCAGGTAGAAGCGTTTTTGAGCACCCAACGTGCAAATCGCGTGTTTCGAAGCTGTTTCGTCCACATGTTCTGAACCACCACATTGGGGACAGGCACCTTTGTGGTGGTTTTGGTGGTTAGAGGACGAGCTGATGGTAGTCGGCGGGGGTTACGTGGCCCTCGGTGGCGGCACGGAAGGCGGCGAGGGCATCGCCCGAGAACGGCATAGCCCAGCACAGTCCGCAGCCGGCGGTGATGGAGCCAGGCAGCGGCATGATGCGCCCGGGCACGCCGGCATCCAGGCACAGCTGCTCGCATTCCATCACATCGAAGGTGCTGTCAAACGACACGATGATCTTGCGCTCGTGGTCGAGGGCATCACCGGACGGGCCTTCGCGGTGCGCCTCACGATACGCCGCGGCGGCCGCTTCCTCTTCCGCAGTATGTCCGCAGCCACCGCAACCGCAGGTACAGGGCTCGGAACCATCGCAAGTGCAAGGCTCCCCGGTATCGGGGCAAATATCGTGGGACATGGCAACTCCAATCGTCTAGGCGAGCAACTCGGCCGCCGCAAACTCCTCGGGCGTATTGACGTTCTCGAAGCAGAGCGTCGAGCCGGCGACCTCGACAATCTGAGGCTCGTCCAAATACCCGGCATTCACCCGGTCGATCAGGCAGCGGATTCGCTGACGGTCACCGGCGAGCAGCTCTTGGGCAACCGGCGCACACGCGTCACGGCGCCAGACGGCGCACAGCGGCTCAATCCCCCGCTCCTCGCGCGGCACGCACACGTCGAGCGCCTCGGCCTCAACACGATCGGCAAGCGCGCCGATCAGTTCTGGCGAGACGAACGGCATATCGCAGGCGACGATCGCCACGAGCGGCAATCGGGCCGCGGCCAGCGAACTCGCGATGCCGCGCATGGCGCCCGCCGGCCCCTCAAGGTCCGACACTATTCGCGGCACCAGGCCGCCAAACGCGCGCTCCTCAAGGTAGGCAAGCTCGCTGGGACGCGAAGTCGTCACGACCAACTCGCCGGCAACTGGCGCCAGCCGACCCAGCACGCGTTCGATGAGCGGCTCGCCGCAAAACGTCATGCGCGCCTTATCGCAGCCCATGCGCGAGGACAGCCCGCCCGCCTGGACGACACAAGAAAGATCGGCACGTCTTACGGTAGTCATACGGCAAAACACCTCCATCGGCATGTTCGAAACCCGACACACGAAGCCAAATACCGCCGCCGAAATAACGGCGCTACGAAAAGCTCGTGCAAAAACAAAACAGCGCCTTTGCGGCACGCAGCAAGACCGCGAGCACAAAAGCGCTGGTAGCGTATGGCGGGAACGTATGTGAATCGAACACATCCAAGACGTTTTGCACGCCTCGCAACGGTTTTGAGGACCGCGGAGCCCACCGGAGCCCATCCGTTCCCAAGTGCGGAGGTATTTTACCAAACCGAGCAGCCAATCTAGCGCAGGGAGCGCAGGCCGCCGGCATCCTTGTCGAGCACCGTAAAGCGCACGGCATCCAGGTGCTCCAAGATGCTGATGGCACGTTTGCGCGACACACCCAGGGCCTCGCGCAGTACGCTCGTGGTGGCAGCGCCCCCGGCAGCCTCAATAGCGGCAGCGACAAGCTCGCGCGCATGCGACTCCACGGTGGCGGACAAGGCAACGTCACGCTCGACCTTCACGATGGAACGGTTGAGCGAAAGCTCGCGCAGGGCACGCGTCATGGTGTCGCGATCGAGCTGCAACTGCTCGCCAACCTCAGGCAGCGTCGGCGCATCGAGGCCGGCTTCATCCAGCAAGGCAACGATACGTTCGCAGGCCTCGCGCACCACGCGTGCCGCCGCGGCGGCCGAGCGCGGGTCGAACACCTCGGCCCCCTCGGCTGCGCATACGCCACGCGCGCAGCCCTCGGAAATCATGGCTGCGGCAACCGTATCGTCAGCGGCAGGCCACGCAGCATGGGCAACGGCGCCAGGCGTAAAGCCCGTCTCCTTGGGAGACGCCGCATGCATGGCTGACAGGGTCGCCGCCAGGGCATCCATCGCGGCGTCGAGCACGGCGGCATTCACATACAGCGCACCGCCCGAGCCGGCAAGCTCGCACACAGCACCTCGCGCCACCAACTCGTTCAGCGCGGCATCGGCCCCACCGGAAACAAGATCTAGCGCCGCGGCAACGTCGGCGACCACGACCGGCAACGTCTGCAGCGCCAACCACGCCTCAACACCAGCGACGGCATCGCCGGCCTCAAGTGCCGCAAGCAGTGTGCGCTCCCCCGCCGAAAGCTCACGCGAGCGACGGCAGCGCGAAAGCAGCACGCGCCCGCCGCCGATGAGCATAACGGGCGAATACGACAGCACCACGGCATGGTCTCCGGCTCGCAGCGGCAGCGGCTCCTCCAAGCGCACCTGCACGGTACGGATCTCGCCCACCGCCATGC
>OIAL01000960.1_pt1 | contig 10400 bp, 9 predicted proteins | sample 1580691 | NCBI WGS metagenome assembly OIAL01 (sample SAMEA3882530, study PRJEB24775) | human gut metagenome | biome: human-associated habitat; feature: intestine environment; material: feces | place: Netherlands | collected 2009/2010
AGCGGACAGAACTGCCGACAAAACGCTGGAACAGGCGTGTCAGATACTGCGGCGTGATATGGAGCTGTTCCGCGAGAGCATCCACATTGAGCGGGTCGGAAAGATGACTTTCGATTTCCTGCATTGCCGGGCGGACATACTGGAGATACAGCGGATGCTCCGTCCGGGAAAGGCCGGTGCGGAGCTGGGAAAGGCGTGTCAGGAACTCAAAGCATCCGACGGAGAGCGCAGCATCGTCGATGTCATTTTTCAGAAAGTGTGAGTCGATTATGCGGTCAATCCATTCCTGAAACCACGCGCCCTCTGAGGCCGGAACGAAAAGATATGGCGAGACGGCACAGATTTTATAGAGATCATCGGAGAGCTTTCCGTCAAAGGTCAGAAAGGATGTAAACCACATCCCGCTGCCGTCGTTTTCGCGGTATTCATGCGGCACATGCGGAGCAATCAGAACACCGTCATCTGGTTTCAGCAAAAGTTCCTGGCCTTCGAGGGTCAGCAGCCCTTCGCCGCGTTCCGTCTGAATCCAGTGATATAAGGGGAATCCGTTCGGGCGCACAACGGGCTCCTGCAGCCAGCGGTTGCCGATGCTGTCAGCGGAGAGGGAAAAATCAGAGGCGGATGGTTTAAAGAAAATAGGCATAACAGTCAGTTCCTTTCTGAAAGAAAAGTCTAAAATAAGATTCCGGAATGAGTTTCGAAAATTCATACTTTTTAGACAAGCATATCATACTTTTCTCACAAAGACCAGTATATAATAGAGCCATCAAAACGAGATATCCAAACACAGGAGGAATCAAAAAAATGCAGCCAAAATTCAAAAAAATGTTATACGGAGGAGACTACAACCCAAACCAGTGGCCAAAAGAGATCTGGGATGAGGATATGAAACTTTTCCATCAGGCCGGCATCAACAGCACCACGATCAACGTATTTTCCTGGGCAAAAATCCAGCCGTCCGAGAATGAGTACGACTTTACAGAGCTCGATGAGATCGTAGACACCCTGACAAAAGAGGACGTCCAGATCGTCATGGCAACATCCACCGGCGCACTCCCGGCATGGATGGTACACCGTTATCCGGAAGTGGCAAGAACCGATTTCGAAGGACGCCATCACAAATTCGGTCATCGCCACAATGCCTGCCCGAACAGCCCGGTTTTCCAGAAATATGCAAAGCGCCTGGCAGAAAAACTGGCAGAGCGTTACGGCGACAACAAAAACATCGTCTGCTGGCACATCAGCAATGAGTACGGCGGCGAGTGCTACTGCGAGAACTGTGCAAAAGCGTTCCGCGTATGGCTGAAAGACAAATACAAAACACTCGATGAAGTCAACAAGGCATGGAACATGGAGTTCTGGGGCCACACCATCTACGACTGGGACGAGATTGTACCGCCGAACGATCTGGGAGACGGAATGCCATGGGGAAGCGGCACTGCATTTGCAGGAATGTCCCTCGACTACATGCGTTTCAACTCCGACGGCATGCTGAACAACTACAAAATGGAGCGCGATCCGCAAATACGACAAAGAAACACCGATCACCACAAACCTGATGGGAACGTACAAAGGTCTCGACTACTTCAAGTGGGCAAAAGAAATGGATATCGTATCCTGGGACAACTACCCGAGCTACAATACACCATGGAGCCACGTAGCTATGACCCACGACCTGATGCGCGGCCTCAAAGACGCACCGTTCATGCTGATGGAGCAGACTCCGAGCCAGCAGAACTGGCAGCCGTACAACTCCTTAAAGAAACCGGGCCAGATGCGCGCACAGAGCTATCAGACCGTTGCACACGGCGCAGACACGATTCAGTTCTTCCAGCTGAGAAGAAGCGTCGGCGGATGCGAGAAATTCCATGGTGCTGTTATCGCACACGCAGGAACCGCAGATACCCGTGTCTTCCGTGAGGTAACCCAGCTCGGAAAAGAACTGGAGAAAATCGGAAGCCGTGTGATGGGCTCCGAGAACCACGCAAAAGTCGGCATCATCTTCGACTGGGAAAACTACTGGGCACTGGAGTACACCAGCGGACCGAACCGCGATTTACGTTACGTAGACCAGATCGAGCAGATGTACAATTACTTCTATAACAAGAACATCGCTGTCGATATGATCCCGATCGACGCGGACTTCTCCAAATATGACCTCGTTGCAGCACCGGTTCTCTACATGGTAAAAGACGGTGTGGCAGAGAGCCTGGAGGCTTATGTACAGGCAGGCGGAACCCTCATCACCACCTACATGAGCGGTATCGTCGGACAGTCGGACAACGTTCATCTCGGCGGATACCCGGGACCGCTCAGAAAAATGGCAGGCGTATGGGTAGAAGAGATCGACGCTCTTGCACCGGAGCAGAGAAACAAGATCCGTTTCGCAGACGGAACCGAGGAAGAGTGCCGTCTCGTATGTGACCTGATGCACCTCGAAGGAGCTGAAGAAATCGCACAGTATGAGAGCGATTTCTATGCAGGCATGACTGCTGTTGCAAAAAATCAGTTCGGAAAAGGAACCGTATATTATGTCGGAACCGACCTTTCTGAGAGCGGCCTTGCAAAAGTTCTTGCTATGGCAGCAGACAGCGCAGCCATCCAGCCGGTGATTGGAGAAGCAACAGCACTCGAGATCACAAAACGCCAGGCAGACGGCGAGGATCTGTACTTTATCATCAACTTCAAAGATGAGGAGATTCCGCTTCCGGCAGTCTTCGACAGAAAAGAAGATATCCTGACCGGCGAGAAAGTACAGGGCGGCGAGATGCTGAAGAAATACGATCTGCGGATTGTCAGCGTTCCGAGAGCATAATATAAAACATATTGTATAGTAGAAAGATAACAAAAAAGACACAGCAGGAGGCAGAAAGATACTTCCAGCTGTGTCTTTTTGATGCTGTGAATTTATGCGGGTGCTTAGTGGGAAAACGAAGCCCGTGCGACGATGTTCTCCATCTCGCTCCATTTCTCCTCCATATCCGCTACAAGCGCGATCTGTGTCCGCGCACGTACGAGGTTGTGCTCCGGGTAAGCGGTTTTGAAGTAGGTATCGCCCATCAGGTAATCGGCGAGAAAACGGATGCCGCATTCGAGGGTCATTAATTTTGCACCCATCGGCAGCATTTCGACTTCCGCGCGGGTCAAAGAGCCTGCGCAGCCTGCGAGAAAGCCTTTTGTATAGCTCTCAAAGAGAGGAAGGGAAAGAGACACCTTAGAGACATCCTGTTCGTCCTCAGCGGCCGTATTCGCGCCGAAGCGGATGGAATCGCCGAAGTCAAAGATCGACAGTCCCGGCATAATGGTGTCTAGGTCGATGACGCAGATGCCCTCGCCGGTTTTGTCATCAATCATAATGTTGTTCAGCTTCGTATCGTTGTGCGTTACGCGGAGCGGCAGCTCGCCCGAGGCCTTCATGCGCTCGGCTACGCCGTAATCGTCTGCGTGGTCGAGGAAAAACGCCATCTCATCCGAAACGTTTTTCAGCCGTCCTTTCGGATCCGCCTGTGCCGCCTGTAAAAGCGCCTGGTAGCGGAGCGGTGTGTTGTGGAAATCCGGGATCGTCTCGAAAAGAGAGGCGGACGGAAAATCGGAGAGCATCTGCTGGAAGCGGCCGAAAGCATTACCGGTCTCGTAAAACAGCTTTGGATCTGTCACGGCATTATAGCAGGACGCATTGGAAATAAAGAGAAATGCGCGCCAGAATTCTCCGCGCTCATCGACGAAAAACCAGGCATCGTCTGTCGTCGGAATCAGGTTCAGCGTCTCGCGGAATGGATCTCCTCCTGCGGCTGTGATTTTTTTCCGCAGAAATGATGTTACCTGTGCAATATTCTGCATCAGCTCCGTTGGATTGTGGAAAACGGTGCGGTTCATGCGCTGCAGAATCGATTTGCGGAGGACGCCGTTTTCGGTAGAGCGCACCAGAAACGTATCGTTGATATGGCCGTTCCCGTGCGGCGTCCAGTCTGTAATCGTTCCCGGGAAAGCAAATGCGTGGACAATGGAAGAGAGTTCTTCCTGTGTGTATGTAATCATCATGGGTATAAACTCCTTATTTTAATTAGACAAACCTGATTAAGTAAAGCACACGCAGGGCGAAAAGTCAAGAAAAGGGCGCGAAACGATTGACAACGAGCGGCATTTCCGACTATAATAGACAGTAATTTAAGAAAAAACAAAACCTAAAATGCAGTGACAGGGAGGAGTACCTGGCGGCGCAAAGCAAAGAGAGGAGATGGCTGGTGAGAATCTCCGTGAGCGTGCCTGCGGAAGTAGCCCTCGAGCAGTGGACTGAACAGAAAAAGCGGACAGCAATGTTTTCCAAGTAGGCTCCAACGTAGTTCCCACGTTACCGGGATGCCGTATCGGATGAAAAAAGTTAAATCCTGTACGGAATGAGCAGAAGCGTATTCTTCTGGAATTCAGGTGGTACCGTGGATGGAAACATTCTCCCTGAACGTAAGGCACAGAAAAGGTGTTTTATGTTCGGGGATTTTTTATGCAGCAAATTTAGAACAGGAGGTTTTCATATGAAACAGATTACAGGAAACAAACTTCTGGTAAAGGCTCTGAAGGAGGAGGGTGTCGAGTATCTCTTCGGTTATCCGGGAGCCTGCACCATTGATATCAGCGATGAGCTTTACAAACAGGATGAAATCAAAATCGTTCTGCCGCGCCACGAGCAGGCGCTGGTGCATGAGGCGGATGCCTATGCGAGAACGACAGGAAAAGTCGGCGTATGCCTCGTTACCAGCGGTCCCGGAGCTACCAACCTTGTTACAGGTCTTGCAACTGCCAACTATGACAGTGTTCCGCTTGTATGCTTTACCGGACAGGTTGCCCGTCACCTCATCGGAAACGATGCATTCCAGGAGGTTGATATTGTCGGTATCACCCGCAGCATCACGAAATACGGCGTGACGGTAAGAAACCGTGAAGATCTCGGACGCATCATCAAAGAAGCCTTTTACATCGCCCGCACCGGAAAACCGGGCCCGGTGCTCATTGATCTTCCAAAAGATGTCATGGCAGAGCTCGGCAGCGCAGAGTATCCGAAGAACGTCAACATCCGCGGCTACAAACCGAACACCAGCGTACACATCGGCCAGTTAAAACGTGCGCTGAAAATGCTCGCAAAAGCAAAACGCCCGCTGTTTCTTGCCGGAGGCGGCGTCAACATCGCACATGCGCAGGAAGTGTTCCGCGAAGTGGTCGAGAAAACACAGGTGCCGGTTGTCACAACCGTTATGGGACGCGGCGCGATCTCCACGAAACACCCGCTGTTCATCGGAAACCTTGGCATGCACGGCGCGTATGCGGCGAATATGGCAGTCAGCGAGTGCGATCTGCTGTTCTCGATCGGAACACGTTTCAATGACCGTATCACCGGAAAGCTGCATGAATTTGCCCCGCACGCGCAGATCGTCCACATCGACATAGACACCGCTTCGATCTCTCGAAACATCCATGTCGATATCCCGATCGTAGCCGATGCAAAAGAGGCGATCACGAAGATGGCAGAGTACGTAGAGCCATGCTCTACATCGAAATGGCTTGCCCAGATCGATGCCTGGAAGAACGAGCATCCGCTGATGGGACCGCTCGATATTTTCAACGCGATCAACGAGCAGTTTGACGATGCGATTATCGTCACCGACGTCGGACAGCACCAGATGCTGACAAGTCAGTACGTCGACATTACCGAAAACCGCCAGATCATCATGTCCGGCGGCCTTGGAACGATGGGATACGGCCTTCCGGGCGCGATCGGAGCAAAAATCGGCAACCCGGACAAACCGGTCATCGCGATTTCCGGTGACGGCGGTATGCAGATGAATATTCAGGAGCTGGCAACTGCCGTTCTCGAGGAGCTGCCGGTCATCCTGTGTATCTTCAATAATGAATACCTCGGCATGGTACGCCAGTGGCAGAAGCTGTTTTACGGCAAACGGTACAGCATGACAAACCTGCGCGCCGGTGCACTTTCCCGCAGAACAGACGGAGAAGAGTACCCGGAATACACGCCGAATTTTATCAAATTGGCTGAGAGTTACGGCGCAAAAGGCATCCGCGTCATGAAGAAAGAGGATATCGCCGCAGCGTTTGAAGAGGCGAAGAAAAACACCAAGACTCCGACGATCATCGAATTTATCATCGATCCGGAGGAGATGGTTTACCCGATGATCAAGCCGGGCGGAACGCTCGAAGATATGATTATGGACTGTTAGGAGGAGAGCGCGATGAATAAGGGAATGAAAAAAAGATGGATTTCACTGTACGTAGAAAACCAGGTTGGTGTCCTTTCCAAGATTTCCGGGCTTTTTTCCGCAAAAAGCTATAACTTGGACAGCCTGACCGTCGGAACGACCGAGGACCCGACCGTATCGCGTATGACGATCGCCACGGTCAGTGACGATGAGACGTTTGAGCAGATCAAAAAACAGCTGAACCGCATGGTCGAGGTCATCAAAGTCATCGACTTCACCGACGTGTTTGTGCGCATGAAAGAGATTCTGTATATCAAGGTATTCAACTGCAGCGCAGCTGACAAAGTCGAGCTGTTCCAGATCGCTGAGACGTTCAAGGCGAAGGTCATCGACTACGGAAAAGACAGCCTGCTGCTCGAGTTTGTCCAGACGGCGACGAAAAACGATGCAGTTGTGAAGCTGATGAAAGAGGAATTCGGCAAGATCGAAGTCGTGCGCGGCGGAAGCGTCGGTATCGAGTCGATCAATGTGATGGAGCGGTAAAAGAGAGGACGTTTTTGCGTGAACGAAAAGAGTATTACCACAATTACGTTAAAAAAGATTAATAAGAAAAGTGTGTATCAGTACATCTATGAGCACCGCCAGACGGCGAAGCAGCAGATTGTGCAGGATCTGACGATGGGGCTTTCGATGCACAGCGGAACGCTCGAGCATATCTGCATCGACCCGGAAGGGCCGGAGTGCTACTGCGCTTCTTTTTATTGAAGAGTTTCTGCAGTCGGAATTTTAATTTTTAATTATAGAATTTCAGGGATAGAAAATCCGGGAACGGAAAGTTTTACATTGCTTTCCATTCCCGGATTTTTTCTGCTTTTTATCAGTGTTCGTTTTTAGATAAACATCGCATAAATCGACGCTCCGACCACAGTCAGAATACCTGCAACTGCAATCGAAAGGCTGCTCATCGCGCCCTCGACATCGCCCATCTCCATGGCCTTCGCCGTACCGATCGCATGGGAGGCCGATCCGATACTGATGCCCTTTGCAATCGGCTCCTCAATGTGAAACAGCTTGCAGAGCGTCTCCGCCAGCATATTTCCCAGCACACCCGTGATGATGATAACGGCAACCGTGATCGTCACCGCACCGCCGAGCTCTTCCGAAACACCCATGCCGATGGCCGTTGTGATGGATTTCGGCAGCAGTGTTACATACATTTTATGATTCAGATTGAAGATCAGCGCCAGCGCGAGAACCACGGTAAGGCTCGTCAGCACGCCGGAGAGAATACCGGCGAGGATGGCTTTGATATTCTTTTTCAATGCCTCCATCTGCTCATACAGCGGAATCGCAAGGCAGACCGTTGCAGGAGTCAGCAGATAGCTCAAGTATTTTGCACCGTCATTATAATTCTGATAATCGATATCGAAAACAGCAAGGAATACAATGACGACTGCAATGGAAATCAGCAGCGGATTGAAAATCGGAAGCCCAAATTTTTTCTTTAACAGCATGCCGAGCTCATACGCCAGAAGGCTGATGACAACGCCGAAAAATGCAGATTCACAGAACATATTTGTCATTTTGCGTCCCCTCCTTTGTGTTTCTTTTCCAGCCGGATGACCGCCTGTGTCACGCGTCCGGACACAACCATAACGACGATGGTGCTGACGAGCGTAATCACGAGAACCGGAACGAGAACGGCTTTTAATTCACCCCAGGATTCCATCAGGCCGACGCCCGCCGGAATGAACATGACCGGCATGATCTCAATCATAAACTTGCCTGCGTCCTCGACGGCATCAAGCTTTAATGCCCCTGTCATCAGAAGCGCCAGCATCAGCACAAGGCCGTAGATACTTGCCGGAATCGGAAGCGGCAGCACGGCATGCAGGATTTCTCCGACGAACGAAACCGCCATAATTACAAGGAACTGTCTTAATAATTTCACTTTTTCTGTTGTCCTTTCTCCCCATAACCCACATAACATCACTCCTTCTCAATGTCACGACCCCGATTATACTACCCGCGTAAAAGAATTTCAACCGTAAATGTTACTGCAATTTTGGCGATTTTTGCCAAAAAAAGCAAAAAAATGCCCGCCAATCAAACGAAAAAGTGAAATCGGTGGGCATTTTAACATAATTTTTTGAGTTGATCCGATACGGAACTTTTTAAGCATTGCTTTCGGCATTTTTCCGATCCGGCAGAACGAAGATAAAGATCAGCGAACTGACAAGCAGCATGCCCGGATAGAAGAGGTTTGCCATGATTTCAAAGGCGGAGAGCTCATATCCCAGTTCATGTACCGCGGAAATCGCCACGAGCATCTGCGCGCCGTACGGCAGGATGCCCTGTGAGATGCAGGAGAAGGTATCGAGGAGCGATGCCGTTTTCCGTGGGGTGATGCCGTAGTCCTCGGACATCTGCTTTGCGATCGGGTTTGCCATGACGATCGCGACGGTGTTGTTTGCGGTCGCAATGTAGAGCAGCGCGACGAGAATGCCGACACCGAGCTGGCCGCCCTTTTTTCCGCGGAAGATTTTGTGAATGGCACGAAGCAGGACAGTAAAGCCGCCGTTTTCCCGGATCAGCGCGCACATCGCAGCGACAAGAATCGCAACCATACATGTCTCAAACATACCCGAAGTGCCGCTTCCCATGCTGGAGAGCATATCCAAGAGCGTCGTCTGTCCCGTACCGAGCATGATAACGGCACCGGAAGCAATACCGATAAGGAGTACGACAAACACCTGAATGCCCGCGATGCCGCCGATCAGCACGAGCAGGTACGGAACCATCTGCAGCAGATGGTATTCGTGGACGATCGGTGTGCCCGGCGCCTGTCGGAAGGAGATTACAAGGATCAGCGCCAGCGCGGCAAGAGCAGCTGGGAGAGCGATCCAGAAGTTTTCGCGGAACTTGTCTTTCATCTCGCAGCCCTGTCCGTTGCAGGCGGCGATTGTCGTGTCGGAGATGAAGGAGAGGTTGTCGCCGAACATGGATCCGCCCATGACGGAGGCGACGCAGAGCGCCAGCGAAAAGCCGGAGGTCTCGGCAACAGCAGCGGCGATCGGCACGAGAAGCGTGATCGTTCCGACGGAGGTTCCCATGGCCGTGGAGACGAAGCAGGCAACGACAAAGAGCACAGCGACGGCATACTTTGCCGGAATCCAGGAGAGCATGAAATAGGCAACGCTCTCTGCACTGCTCCTTCCGACAACGCCGACAAACGTGCCTGCGGCGAGGAAGATCAGCAGCATTGTGATGATGTTTTTGTCCCCGATGCCCTGTCCCATGAGGGCGAGCTTTTCTTCAAACGGGACACTGCGGTTCTGCAGACAGGCGACGAGGATCGCTGTCAGAAACGAGACGACGATGGGGATGTTGTAGAAGCCCATCGGAATTTTTAAAATATACTCGGAATAAATGCCGAACCCCAGATAAAACACCAGAAAAACGGCGATCGGGAGCAGGGCGGATGGCTTTCCTTTTTTCATAGAAATAAATACCAGACCTTTCGTGTGATTTTCCTTATTTTTCAATAGGGCGAATAGAATTATTCTATCATCTGGATCAGAAATCGTAAAGTAAAAAAGCAGGAAAAAACACGCCGGACATCTGGTAAATTCCAGAAATCCGGCGTTTTTTATAAGAGGTGCGTTTTGCTGTGCCTGTGCTTTATTATTTTGCGAGGAGCATCATAATCTGATTACTTCTGCTTACGAATTTTGTCATCTCGTCCGGAGAGAGCGGTTTGTGGCTGATCATTGCCAGATCATACAGCTGCTCGCAGAACAGGGATGTGTTGCCGTTCTCGCCATTCTCCAGAATGTACTGAACGAGCGGATGTTTTGCATTCAGGATCAGGGTTGCATTGGTTCCGAACATAGACGGATCCATGCCTGACATTCCATACATCTTCATCATTTCCTGCATACGGCGTGATTCTTCGGAAAGTGTAATCATAGATGCCACATTTTCATCTTTCATCTTTTCCACTTTTACTTCCAGTTTGTCATTGCCAAGTGCTTTGCGGAAGATTTCGACCAGACTGTCAGTTTTTTCTTTGAATGCTTCTTTTTCTTCTTCAGATACATCTTCTTTGAAGTGGTCAGTCAAATCTGCATCGATTCTCTGGAACTTGATATGTTCGTTCTTCTGCTCCATCTGAGTAATAAATGGAGAATC
>OIAL01000975.1_pt1 | contig 10249 bp, 8 predicted proteins | sample 1580691 | NCBI WGS metagenome assembly OIAL01 (sample SAMEA3882530, study PRJEB24775) | human gut metagenome | biome: human-associated habitat; feature: intestine environment; material: feces | place: Netherlands | collected 2009/2010
CGCGTGTTTTTGAATAGATGATGATATATGCGCGTGTTTTTGAATAGATGATGATATATGCGCGTGTTTTTGAATAGATGATGATTAGAGACGCAACGACAAAAGCCCCCGGAAAGCGAGTGAAACGCTTTCCGGGGGCTCTGCGAGACATTGGATTGAAAATCTGGCAGGCGGGCCTATGCCCAGGTGCCAACAGCGACCAACATGTTACTCGGCGTGCGCGTAATCAACCTTGGCGCGGCGAGCGGTAGCCTTCTCCCAATCGCTGGTGCCCTCAAAGACATCCTGCTTGTAGGGATTGCGGCCGAGCTTCTTGGCGCGGTAGGCGATGTAGATGATCGCGGCGACGTTGGCGACCAGTGCGGCGATCGAGACCGCGGTAGCGGCGCCGGGGTCGAGCGTGGAGTGGGTCACAAAGATGGACTCCTCCTGGAAGTACGGGAACACCTGGGCAAACATGCACCAAATAGCAAGCGTAAAGGCGCGGTTCTGGATCCAGCCGCCCTTGTTCCAGATAAAGGCGGCGACGGTGGGCGCCAGCAGCAGCGCAAAGCCGCAGAACCAGGAGTGGGTGGGCAGGCAGTTGTAGGTGTAGCAGAAGTTCCAGATATCGTAGGCGATGATGTAGACCCAGGTCATATCGGGCCACAGCATGTCGGTCTGATCCTCGGAGGCGTAGACGCTCCACCAACCGGTCATGCAGAAGATGTTGATGATACCGGCGATGCCGTTGAACACGTTGTTCCAGCCGGCCAGCTGCGTGGCGCCCTCGGAGGTGACCCAAGTGGACTGGCCCAGGACAAAGAAGTGATAGGCGCTCTCAAAGTCGGACACGACGGCGATCATGATGTTGATGGCGACGATCACAAACGGCCACGCGCGGAACCAGTGCGCCTTGCCGATCTTGCCCCACTGGTACTTAATGGCAATGAAGCCCCAGCAACCGGCGAGCGCCGCGTATACCTTGGCGTAGTGGAACCAGCTGTTCTGGTACACATGGGTGGGGTTGGTGAGCGCCCACTCGGCGCCCTGCGAAACGCCCACGGCGATGGCGACGCAGTAGATGGTCATGGCCAGCGGAGCCACGCCAAAGATGATTGCCGCGCCCAGCTTGGTGCGGCGGCCGACTTCGTTGAGCACGATCAGGCCAATAAAGACCATGGCCCAGCCGGCCCAGTGGATAAGGGTATCGTTACCCCAAACATCGAACAGCATGCTGCTCTCCTTTCACACGCCCGCGGCCCCTCTTCTGATCGCGGGCAGTTTGGCCAAATGTCGTCAGTTCTGGGGCTTGCGCTCCGGATACTTGGCGGTATAGCCCTCGATGTGGAGTGTCGAGGCGATGATTTCCTTGACCGTTTCGTCGGGCACATCGGGGTGCGTGCGGATATACATCAACAACCCCATGATGAGGGTGTAGAACGTCTCGTAGACATGGTCGATGCGTAGCTCATGATGGGCGACAAAATCCACTACGGTGGTGTCGCAGATATACTGCGCCACGCGCTGGACCACGTTGTGCAAAAAGCCGCCGTAGAGCGCGCCGCTGCTCGAGGTAAGCGTGCTCGGCAGCTCGTGGCCGCTGGCGACCAGGCGCTTAAAGAGCGGGGCGACGGTGTCGAGCGCGCCCTCGATATCACCGACGGTGCGGTCGGCGTTCCACCGCTCGAGTTCGGAGATAAAGCCGTCGATCGCCTCGTCCATAACAGCGGTGACGGCGGCGTCCATGTCGGCGAAGTAGTGGTAGAACAATGAACGCGTGCAGCCGGCTCGCTTGGTCACGGCCGATACCGATAGGTGGGACACGCCCAGCTCGGAGCTTACGGTGCGCACGGCATCGAGGATCTCGCGACGGCGTTCGTCGCCCGTCAGGCGCTTTGCCGCGCTATCGGATGCGGGGACGGCATCGACCACAGAGGTACCTGCTGTGTTGTTGCCCATGTTTTGCCGCCTTTCATCCTCTTTTGCCTGACCGCTCGCCTAACAGTCTTGAATATTGTTGACGGTTCGTCAATACTATTTTTGACACAATGTCAACAATGGCGGGTGAACGGCATGGGGCATGCCCGGCCTGCAAAAAAAGAGGGGCGCCGCGGTCTCGCCGGGCTGTGGCAAGAGAAGGGACAACCATGATTCTCAACGGACCGGGGATTAGCTACACCGAGCCCGACATCGGTTCGGAGTTCGTGCCGCTGCTGCCGGAGCATCCGCGCGAGGCCATCGTCAAGCTGTGCGAGCACTGCACCAACCGTCTGCTGCATCGCGACGAGCTGTTGGGCTACGAGTACTGGTCGTTTGCCGAGGCCGCGACCGACGAGCAGGCCGAAGTGCTCTGCAAGATGAAGATGCGCCGTCCCTATACGCTGCCCGAGATGGTCAAGCTCACCGGCATGCCCGAAGCCGATATCGAGAAGATGCTCGACGACATGAGCTACACGGGTCTGCTCGAGTACAACTGGGAAAACCCCGAGCGCGCCAAGCAGTGGGTGCTGCCCATGCTGGTGCCGGGTTCCGCCGAGTTCCTCAACATGCGCGTGAGCCAGCTCGAGGAGCACCCGGTCTATGCCAAGTTCTTTGAGCAGGCGTCCAAGGGACCGCTGTCCAAGGCCACGCCGATGGTGCCGCCCGGTGGTGCCGGCATCGGCATGCATGTCATTCCGGTCGAGAAGGCTATCGATGCCGCGAGCACGTCGGTGCCTATTGAGCATATCGAGCACTGGCTCGACAAATACGAGGGTAAGTATGCCGCCAGCACCTGCAGCTGCCGCGCGAGCCGTCGCGTGATGGGTGAGGGCTGCGCCGACGACCCCGCCGACTGGTGCATTGCCGTGGGCGATATGGCCGACTATGTGGTTGAGACCGACCGCGGCCATTACGTGACGCGCGACGAGGTCTACGACATCCTGCGCCAGGCCGAGGACAACGGCTTTGTGCACCAGATCACCAACATCGACGGCGAGAACAAGATCTTCGCCATCTGCAACTGCAACGTCAACGTGTGCTACGCCCTGCGCACCTCGCAGCTGTTCAACACGCCCAATCTGTCGCGCTCGGCCTATGTCGCCAAGGTCGAGAAGGACAAGTGCGTGGCCTGCGGTCGCTGCGTTGAGGTGTGTCCGGCCGGTGCCGCCAAGCTCGGCCAGAAGCTCTGCAGCAAAAAGGCCGGCGGACAGGTGCCCGAGTATCCGCGCCAGGAGCTGCCCGATGCCACCAAGTGGGACCACACCAAGTGGTCGCCCAACTACCGCAACGATAACCGTATCGAGACGCATGAGTCCGGCACCGCTCCCTGCAAGACGGCCTGCCCCGCGCACGTTGCCGTTCAGGGCTATTTGAAGCTCGCGGCTCAGGGTCGCTATGACGAGGCCCTAGCACTCATTAAGCGCGAGAACCCGCTGCCCGCTATCTGCGGCCGTGTGTGCAACCGCCGCTGTGAGGATGCCTGTACCCGCGGCCGTGTGGACGCCGCCGTGGCCATCGACGAGGTCAAGAAGTTCATAGCCCAGCGCGATCTGGATGCCGCGACTCGCTATGTCCCACCTGTGGTGACCCCGACGCGTGCCGGCGGCTTCGACCAGAAGATTGCCATCATCGGCGCCGGTCCGGCCGGTCTGTCCTGCGCCTTCTATCTGGCCGAGAAGGGCTACAAACCCGTCGTGTTCGAGAAAAACGAGCGCCCGGGCGGCATGCTCACCTATGGCATTCCCAGCTTTAAGCTGCAGAAGGATGTTATCGAGGCCGAGGTCGAGATCATTCGCCTGATGGGCGCCGAGTTCCGCTATGGCGTGGAGGTCGGTCGCGACGTGACGCTCGACGAGCTGCGCGCGCAGGGCTTTAAGGCCTTCTACGTGGCCATTGGCTGCCAGGGCGGCCGCCTTGCCGGCATTCCGGGCGAGGATGCCGAGGATGTGACCGTGGCCGTCGACTTCTTGCGCGAGGTCAACAGCGGCAAGGTCGACGCGCTGCCCGGCCGCACCATCGTGGTGGGCGGCGGCAACGTGGCCATCGACGTGGCCCGCAACGCCTGCCGTCTGGGCTCCGAGCACGTTGAGATGTTCTGCCTGGAGAGCGAGGCGCAGATGCCCGCCAGCGAGGAGGAGCGTCGCGAGGCCGTTGAGGACGGCGCGCACATCAGCTGCGGCTGGGGTCCCAAGGAGGTTCACCTGGACGAGGCCGGTCGTGTGTGCGGTATCACCTTCAAGCGCTGCACGCGTGTCTTTGACGACGAGGGCCGTTTTGCGCCCGAGTACGACGAGAACGATCTGCGCCGCGTCGATGCCGACCGTGTCATCATGTCGATTGGCCAGTCCATTGTGTGGGGCGACCTGCTGGCTGGCTCCAAGGTGGAGCTCGGCCGCGGCCAGGGCGCCCTTGCCGATCCCCAGACCTATCAGACCGCCGAGCCCGACATCTTTGTGGGCGGCGACGTCTATACCGGTCCGAGCTTTGCTATCGATGCCATCGCCGCCGGTCACGAGGCCGCCGTGTCCATCCATCGCTTTGTGCAGCCGGGCTCCACGCTCACCATCGGCCGCAACCAGCGCCGCTACACCGCGCTCGACCGCGACGACGTTGTGCTCGAGAGCTACGATAACGCGAGCCGCGAGGTTGCGCATGTGGACTGCGAACGCGAGAAGGCCGCGCCGTTTAGCGAGTACGTTGAGACCTTTACCGAGGAGCAGGTGCGCGCCGAGACCGCCCGCTGCCTGGGCTGCGGTGCCTCAATCGTCGATCCCAACAAGTGCATCGGCTGCGGCCTGTGCACCACCAAGTGCGCGTTTGACGCCATCCATCTGGATCGCGACCGCCCCGAGTGCTCAACGATGGTCAAATACGAGCAAAAGCTCCCAAGCCTCGGCAAGTATGCTTTGAAGCGCGCCATCAAGATTAAGTTCGGTCGCAAGTAAGTAGTCATAACGGGAACGGCGGAAGGAAATAAATGCACGAGCTCGGAATCGTCTATCACATCATTCGTGATGTTGAGAATGTGGCGCGCGCCAATGGCGTGAGTCGCGTTTCGAGCGTCACGCTGCTGCTGGGCGAGGTCTCGGGCGTCGTTCCCGACTTGCTGCTCGACGCCTGGCGCTGGGCGGCAGATAAAAAGTCCATTACCGAGGGTGCGGAGCTTCTTGTGGAGCCTGTCGAGGCCGTGACGCATTGCGAGGCGTGCGGCCGCGACTATGCGACCGTCGAGCACGGCAAGACCTGCCCTCATTGCGGCAGCGGCGAAACATACCTGCTGCAGGGCCAGGAGGTCATGATCAAGCAGATCGAGACCCCCGACGAGGACCCGGCAGGCGCTGCCCCCGATGGCCCTTCCGACGCTCCCGACGCCGTCGACGCCGCCAACCCCCTCCGTATCGTCTAGTCCTTAGTCGTTGGGGACGTTCTTACATGACTAGTCAAACAAGAACGTTCCCAACGACTACTTGCGCTAGAACATAAGTCACGAAAATAGTCAAGCCATGTCTGTTTAAACAAAATAGCGGCAGTACAAGCGCATTCGCGCTTGCCTAAAATCGTTATTAATGAACAGCCTGCTTGTATCTGTAAAGTACATGGCTTGATGAGCAACGCTTTGGCGGGTAATGAGTCGAAAAGCAGCAACGTAATCAATTTGTAACAAACTTAGACGTTTGAACAAATAATCCAACCTTTTGCGAATTTAGCTATAATTCCACAATCCAAACAGGTATACTCCTTTCATGTCGTGTAGGAAATACGTAGACAAAAAGGAGGTTATGTGATGGTAAGTATTGTTCTTGCTAGCCACGGGGACTTGGCAGCTGGAATCAAGCAGACGGGCTCGATGGTCTTTGGCGATCAGCCGTCTGTTGCCGTGGTCTCGCTCGAGCCGAGCATGGGCCCCGACGATTTCCGTGCCAAGGTCGAGGAAGCAATCGCTTCCTTCGAAGACCAGGAGCAGGTGCTCTTCCTCGTTGATCTGTGGGGCGGCACGCCGTTCAACCAGATCAGCGGGCTCATCGAGGGCCACGATTCCTGGGCTATCGTCACCGGTGTCAACCTGCCTATGCTCATCGAGGCATATTCGCAGCGCTTTGACGCAAAGAACACTGCACATGCGATCGCAAAACATCTCGTGACTGAGGCTAAGGCTGGCGTGCGCGTCAAGCCCGAGTCTCTGGAGCCCGAGGAGAAGAAGCCGGCTGCAGCCGCCGCTGCTCCTGCAGGTGCCATCCCTCCGGGAACGGTCATCGGCGACGGGCACATCAAGATTGCCCACGTCCGTATCGACACCCGTCTGCTGCATGGTCAGGTGGCCACCACGTGGACCAAGCAGATCAACCCCAACCGCATCATCGTGGTTTCCGACGGCGTTGCTCACGACGAGCTCCGCAAGACCATGATCGAGCAGGCTGCCCCTCCGGGAGTCCATGCCAACGTCGTGCCCATCAAGAAGATGGCCGAGGTCGTCAAGGACACGCGCTTTGGTGACACCAAGGCCATGCTGCTCTTTGAGAACCCGCAGGATCTGCTCAAGGCCATCGAGGCCGGTGTCGACATCAAGGAAGTCAACATCGGTTCCATGGCTCACTCCAAGGGCAAGGTCGTCGTCACCAACGCCGTCGCTATGGGCGATGATGACGTCAAGACTCTCGAGGCCCTCAAGGCCAAGGGCGTCAAGTTCGAGGTCCGCAAGGTTCCTTCGGATTCCTCCGAGGATCTCGACGCCATGTTGAAGAAAGCTAAGGCCGAACTGGCCGCTCAAGCATAGTAAAGGAGGGTCCGATACATGTCTGCAATCACTATTCTGCTTGTTGCGATTGTCGCGTTGCTTGCCGGTATGGAAGGCATTCTGGATGAGTTCCAGTTCCATCAGCCGCTCGTGGCATGCACGCTTATCGGTCTCGTAACCGGTCACCTTCAGGAGGGCATCCTCCTGGGCGGTTCGCTCCAGATGATGGCCCTTGGCTGGGCTAACGTCGGCGCCGCTGTCGCGCCTGACGCCGCTCTGGCCTCGGTCGCTTCTTCGATCATCATGGTGCTCGCCCTCAACGGTGGCGCCACCGATTCGGCCAAGGCCGTTACCACCGCTATCGCCGTCGCCGTCCCGCTGTCGGTCGCTGGTCTGTTCCTGACCATGATCTGCCGTACCATTGCTACCGCTATCGCTCACGCCATGGACGGTTGCGCCGAGAAGGGCGACTTCTCCGGCATCGAGCGCTGGCAGTATGCTGCCATCCTCATGCAGGGCCTTCGTATCGCCATCCCGGCAGTGCTTCTGTGCGTCATCCCGGCCGAGGCCGTTACCAACGCGCTTAACGCTATGCCCGACTGGCTGTCCGGCGGCATGGCTGTCGGCGGCGGCATGGTCGCTTCCGTCGGTTACGCCATGGTCATCAACATGATGGCCACCAAGGAGACCTGGCCGTTCTTCGTCCTCGGCTTTGTCCTTGCTGCCATCCCTCAGCTCACGCTGATCGCCCTTGGTCTCATCGGCATCTCCCTTGCCCTCATCTACCTTGGCCTTAAGGATCTGGCCAAGCAGGGTGGCGGCATGGGCGGTGGCTCCGGCGACCCGCTCGGCGACATTCTGAACGATTACGAGTAGGAGGGGAGTGATACATATGGCAGAGAACAAGATTCAGCTCACCAAGGCTGACCGCAAGAAGGTTTGCTTCCGTCATCAGTTCCTTCAGGGCTCGTGGAACTACGAGCGTATGCAGAACGGCGGCTGGTGCTTCGCAATGATCCCTGCGATCAAGAAGCTCTACACCAGCAAGGATGACCAGATTGCCGCTCTTAAGCGCCACCTGGAGTTCTATAACACCCACCCCTATGTTTCCGCCCCCGTCATTGGCGTTACCCTCGCTCTCGAGGAGGAGCGCGCCAACGGTGCCCCGATTGACGACGTCGCCATTCAGGGCGTCAAGGTCGGTATGATGGGCCCGCTCGCCGGCGTCGGCGACCCCGTCTTCTGGTTCACCCTTCGCCCGATTCTGGGCGCTCTGGGCGCTTCCCTGGCCATGTCCGGCAGCATCGTCGGTCCGCTGCTGTTCTTCTTCGCGTGGAACATCATCCGTTACGCTTTCCTGTGGTACACGCAGGAGTTTGGCTACAAGGTCGGCTCCTCCATCGCCAAGGACCTCTCCGGTGGTCTGATGGGCAAGGTCACCGAGGGCGCTTCCATCCTGGGTATGTTCATCATCGGCGCCCTGGTCGAGCGCTGGGTGTCCATTTCCTTCACCCCGATCGTCTCCACGGTCAAGCAGTCTGCTGGCGCCTTTATCGACTGGGCTAGCCTGCCCTCCGGTTCTGAGGGTGTCAAGGAAGCACTGACGATGTATAACTCCATCGGTGCTAACGCCCTTGATCAGGTGAAGGTCACCACGCTTCAGGCCAACCTCGATCAGCTCATCCCCGGCCTTGCCGCCGTGTGCCTGACCCTGCTGGTCTGCAAGCTCCTCAAGAAGAAGGTCAGCCCGATCGTCATCATCCTGGCTCTCTTCGCCGTCGGCATCATCGGTCGCTTCTGCGGCTTCATGTAAGCACGCTTCGGCTTAAGACCGAGAATTGCTAGGCAAGGGCTTTTGAGCCATTGAAACGGACCGCACCCGGTGGGTACACTGGATGCGGTCCGATTGTTTTATTTGGAGGGCGAGGCGCGCATGGCGCAATCTCAGAACAGCACGGTCGATCTGGCAACGCCAGCAACCTGCCTGATGGGGCTTACCAGCCACGGTAACGTGATGGTGGGCAATAAGGCGTTTGAGTACTATAACGAGCGCAATCCCGAGGATTATATTCAAATCCCGTGGGACGAGGTCGACTATATTGCCGCCGAGGTTTTGCGCGGCACCAAGAAGATTACGCGTTTTGCCATCTTCACCAAGGACAACGGTCACTTTACGTTTTCGACGCGCAATGACAAGGAAACGCTACGCGCGGTGCGTAAGTACATTGACGAGGACAAGCTCGTTCGTTCGCCCGATTTTATCGACGTGACCGCTAAAGGCGCCAAGAGCATCCCCTCCGTCATCAAAAACCTCTTTCACAAAGGCAACTAGTCATTGGGGACGTTCTTAAACGACTAGTCATTAAAGAACGTCGCAGATGACTATCTCGAAGAGCGGCTATGCGCTGCATGGTAGTGGCGCAAATCTGCTACACTAATACAACATGCCTCCGTAGCTCAGGGGATAGAGCACCGCTCTCCTAAAGCGGGTGTCGACGGTTCGAATCCGCCCGGGGGCACCAGAAGTAAATGCAGGTCAGACGGTATAAATCGTCTGACCTGCTTTCTTATATAAGGGCATCGTTAACGTCAGTTGGGTAGAATTTGGGTAGAAAGTTTTTTTGTGAAGGGCTATGCCCAAAGTCCGGTTTCCAACCCTTCCCACAGCCTACGGCCTTATAAGAAGCCCTTCGGCCATGGAAAGCGTTGAAAACCTAGGATGACGTTGCTGTGAGATGGGCGAGTTTCCAACAGCCCCCGGCGTCTTCGGGTTTCGCCTGGGACCCTGCGACACCGTGGACCGTCGAAAACTCGCCCTTCCGCTTGGAAGAGGGCTTTTACCCCTTAAAATTGTCCGAAAGTGACAACGACGCAGGAGGTCCGGTATGCCTGCCAGCAAGAAAGAGGCAAAAGAGTTCGTCAAGCGGTGGCAGAAGCGCCTTGCCGCCATCCCCGCGGGCTCCAACAACGAGCAGCAGGACACGCAAAAGTTCTGGGTCGACCTGCTCATCAACGTCCTGGGCATCCCGTCCAACACCATAGACAGCTTCGTTGACTTCGAGCGGAAGGTGAGAGGCCGTCGCATCGACGTGTTCGTCTCTGACCACAACTTTCTCTGCGAGCAGAAGTCGTGGGGCATCGACCTCGATAAGCCCGAACCCAGGAACGGCGGCATGGAGACTCCGCTCCAGCAGGCCATGTGGTACGCGCGGCACCTGCCGTACTCCGAGCGCCCCCGCTGGGTGATGACATGCAACTTCGAGACCTTCCGTCTCTACGACCTCGACAACGAGAGGCCCGAGGACACCGTGCAAGAGTTTTCCCTCGAAGAGCTCCAGGACAGTCTGTATCTCTTGTCCTTCCTGACCTCCAACGAGACGAGCCGCCTGCACAAGGAGCAGCAGCTCTCCATCGAGGCCGGGGCCTACGTCTCCAGGCTCTACGATGCCCTCGCCAAGCAGTACCACCACATCGAGGAGAAGGACGAGCGGCGGGAGTGCCCCAAACTGAAGGGGGACGCCGAATTTTACCAGAGGACAAAGGGGGAGTGAG
>OIAL01000978.1_pt1 | contig 10217 bp, 5 predicted proteins | sample 1580691 | NCBI WGS metagenome assembly OIAL01 (sample SAMEA3882530, study PRJEB24775) | human gut metagenome | biome: human-associated habitat; feature: intestine environment; material: feces | place: Netherlands | collected 2009/2010
CCGCCCGTATTGGGTGTGTACGACATCCACGCCATCAACTGGGGCTACCGTCTGATTCCCGGCACCCCGACTCCCGAATCCGAAAAACCGACATTGGACCAGTGGATAGCCGAAAAGGCCGGAGACCCCATGTATGAATTCGGAGCACAACAGCTTTTTGGCACCGTGGACCCGACCGACCAAACGGAGGACTTGGGCAACGACCATATCAAAGCCGGTGACTACGGCATCAGTAACCTCAAGATTCTGATGCAAAACCTCGAAACATGGAACATGGAACGCGGCGAACGTTACGACGAGATGGAAAACATGTACCGTGAAATCGTCAACCAATACACCCGCTACCTGCGCCACGTCATGCCTTATATCGGAGGTATCCGTTACGAAGAGATACGGCAAGGCGACGGCAAGGAAACCTCCAAACACTATATCGACCGCGACCGGCAGCGTGAAGCCATGCTTTGGTTGTTGGAACAAGCCCGTACCTACAACGAGTGGTTGACAGTGAAAGAGCTGATCGGTAAATTTGAAATCAACATGAACGTAAACGACAAATTGCAGACCATGATTGTCAGCTCACTCATCAACTCGGCCACACTTTACCGTATTCAAGAAGGCGGTCTCGTGGATCCGGTACACAATTTCCGGCTCGACGAATATCTGAACGAGGTCACCACAGCCCTCTTCAAGGCCCCGACCGGAGGCCGTTTGTCTGATGCCGAACAGAGCTTGCAAGCCGCGGCCATCGCCCTCATGTTGAAAAATACGGGACTGGCTCCTACGGCAAAGGCCTCGACAAGCCTCACGGGAGATGCGGCCGCACTCCACACAGGCGCCATCGGCCAACCAGCGACACCGAAAGATGCTTTCGACGAAATGACTTCAAGCTTCCCTTGCTCTTGCGGCATGAGTCACGGCAACGAGTTTGCCCGTATCAACTTCGGACTGCCCACGCTGACAAAGGAACAAATCGGCGCTCTCATGACCGGACGCTTGCGCAAGGTGCTCAGCCTTTATAAGTCGCGCCGTGCCGCTGCAACCGGTTCCACTAAAGATTTCTACGATTATCAGATTCTGCTCATCGAGCGGACATTTGCCAATTAAAAGCATTACACCATGGGAAAAAGAATAACTGCGCTGTTTATCGGCGCCTTATGTCTGGCCGGGGGACTGGCGGCACAAACTCCACAACCCATATTGAAAGGCAAGGTGATAGACCGCGGAGGCGAGACTGTCATCGGAGCCCACGTCAAATGGAAGAATGCACAAGGAGGAGCCGTAACCGATCTGGACGGTAATTTTTCGATTCCGGAAACAGGAACGGAACTGGTCATCTCATTCCTCGGATACAAAACCCAGACCATCAAAATCAAACCCGGACAGAAAAACCTGGTAGTCACGTTGGAAGACGACGCACAGGATCTGGACGAACTCGTCGTAGTAGGATACGGTACACAAAAGAAAGCTTCGCTCACCGGCTCCATCGAGACCATCAAGAGCGAAGACCTGCTGAGCCTGCCGACGGCCAATCTCGACGAAGCTCTTTACGGTCAGGTGGCCGGTCTGCAGGTCATGCAAACCACCGGTGACCCGAGTAGTGCCAAGGAAGCTAACCTGCATATCCGGGGTATCAATAATTCTCCTTTACTTGTCATCGACGGCGTACCGCGTTTCGGTACGACCACCAGCGACGGGGAAATGCGTCTGTCCGACCTGAATCCTGACGACATAGAAAGCATCTCCATCCTGAAAGATGCCGCTGCCGCAGCGGTCTACGGTGCCCGCGCCGCCAACGGGGTGATTTTAGTACAGACCAAACGGGCGTCCGGCAACCAAAAAGTGTCGGTCAACTACCGAGGCCAGATGAATATCCAGCAAGCCACGCAATTGCCGGACTTCCTCGATGCCTACGAATACGCCAAGCTCTACAACCGTGCAGTGGAGAACACGCCGGGTACGGCCAACGCAGCCTACACTCCCGAACAGTTGGAAATGATACGCACGCACTCCAATCCGAACGTGTACGGCGATGAAAACCTGCTGGATTATCTGGACAACGTGGGCTACACCACTACGCACAGCATATCGGCCAACGGAGGTAACCAATACGTAAAATACTACATCTCGGGCGGATATACCCATTCCAAAGGTTTGTACAGCGGAGTCAACCGCGACCGTTTCAACTATTCAGCCAAACTGGATGCTACACTGACCAAAGGACTTGTGCTCTCGCTCGACATTACCGGTTCGCGCTCCAACAGCAAGAATTCCAGTTATACGACCATCGACAACGCCTACAACTCCTCTCCCCTCCAGGTATTGCGGTTCGACAATGGCTATCTGGCCAGCGTGGACGGCAGCAACCCGCTCATCAACGTGGAAGGCCTTGGAGGCTACATCAAAGACACGGGAAAGATGAACACCATTACGGCCAATTTGCGTTGGGAGCTGCCTTGGGTGAAAGGCCTCTCTGTCTATGCCCGGGCTACGTTCGACAACAATACCCGCATAGAGAAGACCTTCGACAAACCCGTTACGCTTTACACCTACGACCAGCAGACGGGACAGTTCGATACCGACCCGAATACGGTCTACCCGACCGCCAAAGTCTCCATCGAACAAATCGACCGTTTCGTAGACAACCAGCTTTATGAAGCCGGAATAAATTATAACCGCACGTTTGCCGCCAAACACGACGTAGGCGCCATGCTCGTAGCCAACTACCAACAGACGCACAACCAATACATGACGGGCGAAAACCAGAACGCCAGCATCTATCCGGAAACGATCGGGACAGCCGTGACCGCACGCCTGTTGGGCAGCGAGACTTACAACCAGCGTGCGTCCCTCATCGGACGACTGAACTACGGTTATGACTACCGTTACTTTGTGGAAGCCAGTTTCCGTGTAGACGGTTCCACTTATTTCCACCCCGATCATCGGTGGGGCTTCTTCCCTTCGGTATCGGCCTCGTGGGTGCTGTCTAACGAAACGTTCTTCAAAAACTGGAAACAAAAAGTGCTCTCCAATGTCAAATTCCGGGCTTCCACAGGTCTGCTCGGCGACGACGGACTGGTCGGAGAGTACTCTTACCTACTCACTTATATAGAGTCTACAAGAGAGGGTTATAACATAGGAGGTAATTACCGTCCGGGCATCATCATGTCTACAGGCAATTATCCCAATCCCGAACTGACGTGGGGAAAGTCGCACGACTATAACATCGCTGCCGACTTAGGCTTCTGGGACAACCGCTTCGGCCTTACCTTCGAACACTATTGGCGTTACGAAACGGACAAAATCACAGCCGCCCCGCCCTCGACCGGCGTGGACGGCAACGTGCCCAACATGAACTTCAGCAAACTGAAAGCCTGGGGTTGGGACTTGACATTGACCCACCGCAACACCGTCGGCAAGGTGAAGTACAACGTAGATCTGACACTGGCCAAGAGTCAGGACAAATATCTGGATTTCGGCGATGAGTCGAGCGTTACTCCTAACCTGCGCCGTGTGGGACGCAGCAGCATGGTATGGTCGATGTATGAAGCCGAAGGCCTGTTCCAGTCGCAAGAAGAGATTGACAACTGGCCGCTCGATCAGGACGGACAAGGCAACGCCACACTGGCTCCGGGCGACATCAAGTACAAAGACCAGGACGGCAATCACGTGCTTGACACCAAAGACTTGGTTTACGTGAAAAATTCTTCCAACCCGGACTTTAATTTCAGTCTGCGCCTCGGTGCAAGTTACAAAGGATTTTTCGTCAACGTCATGTTCCAAGGCGCCACAGGTTACCAACAGAACATCAAGGAGCTTTACACCACGAACAGCGGAAGCTTACAGCGGTTCCAGAAATACCATCTGACGGATACCTGGACACCGGACAATCCCGGTGCCTCACTGCCGCGCATCAAATTTGCCACGGCTAATGACAACAACCGTAAAGAGTCAACTTTCTGGGTAAGAGACTGCGACTTCCTGCGCCTGAAATCCCTGTCATTGGGCTACGCCCTGCAACCGGCCGTGCTGAAGAAACTCAAGTTGACGTCGGCCAGCATTGCCTTGCAAGGCAGTAACCTGGTCACTTGGTCTTCACTCAGCGACTTGGGGATGGACCCGGAATCGTTGCGCGGCTATCCTATCCAACGTTCTTACGGAATCACCTTGAATTTAGGTTTCTAAGTCTAACTTCTTAAAACGAATCGTTATGGATTTGCATAAATCGCTTACACTCGGCATAGCCAAGCAAGCTTGCCTCTGTTCTCGCTTAATCGCGATTTTCAAAAAATATATCCTCTGCGGATTGTTTGCCGCCGGACTCACCGCTTTCACGGGCTGCGACGACCTGTTCCGCGACACACCCGTAGACAAGATGTCGGAAAAAGACATCTGGAAGAACCCCATGCTTTTGGACGAGTATGTCTTACCATGGTATCGGAACATGAACTCCGGCTTCTCTACTTACGTTCCCACGACCATCGCTTTGGTCAAAAGCGCTTCGCGTTACTACATGCCTTGGTTCGGCGATCAGATAGTGCCCTCCAAGAACGACTATTACAATGCCGGTTACGGTGATTTACTGAAAAGCAACACCAAAGAAATCACCAACTGGGCACAAGTACAATGGTCGAATTACTATACACAGATACAGTCCGTAAACCGCTTGTTTGTCAACCAAGGCGAGATTGCCGAAGGTAGCCAGAAACAGCGTATATTGGGCGAGGCACATTTCTTCCGCGCCTACTATTATTATATGCTCTGGAGGCAGTTCGGCGGGGTAATGCTCATCCAAGAGCCTCTCGACCCGTTGAATGACAGCCGGAAATATCCGCGGGCCTCATACGAAGAAATGGTACGGGCCATCGTGGACGACGCCCGGGCTGCCGCCACCGTCCTCCCTTTGGAATATGATGCTACGGACGAGGGGCGCATCACCCAAGGAGCAGCTCTCATGCTGGTGGCTAAAACATTCCAATGGGCTTCGAGCGACGTATTTCAGAATCAGGAAAAAACGTATCTGGGCTTCAGCGACGACCGTTCTCACGACATGCTCGACTCGGCACGGGTAGCCTACGAAACCCTCATGGGCTTGCAGCACTACGATTTGATACAGATAGCCGGAACGGATGAGGAAAGTATCAAACAAGAATACCGGAACATATTCCTCACCAAGAACAGCAAGGAATCCATTCTTGAAGTACAGCACTCTGATGACGGCAATTACGACACGGGCTTCGGCCATAAACTGGATCGTGATGCCGCCGCTCCCCACTTTACGGGCACGACAGCCGCTTATACGCCCACGCAGAATCATGTGGATGAATATGGCATGCGCGCCGGCCTCACTTACGATGCACAGCACCCTTATGTGGGACGCGACTACCGCTTCTACGCCAATATCCTGTATGACGGCTCCACCTATAACGGGCATGTCATGGACATACACTACACACGCGAAGGCAACAACGAAATCCCGGGAGAGGACCTGACGGCCTACGGCACGTCCACCACAGCAGCCGTAACCCGCACGGGCTACTATATGGGCAAGTTCGTCAACGAAAAACAACAAATCAACAACGACGAAGCCTACGCCAGCAGCCAGAATTACATCATCTGGCGTTATGCGGAAGTATTGCTGGATTATGCAGAAGTAATGTTCCGATTGGGCAACACAGAAGCGGCACGTACCCAAGTGAACGCCATCCGCCGCCGTGCGCACATGGACGAGTTGCCCTCGCTCACATGGGAGCAACTGGTGAATGAACGCCGCGTGGAATTGGCTTTTGAAGAAACTTCATATTGGGATTTTTTCCGTTGGGGCATAGCTGAGGAAAAGCTGAACGGTTCCAGTAACCCCATCAAGGCCATGAAAATCGTACACCAAATGAACGGTGACATTACCCATACCGTCAGCAATATGGACCGTTTCCCTACCCGTGTAAGGGTCTTCCAAAAAATGCAGTATTACCTTCCCATACCTTGGGATGAAATACGTTACCACGAAATAGAGCAGAACCCAGAATGGGTGGAAGTTTAATGAGTTATTGTTTAATTTAAAAGAAAGAAAATGAAAAAGTTCAGTACATTGTTTTTAGGTTTGGCCTGCGCCATAGGCATGCAGGCCCAAGAGTACAACTTGTTTGCCGATGTGGATGCCGATGGATGGCTCTGGTTCGACTCACAAGAGAAAATCGACAAATATGTGGGAATCTGTGACGAAAACAACTACAAAGTAGACCCGAACGGGAAAGTCATACAATTAGTCTATGCCGACATCAACCCCACTTACCCGTCTGCCACGGCAGACCCTTACTACATAGGAGTGGGAGTAGACGGTGAAGATTATGGCACAGAAGGCTATAAAACAGGAGCACTCGTCATTCCGGGAAGCAGCGGCATCATGACCACAAACGGTGGAGGTTTCGTGGTTTGCATGCCCTCTTGTTCATCTTACAGCATCTGCCTTTCCAGTTTGTACTCCGTCAGGTGCCGTATGTTGGGGAGCAGGGACGTGAACGCAAGCTTCACAGACATCAATACTAGTAGTTCTAATTTCATGGACGGGTATTACACGAACTTTGCTGCCTACAGTTTATTCAACGATCTGTGCGACCCGGGTATTTACACTTGGACTGGCATAGAAAACTTGAACAGCGGTTACGACAACCCGGATGTATTCAAAGGAAATGCCCCTGTCTACGCCTATTTCCAAAACAACCGCAACCAGGAAGTTTACATCCACGGCATTCGCGTGACCACTCCGACCAACAGCACGGTGAACATCAAGGAAACCGTAGCCCCGAAGTCCCGCATCTTCTTCGAGGGCAACCGCGTGGTGCTGAACGAAGCTACCGACATCAAGGTATATAATGCCAACGGACTGCTGATGAACGCCGCCCATACCGACCGTATGGACCTGTCGAACATGCCTAAAGGCATCTATATCGTGAAAGCCGGCGACGCCATTCGCAAATTGGCCGTGCAATAAGCCGCAAACTTTCCGGATTATTAACACAAAACAATCTCAGCCAAACGAAAAATCATTTGGCTGAGATTGTTTTTTTATTCTGCTGCAAACGATTTTTCGTTTGCAGCAGAATGATTTCAGCTTTTCAGTAAAGCGTCTCCTTTTGCCTTACCAATCTGAGAAACAATCATTTGCAGACCATTTCCCAAACAAAGGACTTCCAGCTTCTTTTCTTACAAGATTGCATCCGCAAGAGAAATCAATCTCTCACCACGTGGATAGAGACTTTGATATAAGGAGTATCTTTCTGTCCGCCCAAACCGGCATAGACATTCTTCCTTACGCTATAACCTTCGGGTGCAATAACCGTACACTTCTCGGTAATGTCCGTTCCGTCACCGTCTCCGCTAACCCATGCTTTCCGCTCTGCGTCGGTAAAGGCGTTCCAAGATTCCTCTTCTACCCAAACCCACAACTCATAAGTGTACTCGTCGCCGGAAGGCAGGTTTTCTATTCCGGAAAGGGTAACCTTCAGGTTGCTCTCCGACACTTTCACGCCGTGCAATGTCGTTGCATTACCTTCGAGAATAATGTCTTCTTCATATTTGCCATTGACGCGGATGGCAAAGTCGTCGGCTTCCGCAAACCATTCTCTTTCGATGTCGGTCGGAATCTGAAGCTCGATGTCGGCAGAAGTGCCTGGTTCCGGATCAGGTTCTGGCTCGGGTTCCGGTTCTGGCTCCGGATCGGGTTCCGGATCAACCGGAGTCTCGCCTCCATCGGTAGTGAAGCCCGGGTTGCAACCGCCTTCAACATAGTCGTTCGGCGTAGCCACGTTCACCAATGTGGTTCCAATCTTTATTTCCGCCTCTTCTTTGCCAAAGCCATTCCATACATAGAACTTTTCATAATTGAAATAGAAATTAGGTCCTACGGCATATCTCAGGCTCTTGGTACCTTTCAATTCACATTCGTTGCATGCAATCATCGCTTTGCCCATCACATAGAAACGTCCGGAAGCCATGCCATCGCCTTCGTAATACAAATTGCCCAAATCGGCCAATCCGCCTTCTTTCAGAATGACATCACCACCCGATACGGTTGTCTTGGGAGACTTGACATATTCAGCCGTAAGCTTGCTGCCCTCCGACAAATCTAATCTTGTATCTGCTTGCAACTTGCAACCGACATGGAGGTTCGCTTTATCGTCCAATTCGAAAGCCCCGGCATGCAACGTGCCTTCGACACAAACGCAGGCCGTGCCTCCGAACTCAGACTCTTCCTTGCCGTCCGTCAAATTCAGGTCACCCTCCACGCGAAGTCTGGAATCCTTTTTGACATCCAGTTCGGCACACGTAAAGCTACCGCCTACATACACATAACCGGACTCCATCGTAACCTTGCCTTCAACGTCGAGGTCGGTCACGGTTCTGAGCGTGGTCTTCCATACGTTGAGGTTCTCTTTCGTGAACACGATTTCCCCGCCGTAGTTGAATACGTTAACGTTGACAAGGTTTTCGGTTTCCACAACGAGCTTTCCGCCGTCCATGACATAGATATATCCGGCACCGGCCTTGTAATTGTCTTTCAGCACCAACGTACCGTACACAAAAATGTGCCGGTCCACTTTTCCCCAAAGCCTATTATAAACCTCTTCTTCGCCGGACTTAATGTACACATCATTGCCTGATGGAGTCGGTTTTCCGTCCATCTCAAGCCAACAGGCACTGTTCACCTTGTCCGTCACTTCCGTCCATCCCATCGCACGGGTCTGCACCCCGTCCGCATCCCCGATGGTCAAAGCGGTATTGTTGCTGAACAATATCGTCTGCCCGGAGGGCACGGCAGGAATGGTCCCGCTGCCAATGGTCTCCAACTCCTCATTGGCACATCCGGCCAACGCCAGAACCAAAGCCGGAATTAAAAAACTCTTCATTTTCATTCTCATAAAACATTTACATTAAAAAATTAAACAAATAAATTTATATCACTATCTCGAAGGCCTCATACCACAGTCGCCAATTATTCTTCTCCACGCCACGGATAACGGGGACTTTCACGGCTATCCCGACTTACGTCGTCTATATAGTATCCCTTTTCCGATTCATCACCGTCTACCAACCCTCTCACCAGTGCACTTCTCTCTACTTCTTCCTTATAAAGCTCTTCATAATCGCGTGTATAATCGGCATGCGGCACCACGTTCACATCAAACACGAGCTTTACCATGCCATTCGGATGTATATTACCATATATCCGTATGACGTGTTGTACGTAACCGATATTCTTCGCACTCTCATACCTGAATCTCAGACGGGCTTTTCTCTCTGGCAAAACCATACGTTCGCCTTGCTTTAAAAGCGGAACGATACACCCGCAAGAAGACTGTATGTCGCGTATGATAAGAGGCTGGTCGCCCGTATTCTCTATTTCGTACGACAAGTTAAGCACCTGTCCCGCAATCAACGGATAATAATGACGTACAGAATCCGCCACAGATACCGTCGTCAGACCTATATTCTTCTTACAGGCCGGTAATCCCGAGCAACAGAGAAGGACACACACTACATATATAATATTCACCTTCCTCATACCCATTCAATACACTTTTATTTCATCACACGCCACAGACGCACGAGCCGCGGCAACTTGCATAAAACGAAGTTCCACAGGAATATCCGGATTTACCGTTTCGAGTTTACAGCTCACTCTTTGCTTGCTGAACACCTCTTTCTCTCCGACCGGAGGAAGGCCGAACGACGCCATTTTCCCCTCTCCCTGCCACACTTCTACAGAAGCAGGCAAAAAGATGTGCCAAGCCGGAGCATACAGAAGCGAAAGCTCCAGAACAGCTCCGTCGGAAATCTTTCCGGGCGGTACTTGCAGTACGAACCGGCGGGACGAAGCGATGAACCATCCCGTATGATAGTCGGAAGGCAAAGCATAAAGCCCGTCGGTAAGCACGGGAAGAGAGGCTGCATTTTCATCTTCCGCAGGCTGGCATGAAAGCCGTATTCCTTTCAAGGGATTTTGAGATTCACGGTTTTCGGTTTTCAAAACATTCCATTCCTCTAAATAACTTTGTACGCTTCCAAATGCCTCACGATAATTTCTCATACCGGAAAAAGCCGTATATCCATAAAGAGACTCCAAATACAGGTCGGCCTTGCGCTCATCATAAGCTCCGGCAGGCATACGCAACAGTTCGAGACGGGTGAATTGCAGGGCTGTCAACAACTCATTCAACCTA
>OIAL01000981.1_pt1 | contig 10190 bp, 5 predicted proteins | sample 1580691 | NCBI WGS metagenome assembly OIAL01 (sample SAMEA3882530, study PRJEB24775) | human gut metagenome | biome: human-associated habitat; feature: intestine environment; material: feces | place: Netherlands | collected 2009/2010
GGGGACGCCACACCACCCGGCACGTGGAGCTGTTCCACCTGAGCTGCGGGGCGGACGTTGTGGACTCCCCGGGCTTCTCCTCCTTTGAGACCGATGAGCTGAATCTGGAGCTGAAGCACCGCCTGCCGGAGACCTTTGTGGAGTTCCGGCCTTATCTGGACCAGTGCCGCTTCGTGGGGTGCAGCCACACCAAGGAGAAGGGCTGCGCCGTGCTGGAGGCGGTGCGCGCTGGCAAGATCCAACGGAGCCGCCACGCCAGCTATGTGCGCCTGTATGAGGAGCTGAAGCCCCTCCAGGACTGGCAGGAGCGGAAGAAGTGAATCGCGCGGAAGAGGCGGGCAGATGCCCGCCTCTTTTTGTGTGCCCTGCCTTTTGTACCAGGACAGGCAGCGGCGTATATAATGGGAGTGAGAAAGGGGCGTGGGGCGTATGTTTCGGAGAGGCGGCGGATGCTGGATACTGGGCGTCTGTGCGGTGGCGCTGGGGGCCGGGATCCTGATTGCGGCGATCTTTCCGGTAGGGGCGCTGATGTTTTTGGTGGCGGTCCTGCTGATTGCGTGCGGCTGCGCCTGCTGCAGGCGTTAGAAAGGAGCAAATATCATGCGAATTGTAGTGTGGAAGTCCCCCAAAGCCCTCAGCGGCATTCTGCGGAAGCTGTTCAAGATTTCGGAATAAGCAGTCCCGGCCGGGCATACAGTGTCAGCAGAGCGAGACTCCGTGGACAACATGGCGGCGCATGTCATGCCGATATTCATATACGAACGGCCGTGCAGGTCAAATAGGGCGCCAGCGGCCAACGAGCTCACGACGAGTAGCAGGCGCGGCCAATCGCCCAAATCGACGGCCCCGAAAGCATGCATGGTCGTGAGACCCGCGTTGAGAGCGGCGAATACGCCGGAAAGATACGCCGTCGCCACCGTCAAGCGAACTACGGCACGGCGGAATGCCGCCTTTGCCTCGGGATTGTCTTGCCACTTAGCGCCATATTCCAAAGCATCTACCGAAAGCCCGGCAGCACTGGGTTCAAAGTTGGGATCGGACTCGTCGCGCAGCTTGGCGCGTCGGGCACCGTGGAGCAACGCCACCTGCGCGATCGCACAGACGACCAGAACAGCCTGCTGAGGAATGCCGACAGGCATCACCATGTGGTTGAGAACCTGCACCAGAACGCCCATGGCGTAAGAAAGTGCGGCGGCGCGCGCCAAGCAAGGCGTCCGCGCAAAGCGCCGCGCAAAGTTTGCGTGAGCAGCCGATCCGCAGTAGCCCAGCGCGCAGCACGCCACCAAACCGCCGGCAATTACCACCTCAACCTGAACCGCCATAATCAACAGCAGCAATGCCGCCACCAGCAAAACGCCCGTGACGTCACTCGTTGCGTCGATAGCATGGGGACGGCGATAGTACAGAATGGGACGCACAAAAAAGCCAATCACGCTCGCGCCGATGACAAGGCTCTCATAAATAACGACCTCGTTCGGAGACACGAACTCGGCCATGCGCACATCAAAGAGATACTCGCACGCCAAAAACGTGAAGAAGAACAGCGCCAGGCATATAATCTCCCGAATGCCCCGACGCAGATATGCGATTGTGTCTCCCATGCCCCTCATGGTTAACCCCCAAGCTCAATTGTCTGGAAATCTATTTTAATAAAGAACCAGTCTCAATATCGAAGCCAGGCTCGAAATGTTGCCAATTCGACCCCAGCCGTCCACATCACGCCGCGATTTTGAGCCGCATGGACCAGAAGGGACGCGCGCGATCTCTAGCTCGGCCAGGAGTGTCTCCAACTACCACTCATTTAAGTACGTCCCCAATGAGTAGCCGAAGAGTGTCCCCCGCGACTAGTCGTTTAAGAACGTCCCCAACGACTAGTCAAAAATGGGCCATATGTCCCAGTTGTGGAGACTCCTTGAGCCGTCTGGGTATCGCGAAGGATCGCGCACTCCCCCATCATCAAAAGTGACACACGCTACCAGTTGATGGGAGGCAGCCATGGGCTTCTTTGACAAGATGTTCGAGAAGAAAGAGTGCGCGATTTGCGGTACCGAGCTGGGACTTCTAGGTAAGACAAAAATCAATGAAGGCTACCTGTGCAAAGAGTGCGCCGGCAAGCTCTCCCCCTACTTTCACGGCTATCGCTCCAGCACCGCGGACGATATCCGTGAGCAACTCGCCTACCGCGAGGCCAACGCCGAGCGCCTGTCTTCGTTCAATCCCACGCGCACGCTTTCTGCCGGGCGCACCAATATTATGCTCGATGAGGACGCGGGCCTGCTGATCATCACTTCGCAGAGCCGCTGGCGCGACGCCAATCCCGACATCATCGAGTTCTCGCAGGTACTCGGCTGTGATATGGATATCGACGAGCATCGCACCGAGATCTATCGCGAGACCAAGGACGGCGAGCGCGAGAGCTACAATCCGCCGCGCTACGACCTGGATTACGACTTTAATCTGACCATCCACGTCAACACGCCGTACTTTACCGAGATCAACCTGCGCGTGAACGACTCCACCATCGATCAGCGCGGCTCCATCGAATATCGCGAGGCCAAGCGCCAGGCAACCGAAGTCCGCGATGCGCTGGTGCAGCTGCGCCAGGAGACGCGCGACAGCGTCGTGGCCGCCAAGGCTCCCAAGACCGCGGTGACCTGCCCCTTCTGCGGAGCCACCACCATTCCCGATGCCAGTGGGCGCTGCGAATACTGCGGCGGCGCCATCGGCGCATAGCCCCGGCACGGAAAGGACCGATCATGGCCTTCGAGAGCGTTAACTATCAGTGCCCTGCCTGCGGTGGCCCCTTGCATTTTGCCAGTGCCGAGCAAAAGCTCGTCTGTAACTACTGCGATTCTCGTTTTGAAGTCGAAGAAGTCGAGGCCCTCTATCGCGAGCGCCAGGACAAGGCAGATTCCAAAGCCGATGCCGCAGCCGCGGCCCCCAAGCCCGTCGCTGACGACGCGGTGCAGGAGCTCGCCCAAAACGCCGGTTACATCTGCTCGTCGTGCGGCGCCGAGCTCGTGTCCGACGGCACCGTCGCCGTCACCACCTGCCCGTACTGCGGCAACTCTGCCGTGGCACCCGGCCAGCTCTCGGGCGACTTCTCACCCGACCTGGTGATTCCGTTTAAGCTCGGGCGCGACGACGTCACAGCCGCACTCAAGGAACACTACAAGGGCAAGATCTTGCTGCCCAAGAGCTTTGTCACCGGCAACCACATCGACGAGGTCCAAGGTGTCTACGTGCCGTTTTGGCTCTACGGCGCCCGCGTTGACGGCGAAGTGTACTTTGACGCGACCAACGAGACCGTGACCGAGGAATCCGACCGCACCGTCACGACCACCGACCACTACGATGCCTATCGCAAGGGAAATATCTCGTTTAAGCGCGTGCCCGTCGACGGATCGTCCAAGATGCCCGACGGCCACATGGACGCCATCGAGCCGTTTGACTACGACGCGCTGCGCCCGTTCTCGGTCGCATATATGCCCGGCTACATCGCCAACCGTTACGACGAGGACTGCGAGACCTGCAAGGCGCGCGCCGAGCGCCGCATAGAAGAAAGCACGATCTCGGCCCTGCGCGAGACCGTCGTCGACGAATACGACGATGCCACGGTCGAAAGCAAGCAGCTCGACTACACCTGGGAAGACAGCGACTACGCCCTGTTCCCCGTCTGGATGCTCTCCACCTCGTGGAACGGCAAGAGCTACCTGTTTGCCATGAACGGCCAGACCGGCCGCTTGGTCGGCGAGCTCCCCTGCTCCAAGCCCAAGCTCGCCATCGCCTCGGTGCTGTTCTTCGTGATCGGATTTATCCTCTCCCAGATTCTCTTTATGGGGGAATACGCCTTCGATCCGGATTACCTCACCTTTGATATCGAGGGCATCCTCATCAACATCATCGCGCCGCTGATCATCGTGATTATCGGAGACGTGCTACTGGTAGGCCAGCTCAAGACGGCCAACGAGGCCACCCACGCCGACGAGTACTGCGGCGAGCTCGACCTGACCGAGAAGCACGACACCTTCAGCCACACCGAGACCACCGTTGTCATGAAAGACGACAAGGACGACTAAGCAATCCAACCAATACCACCCGGCCTTTGACGAGAAAGGAAGATCACCATGGGACTCTTGAAAGCTGGATTGGGAGCTGCCGGCGGCGTCATGGCCGACCAGTGGAAGGAATTTATCTACTGCGAATCGATGCCTGCTGACGTCTTGGCCTGCAAGGGCAGCAAACGCACCGGTGGCCGCAGCTCCAACACGCGCGGCGAGGACAACGTCATCTCCAACGGCTCGGTCATCGCCGTCAACGACGGCCAGGGCATGCTCGTGGTGCAAAACGGCAAGATCATCGAAGTCGCGCTGGAGCCTGGCGAGTTCGTCTTTGACACCGGCAGCGAGCCGAGCGTCTTTAGCGGCAACCTGGGCGATTCCATCAAGGAGACCTTCGCCAATATCGGCAGCCGCTTTACCTTTGGCGGCGACGCGGGCAAGGACCAGCGCGTCTACTTCATCAACACCAAGGAGATCATCGGCAACAAGTACGGCACCGCCTCGCCCGTGCCCTTCCGCGTGGTCGATAACAACATTGGCCTGGACGTCGACATCTCCGTGCGCTGCAACGGCGAGTATTCGTATCGCATCACCAACCCGCTGCTGTTCTACACCAACGTGTGCGGCAACGTGACCGATAGCTATACGCGCGACAAGATCGACAGCCAGCTTAAGTCCGAGCTGCTCACCGCCCTGCAGCCCGCCTTTGCCAAGATCTCGGAGATGGGCATCCGCTACAGCGCCATCCCCGGCCACACCACCGAGCTCGCCCGTGCGCTCAACGAGGTCCTCTCTGCCGATTGGCGCGACCTGCGCGGCGTCGAGATCGTGAGCTTTGGCGTCAACTCCATCGCCGCTTCGCAAGAAGACGAGCAAATGATCAAGGACCTGCAGAAGGCCGCGGTCATGCGCGATCCCACCATGGCAGCCGCCAACATCGCCAGCGCCCAGAGCGACGCAATGCGCGCGGCAGCGGCCAACCCCAGCGGCGCGATGGCAGGCTTTATGGGCATGGGCATGGCAGGTGGCATGGGCGGCATGAATGCCAGCCAGCTGTTCGCCGCCGGCCAGGCACAGCAGCAGGCCGCCCCGCAGCCGGCTCCGGCGTCCGCACCCGCCCCGGCTCCCGCCGCCGCGCCTGCAGCCGGCACATGGACCTGCAGCTGCGGCGCCACCAACACCGGCAAGTTCTGCTCCGAGTGCGGCAGTCCCGCGCCCGCCCCCGCACCGGCCAAGTGGTTCTGCCCCAACTGCGGTAGCGAAAACGGTGGCAAGTTCTGCAGCAACTGCGGAACGCCCAGGCCCTAGCCCCTCTATCTGGTAATTGGCGGGGGATCCGCCACCCCCGCATTTGCTTCTATGGGTTTCGTTCGATGAAGGAGGACACCATGAAGACAACGTTCAAAAAGTCCGTACTCGCATTTCTGACATGCGTCCTGGCGCTCGTCTTTGCCCTGACGGGTTGCAGCGGCGGCGGCAAGGACCCCAAGGCCAACTTCGTCGGCAGCTGGGAACTCTCGGGTGGAACCTTGGACGGCGAAGAGCTCACCGATGAGTACATGGATATGCTCAAGGAGTGGGGCCTCAACTGTATCCTGATCCTCGACGAAGACGGCACGGGCGTCCTCGACATGTTCCTTGAGGTCGCCGACCTGAAATGGGAGGCCAAGGACGCCACCACCGTAACGATTACCGCCGAAGATGAGTCGCACGACCTGAAGCTCAAGGACGACAAGCTCGTCCTCGAGGTGGAAGGCGACAAGCTTATCTTTACGAAGTCCGACAAGGATCTGTCCGGTACGGTGAAGAAGGATCGCGAGAACGCCGAGAAGGAAGAAGAGATCGATGAGGCCGTCGAAGACGAAGATGTCCAGAGCGTCGAAATCTCCCCCGCCGTCACCGTCGCCGATGACGATCTGTGCACCATCACCATCACCGAGAAGTTCAAGGACGACTGGGGCGACATCGGCTTTGTCGTCAACATCACCAACAAGAGCGACAAGGACCTGACCTTCTACGCTCCTTCCGGCAAGACCAACGTCAACGGCACCATGAAGGAACCCTGGTTCTCGGCTCACCTGATGCCCGGCACCAACGCCACCGAGGAATTCACGTTCTCGAGCGGCGAGCTTGACAGCCTTGACGACCTCGTCAATACGACCATCGGCATCGACGCCTACCTGACCGATTCCTATGAGGACGTCGCCTCCTACACCGCGACCATCGCGTAGCGGCACGTAACATCAGCCGCGGATTGGCGGACACATCCGCGCACTTGCCAGGCGGGGCCGCAGGAGTTGATCCTGCGGCCCCGCCGCTTTATGCCGATGCGTAACGAGCGCTAGCGCTCCATGTTGGGAACGATGCTGCCCTCCGTTACTGCGCGCACGGCCAAGCGCATGATGTTGTCGTAGCCGGTCTTATTGAGAATCTCCGAGATGCGGCGTTTGATGGTGCCCTCGCTCATAAACAGCTCGGCCGCGATCTCGCGGCGGCTCTTACCCTCGCAGGCAAGGCGCAAGATCGACAGCTCGACATCGTCGAGGGCCGCCGTGCCCGAGAAGATGCTCTCGGGCGGCTTGGGAAACGTGCAGTAACCCGCCAGCGTGGAGCGCATCACGGCGAATAGCTCGTCGATACCGACGTTCTTGTACACAAAGCTGTCGACGCCCGCCTCGCGCGCCTGGTCCACAAAGGTGATTTCGGGCATACCCGTCATGATAATGACGCGGCACTCGGGCAGTTGTTCTTTGATGCGCGCCGCCGCCACGATGCCGTTGGAATCATGCTCGGTACATACGTCCATCAGTATCATGTCCGGGCGCTCCTTAAGCACAACGTCCAAGGCATCCGAGGCGTCGGCGATCGCGGCAACAACCGTCATGTCGGGCTGGTCACCGACGGAGCGCGCGAGGCTCTCGCGCAAGATAGCCTGGTCTTCGACGATTAACACGCGAATCATGAACTTCTCCTTTGGACCGTGGCGCTGGAGGCGAGCGGGATGGACACCGTAAGCGTGAAGGGCGGGGCGGTGTGGACTTCCAGGCTGCCGCCCAGATTCTGTGCGACATGCCTCATACCTGGGATACCCGCTCCCTCGCGATACGATACGGGGGCCGGGGACCCGTCGTTAGAAATCGTCATGCGCGCGACGGCGCCAGCATCCGCCCCCTCCTGCCACAGGCGCACGTGGACCCGATGCGCCTGCGCATGCTTGGTGGCATTGGTCGAGGCCTCACGGATAATCTGCAAAAATGCGGCGGCGACACGCGCGTCCTCAGGCAGCGCCCCCTCTACATCAATCTGCACGCTCACCAGGCCAAAGGCATGGACGATATCACCCAGCTGCTCTGCAGGCTCGCTGGCACCGCCGCTGCGCAAATCGGCGGCGATTGAGCGCAGCAACGGATCAATCTGCTCGAGCGACTCATCGTCCAGACGCCCCTCCTCCAAATAGCGATGAAGAATGGACAGGCGCTGACCGATTACATCGTGCACGCGGGCGCGCATGCGCAGGTAGGCAGCATTGTCGGCGACCTTTTTGACCTCTTCGATCTGGGACTGGAGCTCTTGACCCGCAAGCTCAAGCAGATGATTGGCTTGCGTCAGGCGGTCGTAGGCGTGTGCGTATTCCGTCACGTCCAGGCCGACGACGCGCTCGAACGGACGGCCCGAGACCGTAACGGAGTCACGCACGAACAGACGAATCTCGGAAGGAGAGATCTCGATCACGGCGCGATCCCTACCAAAGCGGTCAAGGTCGATATGGGCGCGATTAGCGCTGCTTTCGGGCGTCTGCATACTGAGTGTTCGCAGGTCGTTCCATGTGCTGCTCATGCCGCGCAGATCGGTGGGCATATGAAGCTCCACCAGGTTTTTGCGCATGCAGCGGTTCATGAGCAACGGACGGCCCCTCGGGTCTAGATACAGGATGCCCACGGGAATCACGTTGATGGTTTCAATCGTCGAGAACGCGGTAATATCCTCCTGGCGGTTACGGACGTCCATCAAGAGCGCCGCGATGGAACGGAACAGGAAGAACGCTCCTTCTGCGATTAGGACAACGGTCCACGCCGAGCCCATGGCAAAAACCACCGGCGGCGTAACGGCGGCAACGAGCAGCAGCTCAGTCAGCATGACGGGACGGCGATAGTGCACCATAAGCACCACGCCATATACAAAGATCGCGGCATTGAGCCACAGCGCTCCGCCCATTGCCCTGGCGCAAACGCCAAGCGGCGCCACCAGATACGAGCCAGACGACGCGAACAGGATGAGCGCCGAAACCATCAGGTGAACCACGAGGCTCGCCTCGTAGGCGCAAGTCACCTTACGGTTATAGGACGAGCGGCGCGATACGATGAGCGGAACGTGGATCGTCTGCAGGCAAGCAGCCAGGGCAAAGACAATATCGAGCGCAACGATTTGGGGGAGAATGAGCGGGATCTGCATCGTCACTCACCCGCCCGCGGCATCAACACGATCATGCGCAGCTGGTCGGGCTCGCCTTCAAGGCGATATGCCACGTTGCGCCCTTGCAAAGCGCTTTCGAGCTCTTGCGCAGCGGGTGTCTGCGAAAGATCCTCCTCGTCGTTGGAGAAAAGCGTGGCACGCAGCTCCACACTGCACGAGTCGTGGTCGCTCAAGTGATACATAAGTGCCGGTCGAGTAGTGGTGTAGGCAAAAAACGCAAAGTCATACACGCAGTCGTACAGCGCGCTTACCGCACTGGCATGCAACGGGCGCCGTATGGCGATAATCGAGGCGCAGTCGATATCGATGGTGCGCAGGTCACTTGCGAGCTCGTTGGCAATGAGCTGAATGCGGTCGCGATCAAAACCGCTCTCCCCGTGCTGTGCCAACGTGAGCGACCCCTTGCGCTTGCAATAGGCAACGAGCATCTTGGCGCGCTGCAGCATGCGGTAACGCTCGTGCGAAGACGCTTCGTCGGTCAACGGCGGCAGCGAGCTCAGCAGGTCGTACATCCCTTCGAGCGCGCGGGCAAGCGCCTGGTCCACGTCTTGGACCAGCAAGGTCTCGGCCTCTTGATCTGCCAAATGCGTCTTGAGGTCGTAGTCGGCGGCGAGCAGCTCGTTTTGACGCTGCAGCTCCATGCGACGATGTGCCAGTTCACGGTTAAGCTCGTTGAGCTCCGACACGTCTTGGGCAAGCAGGGCCGATCCGCCCAGCAGTGGAAAGGCACGGTACATCACATCGGGATCGGACGCCACGGCAAAGGCATGGGCGCGGCCGTGCTCCTGGGTCCGCAACTCCTCGCGCACGCCCACCGGCGTTGGCTTTGACACCGGCGTAGCATAGACCTCCTGCAGGTCGCGCGTTAGAACTTTGAGGTCAAGCGGCAAGGTGTCGAAGATGCCGGCGATGTCGTGATACGACGGAACGACACCGCAATCGAGACAGATTTCCATCGCCACCACGCACAGGACGCAATAGACGAGCGAAAAGTTGAGCCTCCATGCCCAGGGCACGCGCAGAGCATATGAGATGGCAAAGAAAGCGCCACCCAGCAGCACGAGCGCCGCCGTGCCCGAGAAACGTTGGATGCGAAAGGACGAGGACCGACCAACCAGGATAAAAAAGGCCACGAAGTCAAAGGCCGTCCACACGAGAACGGCGAAATAACCCCAGCCGTACGTGTAATCGTTGCTCCAGGTGTCGCTTGTACGGTCAAAGCGGAAGACCTGCTGGTGAAAATCGTTGGTGAGCACAAATCCGATAAGCAGGATGGCCACAAGCCACAGCGCAGCACGGTAGCGGCGACCCAGGCGGTGTTGCTCCAGGCCCGCAAGGCGCAGACCACACAACTGGTAGAGCAGCGGAATGAGCGTCATGGGCACGTAGTACAGGTACCACAGCACGGTGGCATAGAACGGCGTGAACGACTTGTACTTGAGAATGACTTCGATCATCCACAGGGCGCAGATGGTGGCGATGGCAACAAGGCGGCGGCGCAGCACATAGTCCAAACAGCGCAGATAGACCGATACGCCCCAAATTGAAAATACAATTGCGGCGACAAGCAGCGGGAGAGAGCTCGAATGGACGAGCGCATCCACGACCTCTTTGTTCGTCAGGGCCAGCGCCTCTTCGACGGTCTTGCCCTTGATC
>OIAL01000989.1_pt1 | contig 10127 bp, 11 predicted proteins | sample 1580691 | NCBI WGS metagenome assembly OIAL01 (sample SAMEA3882530, study PRJEB24775) | human gut metagenome | biome: human-associated habitat; feature: intestine environment; material: feces | place: Netherlands | collected 2009/2010
TCCACCCACGCTTCAAACGCCGCCTTTTGCTGTTGTTCGTATGCCGTGAATTCTTCGTCCATGCTGTCATATCGCGTCTGCGCCTGTGTCTCCAGCGAAGCGATATTCTGCAAATATGCTGCGTATTCTGCCGTCACATCCGCTTTGTATGCTGCAAAAAACGCGTCAAACTGTGCTGTGATCTGTGCGAAGCTGATCTGCTGCACTGCTCCACATACCCAGCCGCACAATTCATCATTCATTCTGGTGTCTTCGATCATGTCCTGTGTGATCGCTGTCGTTCCTGCTGCTACATTCACGCGGGCAATAATCAGATCGTGAATTGTCGCTGTGATCTCCGGTTCCTTCGCTGTGGCTGCTCCCGAATAATAGTTTCCGGTGACTGTCAGTGCTTTGATCCATCTGTTTGACAGATCCAGCTGTACGACGATATTGTCTATTCTGTTCATGTTTCCGCTTGCCGTCTCCAGATCCACTGTCAACGGCTCTGTCAAGTGGTATGCGTACCCGTCGATCCATGCGTAACCCGGCGCGATCGTCGCTGTCATATTGTCATTTGCGGCAACTGCAAGCCCGCCATTAAACACACCGCTTTTGAATAACGGGTAGAAATAATCAGCCCAGTGTCGCGCATTGTATACGCGGTCATGGTCTTTTGAATTAAAAAAACTATATTGTTCTGCCATGCTTGCCCCTTCCTTTTAGTTGTCCGATAGATCTACACTATCCGGCAGAGGATCCCCGAACGTCGGGACAATGGAAAAGCCGCCGTTTTCGTAGATCTCCTGTATTTCCGTGATCCTTTTGTCCATTTCGATTCCCCATGCTTTCTTTCTGACCGTGACTATATCGCCCAGATCATAGTCTTTCTTGTATGAGAAATTCACAAACGGCAGCGTGGCTGCTTCTAAGCATTCCACGATCCCGCATTCTGCCAGCTTTTCTGTTCCTCTCTGGATCAGTGCCGCTGTATATTGCTGTGTCGTCATGTCTGTTCTTGATATGTCGCGGGCGTCTACCATCAGATTGTCGCTTCCGCAACCGTTCGCGCCGTTCCTTCGCCGTCCCCGCATACGATCGCATGTGTTTTGTATAGCTGATCGTTTGTGGTGAATGTGGCTTTGTTAATATTTTTGTACACTTCCGAAAAAGTCACGCGCTTGTTTCCTGTCTGGCTCTCCGTGTGGTCTTTCCCTTCGTAGACTTCAAAATAATAGACTTTGTTTTTGAAATCTGCCCGGACGCGAAAACCTAAGTTGCTACACGCTGAAATTTTTGTCAGATATGTGTACAAGTCTTTGTATGACACTTGGAAGGTCACAGCTTCGCCGATCCCCTTCTTTTCTCCCAGCTGTAGCAGCGGAAGTGGTGACGTGACGCTGATTGCTGCCTTGTCCACCAGAAGCCGCATGGCGTCTTCGTATGTGCCAGACGTGAACGCGATCACTGTTTTTATACCTCGCCTTGATAACCCGGAAGAAAGCATGCGTCCCGTCGCCGTGATCTCGTTGCTGTAATCGTCCACCGCCATTCCTTCTACAAAAGCGCTTTCGACGGATCCTGTCATGGTTAGTATGTTTCCTTTTTGTAAAAGTTCCAGATTTTTTTCTGTCAGTGCTGCGTGCAGTTCTACCGTTCCGGCTTCTTTGTATTTCCGCGTCCAGATCAATGATCTGTATACGTCGATTACTCCCTTTCTTTGTAGGGCTTGATCGTATATTTTTACCTGTTTTTCCTGTCGCATCAATACTGCTGCGCTTGCCTGTGCTGTTGCCTTTGTCTGTTCCATAATCACACCCCCTACGGCATAACATAGCGATTTTCAAAGTCAAAATTTACGTTCATGTAATCGCCGCCGCTGTCTGCTGTATAGTTGATGTAGTTTCTTCCTGTCTCCAGCTGTACATATCCTTCGTTGTCTTCGTCCACTGTGTAGTTATAGTCGTATTCTTTGCCGTTCCTTCTCAATACCACGTCAATGTTTCCCTGTTCCGTCGTGATCACGATTTCATCATCTGGAAGCATTGTGCAAAGCAGTTTCAGTGTTTCGCCTGTCGTCACATTCATAATGGACGGATTGACCACTGTGTCTTCTGCTATGATTGTCATTTGAATACCGATTGACGTTGTGCTGTCGTTGTCCACAACCTTGATCGTCTCTTTTGATCTGCTTCCAAATTCCATGCCCGCTTCCGGTATCTCTACCGCAAATTCAAAGCCGCTTTCCCAGCTTGCCATTTCAATGTGTGTCGCCGTGTTGTCTTTGAAGTACGGATCCGGGCAGATCAGCGATATTGTGGCTGCTCTTATGATCCCTTTTTCCTCAATTTCCAGCGATTCCACATAGTATTCTATTTTCCGTGTTTCTCCGTCCTCTGTGTGGTAGAAAACGCCTTGCGAATGTACCTTGAAAACCCGCGACAAAAAGTCGCGGTTTTCTCGGTAGTTTCTGCGAATATTTGCAGTTATCACAATGTTTCGCTGTTGCAAGGCTTCCCCAGAATAGCTTGATCCGTCTGTGGTGGCGTTCTGGCTTGTGTTTACCGTGTTTTTGATGCTGTATACGCCGTCAAGGCTGACCAGAAAATATTCTGTTGAATCGTGATCGTATGCGAATACGGCTGAAAGTCCGTTTTCATTTACGCATTTTACTGATTTCATGCCTTGCCCCCCCCTTATGTGGGTTTTAATTTCAATACCATTTGTCGTGTCGCGTTTCGCGTCTGTCTGGCTGTTTCTGACGGTGAAAGTTCGCGCGGGCTGTATATGTTTACATTCTGCGTGAAGCCGCCCTGCTGCCCCTGCTGCGCTGTCTGGCGGTTGCTTCCGCTGCCTGCGGCAATATATCCGTCAATCGTTGTCGGCACGCTCTTTCTGGAAGCCTTGGCGAACGCGTCCGCGTTGTCTTCCATACCTTCTTCATAACCGATCAACTGACCAGCCGCCATCTGCTTTCCGACTTGATCCCGGAATGCCCGTGACGGGCTGTGGATCCCCAGCGCTTCTTTTGCTGCATCCAGCGCGCTTTTTGCCGCGTCTGCCACTGCACTTGCAAGGTTTTTCGCTGCATTCACTACACCGTCTTTGATGCCGGAAATGATGTTTGATCCCAGTTCGCCCCAGTTTACATTCTTGAAGGTTGTAAATATTGCCGTCACGATCTGCGGTATTGCAGCGACAAGTACCGGGATTGCCTGTATTAGTCCGCTAATGAGTGCGCCGATCAGCTGTATTCCTGCTGATATAATCTGCGGCAGATTCTGGATCAGCACATTTATGATCGTTGTGATGATCGTCGGCAGCATTGCGATCAGCTGCGGGATTGCCTGTATCAGACCATTAACAAGCGCCGTCAGTATCTGGACGCCAGCATCTAAGATCTGCGGCAGTGACTGTATGATCACTGTAATAATTGTCGTGATGATCGTCGGCAGCATGTCCATCAGCTGCGGGATTGCCTGCACAATGCCTGTGATCAAAGAAACAAGCAGATTCAGTCCTGCTTCTACGATCTGCGGCAGATTTTCTGCAATCGCCTGTACAATTACAGGGATCAGATCGACTATGGATTGTATAAGTGTTGGGATTGCTTGCGTGATACCATTTATCAGATTTACAAGGATCATTGCACCTTCACTGATAATGGATGGTAGATTTTGTGTGATTGTTGATGTTATCGTCGTGATCAGCTGCGGAAGAATTGCCGCAAGCTGTGGTATTGTCTGGTTTAGTCCTTGCAGTATGCCTGTGAATAGCATTACTGCTGCGTTTAATACTTCCGGCAGTAGCTGTGGAAGCATTTCTATTGCCGTCTGGATCAATGTAAAAAAGCTGTTCGTCAACGGTTCGATCAGTGATTGTCCCAGCCCTTTTGCTTCGCCTGCAAGTTCCTTCGCTGCTCCAGATAACCCGGTGATCAGCTGTGGTACTGCTTGCAGGATCCGCGGTACTGCTGCCATGACGCGTGGCGCTATGTTATCGATTACCGTTACCACGGAATCAACCAATTCCCCCACCAACGCGTCAAGATCTGCGTTTTCGTCCGCAAGTCCTGTCTGTAGGTTCGTCCACGCCGCTTTCGCAGAAGCGATTGACCCTTGAATGGTTGTGGCTGCTTCTTTTGCTGTCGTTCCGGTGATTCCCATTTCCGTCTGTACGACGTGGATTGCGTCTACTATGTCGCCATACTGCGATATATCGTATTTTACGCCGGAAATTTTCGTTGCATCATCCAGAAGACGCTGCATTTCTTCTTTTGTGCCGCCATACCCCAGCTTCAAATTGTCAAGCATTGTGTAATTTGCTTTCGCAAAGCCAGAATATGCGTTTTTGATGGATTCAATGTCTGAACCCATCTTATTTGCGTTGTCTGACATGTCAGTGATTGCCATGTCTGCTTTTTCGGCGGCTGCTACGGTGTCGCCGTCAAGGCTCTGGATCAACGCTGCGGACATGCTCGTCACGGTTTCCATGTAGTCGTTCGCTGACATTCCCGCTGTCTTGTATGCCCCGTTTGCTTTTTCGATCACGGTTTCTTGTGCCTTGATCAAGTTGTTGTACTCGTCTTTTGCTTCTGTTGTTGTCTTTCCGACGCCCTTTGCGTATTCTGATAGGCTTTGCCCGCCTGCTCCGAATAGTGTTTCCACACCGCCTACCAGCTGTTCATAGTCGCCGTAGTTTTCCACGGCTCCTTTTGTAATTGCCACCATGGCGGTTGCCGCTGCTGCTGAAAATGCCGTAAAAGCCTTGATCGTGCCGCCGACTGTTGTTGTCAGCACTGACCAGCCGCCCTTCGCTGTGGTAGCAGCTGCGCTTCCTGCTGCCTGCACTGCCTGTGTTACGCTTGGCATTTCCCCTGCCAGATCGCCTGCTGCCGCTTTTGCTTTCCCGAATGCGTCCGCAACTTTCTGCACTGCCGGGTGTGCGTTTTTGAAGGCTTCCACCTTCTGCCTTGCCCCGTCAACCGCAGTCCCGATTGTTTTTACGGTCTTGCTTTCCTTCGCCGTCTCGGTGATCTTCTGCTTTGCATTCCCGAAAGCTGTTGTCAGTTTATTCACTCCGGGTATCTTTTGCGCTATATTTGCGATCGCTTTCCCGAAGTTCTGCGCCCCGGTCTTCATTTTATCGAATGTACTGATCTGACTTTTCAGTGCATCCAGCTTCTGTGCTGTGGCTGCGATCTCTCGCTGCAAGTCTCTGTATGCGTCGTCGTTTACGTCTTTTCCTGCTGCTGCCATCTGCTTTTCAGCTTCTGTCAGCAGTTTCATTTTTTCTTCTGTCTGCTGCACTGCCTGTTTCAAAAGCACTTGTTTTTGTTCCAGCAGTTCCGTGTTTTTGGGATCCAGCTTCAAAAGTGAATTGACGCCTTTTAGTTCTTTTTGCAGGCTGGCTGCTTCGGCGTTCGGCTTTTCAAGCGCTTTCACAAGGTTTTCAGTGCTTCCGTTTATCTCGACTGTGATCCCTTTCAGTGCCTTTCCCATTTTACCTCGGCTTTCCGAAAAGTTCACGCAGCCGCTTTCTGTCTGGCTCTGTCTGCATCAGCGTTCTTGCGTTCTCCAGATACTTGCGCCCCTCTTCCGAATGATTGCACGAATGTATAAAAGCGTCCCGCTTGTACTGCAAATAGTCGATGTACTCCAGTTCTTCGATTTCATTCATGTTCAGTCCTGTGTATTCATGTACTAAATGTTCCCAGTACGTCGGGATCTCGAAGAAATCTTCTTCGTCTGTCGGGTAGAAGGGCGGGTTTAGTTTGGGTCTGTGTCCGGGATCTTTACGAAACGCACATACTGTGCGAAGAATGCTTTCATGTCCTCAATGTCCATGTTATCTTCTACCCAGTCTTTGCTGATCGTTTCACCATTCAGATTGTTGGAAAGAATCTTTGCAGTCAGTGTGTACAATTCTTCTATTGTACGCCTGTTTGCTCCGCTTCTTTCCTTTGCGTTCTGCGCTTCTTCTCTTTCTGTGATCGTGTCCTGCATGTCCATAAGTGCGTCAAAAACCTTCTTTTTCGGCATTCCGACGACAATTACCTTGACGCCCTTTTCGCTTTTGGGATCATCAAAGGTCAATGTCATGTAGTTACGCTTTACTTTCTGAAAATTTACTGATAAATCCATTCTGCTTTCCTTCCTTTCGATTCTGCGGGGCTATGTATCGCATGCCCCGCATTTTCTTGATTGTTAGCCTTTTGCTGCTGTCTGTGCTGCCAGAAACTCTGTAATGATTTCTGGCAGCACAGACAGCAGCAAAAGGCTAACAATCTCTTCGACAAATTCAATCAGCGTTCCGCGGCTGTCGTGCGGCTTGCAGTTGAATTCTGCGTCAATTACTGTCGCTGAATCCGCAGCAAAAGTGATGGTGAATCCTGCTGTATTTCTTCCGACGATCAGCAAATAGCAGTTACCTTCCACCGGATCTTCATGTACAAACAAGATCACATACTGCTTGCCGTCGTCGTTGGCTGTGCCGCCGACCTTCAAGCGTCTGTACTTCTTGCCGTTTTCTCCATCCTCTGTGGTTACGACTGCCGTTGCGGACAGCTTCGCCAGTGAATTTGCATTCCATGTGAAAAGACCTGTCTTGAAGGTTGCTTCTTCGTCCGTCAAGATCTCTTTTACGACCATCCCCAGATCGTCTTTTTCTGTCGTCATTGTGGGCTTATACTCCACGCTTGCGCCGTTCTTGATCCATCCGGTGTGGTTTTCTTCTGTCATTACTTTTTTCAGAATCTCTGTGAATGTCTCCGGCAATGTTCCTGTGTATAACATTGTGTACACTTTGCCGGATCCCAGCACAACTTTTTCCTTTGATCCTTTCATGCCTTTTACCTCTTTTCCATAAAATTCATAGTGAAAATTGTTTCAAACATTTTTTCATCTGGAAGCCACTGTCTTTCCTTCTCAAATTTCCAGTTCATCTTTTCAAAGGCTTTTTCCAGCTTCCCTTCGTTTTCGTTGTCCAGTCTTTCTGCGTAAAATTCTACTGTCAGATTGTGTTCGACGATCCGGGCGTGGAAGTCGTCGCCGTCCTGTGCCGTCTTGTCTATGAACGCCACAAAAGGCAGCTTCTGTGGTTTATCAAACGCCGTGTCTGCTACTGGCAGTTCTGTTTCTGTCTCCAGATATGTTTTGATGTCTGTCATTCCCACAGTCCTTTCATTTTTTCGTCAAGCACCTGTTCTGCGATCTGTCGCCCGTATTTGATATGCTTTACGGCTTTTGTTCGCTTTGTTCCGTCGCGTGTCAAGTGTCCATTTTCCAGTAAATGTGTCAGCCTGTAGTGTGGTGCTTCCACGTGCCATGTTGCACTGTAGCTGTGGCGCCCTGTCAGCTGCCGTTCTATTGCAAAATGTCGCTTGTACTCGCCTGTTTTGTAACCATGCCCCGGTGTCAGATATTGTCCCGCCGTTTCGTTGCATGCGTCGGCTGCGTCGTCAATCGCCCGGAAAAACCTTTCTTCGTTCTCCCGCTCCCATTCCAGCAGACTTTCTGCAAGCGTTCCGGTCAGCTGATCTGGTCTGATTTTCTTTGTCGCGCCTACGTTCATGCAAAATCCTTTCGTCTGTGTTTTTCATACTCTATCAAGGACAATTTTGTGATCGGCGGCATGGTATCGTTGATCTGATCGATTTTTTCTATATCGAATTGATCTTCACCGATCACAGCGACTTCATGCGCTTTCAGATCCTTTCGCTGCTGAACATGGATCACTTTGTCAACCCGTGTGTCTGCTGCCTGTGCTGCATAATGCCGTTTCATACTGACGTTTTCTTCTCCGAATCGCAGTGGCTTTTCGTATTTATCCACCAGAAGTCCGTCATTGTTCACAGTGCATATTCTGGCGGTTCCGTCGTTGAATTCCTCAAACTTTGCTTTCATTTTCTGCCCCGCTTTCCAGCGTTGCCAGCGCTTCGTCAAGTGCAAAGCCTGTCAGCTGTGACGAAAAATCATGTTCAAACTGTTCTATGGCGTTGCTGCGTCCATATCTGCAATACGAAAAAAGCAATTCGCGCGCCTGCTGATTCTCTGCAAAATCAAGCTGTTTGCCACCTATCTTCTCGATCCTGGCTTTTCCACGCTGCATGATGTCTTTTATCTTTTTCTGCATGCTTTCGTCAGCCAGTGTCATGTCCAGTTCATTCAGAATGTCTTCAAGCAGCTGTTCGTCTGGCGTTTTTGTTGTTTCATCTGCCATACTGCACCGCCTTTCAATTACAGGCAGCAAGGTTTTTTGCCCTGCTGCCTTTGCTTATTCCTTACGCCGTAGCTGCGGTCTGTGCTGCTAAGAATTCCGCGATCACTTCTGCTTTCGCAGTCTTTGTGATTGCATAGCCCTTGTATGCTGCCAGTCCATTGATCTTCTCCACAGTCATTGCGTTCAGTTCTTCTTCCGTCCATGTGGTCTTTTCTACTTCCACGGTGTCGGTTCCCGTCACCACGGTGTATGCCGCAGGCTGTAACTCGTTAATGTCAAGCAGCAAGAATGCGTTATTGTCCTTCGGACGACCATTGCCGTACAGGAACGCTGCGTACACTCTTTCACGCTTCAAAAACCGCACGCTGTCGTCGTATTCGATAGTACCTTCTTTTCCGGTTCCGATTCCTGCAAAATACTGTTCTGCAATTCCCAGAATTGCTTCACCCTTTGTCAGTGCTTCTGTCTGAATGATTTCTGTCGGGTACGGAAGGACATTATTTGCGAATGTTCCGTCCGGGCGCTGCACCGTAGTTGCGGGCATTACTTTTTTCCAGTAATCTTCCGGGCTTACCAGCATGATCAGTGATGCAACCGTTCTGGGGCGACCGTTTCTTGTCACTGCTAATTTACCGACCAGACCGCCGTATGTTTCCGGCGTAAACTTTGTGACTTTGATCGCAGTCTTTTTCACATAATTTTCACCGTCTCCGTGTGCTGCTTCAATGTCTCTGTTCATTCCGATAGGCATTTTCACGCCTGTTCCGCAGACGATACCTTCTTCCAGACCGACGTAGATCGCATCTTTCAGCACTTCGCGCACGTAGCTGTCTAACCATGTTGCGCCCAGATCCAGCATGGACTTTGCAACCGGAAGAAATGCGGTCAAGCTGTACATTAACATGTCCAGCTTCTCGAAGGATCCTTCCAGTTCCTTTGTGATCTCCGCTGTAATGTCGCCCCAGATCGCTTTCTGCTTTCCATTTTTATTCATGATCCATTCTGTGATGTAGGATGTGTTCTTGAAGTCGATCTTTGCAAGCAGCGGGTGTTCCAGCTTCAAGCTGTCGTATACATCTTCAATGATCGTCTTCGGCATTGTCACGTCGATAGATGCAAGCGCCTGTTTCGGGTTCTCGGACTTCATAGCGCCGATCACTGCTTCATAATACTTCTTTTCCTCACTGGTCAGCTGGCGAAGTCCGCGTGCTGCCATTGCCTGTGCGTCCAGCTGCTCAACTGCTGCCACGTCTTTTGCACGCTGCAAGATCTCTTCTTCGATCCCTGCTGCCATTTCTGCCATTGCCTGTGCCACCTGTTCGGTGTCTTCGGTTTTCAATGCTTCATTGAATTTCTGTGCCAGCTGCTCGCGTGACAGCTGTTCAATGTCTTTGTTTTTCATGCCTTTTACCTCTTTTCCAGATTTTTTGCGGCTGCTTTTGCTAATAAAGCCGCCATTTTATTTGTAGACTGTTTCGGTTCAGAATTGTTTTTCTGATTCTTTTTATCGTCGTTGTTGTCTTCGTCGTCGTTGTCCTCGCTGTTATCCTCGTCGGATCCGTCGCTTGCTTCGTCGTCTTCGTCTTCGTCCTCTGCGCTGTCCTCGTTTTTCTTGCTTGCCTGCTTGCAAAATTCAAGCATCTGTGTTTTGATTGCTTTCTGGTTCAGCATTTCAGTTCGCAGCTGTAAAAGCTGTGTCTGTAGCTGCTGCATGACCGTTCCGGCTTCTTCTCCGGCTTTGCTTGATACTTCGTCTGCGAAGCCCTGTTCTACCGCCTGTTCTGCTGTCAGATACGTTTCAGCATCCATCATGCTTTCCAGTTCTTCTTCTGTGATGTTCACGCGCTCCATGTAAATTTTTCTGTTTCCTTCCATGAGCGTGTCCAGATCGTCTGCTGCTTTCCGCAGCTGATCTGCATTCCCGGAAA
>OIAL01000990.1_pt1 | contig 10104 bp, 9 predicted proteins | sample 1580691 | NCBI WGS metagenome assembly OIAL01 (sample SAMEA3882530, study PRJEB24775) | human gut metagenome | biome: human-associated habitat; feature: intestine environment; material: feces | place: Netherlands | collected 2009/2010
ATAGTGGCACGGCAGTTACCGGCTTTGCAGACATCTCAAAGGCTAAAAATATGGCGCTTGCTGACGGAACAGTTCCTGTAGGACAGTACACCAGAGCAGCACTGGTAAATTCAAAAATGGTTGAAGGTGATGTTTCAAATCCACAGGCTATTTCAGATTCTGATATCTCAAAGGCACTTGATGGTCTGGAAATAAACAGCTGTGCCAATGTAGGTGCGGTTGCATCTGCCGTAGCTGAGGGCGCAAATGAGATAGGAACAGTTTATTACTCAGATACATTCGGATACGAGAACCAGCTTGATATTATAGAAAAGCTTCCAAACAGCTTAACAGGCGATGTCATCTATCCGGTAGCAGCCTTAAAGGGAGACAGCACTACATCAGATGAGCTTGAAGCAGCAAAGGAATTTATCGCATACCTTCAGACAGATGAGGCAATGTCAGTATTTGAGAAATATCATTTTTCGGTAAATGAATAATGGGACAGATTGATTTTTCACCGCTTTGGGTAACATTAAAAACAGGAATAGTAGCGTCAGTTTTTTCTTTTTTTATAGGAATAGCTTTTGCTGAGCTTGTCATAAATACAAAGGGCAGAGTGAGGGCATTCTGGGATGGACTGCTGACACTTCCTATGGTATTGCCGCCAACCGTGGCTGGATACATTCTTTTAAGGATTTTCAGCACAAGGCGTCCTTTTGGAAGCTTTTTAAGCCATAGCATGGGGATACAGGTAGTACACACGTGGCTTGGCTGTGTGGTGGCAGCAACCATCATTGCACTCCCTCTCATGTACAGAAATGCGAGAGCGGCATTTGAGCAGATAGATGAAAATGTCATATATGCGGCGCGCACTCTCGGCATAAGTGAGTGGAAGATTTTCTGGAAGATACGTCTGCCGATGGCAAAGCCCGGCATTATTTCGGGTGTCACACTGGCCTTTGCCAGAGCTATCGGTGAGTACGGTGCCACATCGATGCTTGCCGGAAATATAGCAGGAAAAACCTCGACCATATCACAGCAGATAGCAATGGTCGTCCAAAGTGGAGACTATGCCACAGCGGGCTTCTGGTGCATAGTAATCATAGCGATTTCGTTTGCATGCCTTGTATCGATAAATATGATATGCGGCAAAAGCAAGGGCATAAAGAGAAAGAGAAAAAATAATGTCGCTCATAGTAAAAATAAAAAAACAGTTGGATAATTTCATGCTCTCGGTTGACATGGAGCTTACGGACGAGGTTGTGTCCGTAATCGGTATGTCGGGCTCAGGAAAGAGTATGACATTAAAGTGCATAGCAGGGATAGAGACACCGGACTCAGGCTTTATATCATTAAACGGCCGTGTGCTGTATGATTCGAAAAAGCGTATAAATCTGCACCCGGGTAAGCGCAGGGTAGGCTATTTATTTCAGGACTACGCATTATTTCCGACAATGACTGTGATGGAAAATATATGCATAGCAATGGGGCAGCGTAACGAGGAAAAAGTGAAGGGCTGGCTGAAGAGGTATGGGCTTGAGGGCATGGCATACACATATCCCAATCATCTCTCAGGTGGTCAGAGGCAGCGCGTGGCAATGCTTCGCATGCTTGCGGCTAATCCGGAGTGCATACTGCTCGATGAGCCTTTTTCGGCACTGGATGAGCATGTAAAAAGAAGCATGGAATCAGAGCTTATGGAGATGCTGACAGATTTTCACAATCCTGTTGTTTTTGTGTCACACAATCGCGATGAGGTGTATCGCCTGGCTGAGCGTATCGGAAGCATGGAGAGCGGTGTACTGAGTACAGTCCGCGACAAAAAAGATTTCTTCATGCGGCCTATGTCTGTGGAGCAGGCACTGCTTGTGGGCTGCAACAATATATCAGAGGTAAAATGGCAGGATAAGCATCATTTGCTTGCTGTGGAATGGGATAGCGTATTTGAGGTCACTGATGAGCAGCTTGAACAGACTGCAATGAGTATGGACGGCATATCGCACATAGGTGTTTTCCCACAGGATATTATAATATCTGCAGGCAAAACAAAAACGGCACTTGCATATGCTGATAAAAATATAATCAGGATTAAAGATTATAAAATGATTGAAGAACTGAAAAGCTGGGAAGTATTGTGTAAATTAAATAACGATTCAATAATTTACGCAAGCCTTCCGAGGCATACAGAAGCAAATATGCTTAGCAAAAATATAAATGATGAGCTTTATATAAAGAATTTTTATCTGCTTGGATGAGAAGTAAATGAGGACATACTATGATTTACCTGGACAATGCTGCCACAACAATTAAAAAGCCGGATGCGGTATATGATGCAGTACTTGATGCAATGAAGCACTGCGGTAATTCCGGGCGCGGGGCATCGGATGCATCGCTTGATGCGTCGAGGAAAATATATGAGGCCAGAATGTGCCTTACAGAATTTTTCGGCGGAGATGATGCGGCCAGACTCGTTTTTACGGCAAATGCCACTGAGGCACTAAACATTGCAATCCACGGACTGTTTGAGCCGGGGGAGCATGTGATTACAACACAGCTTGAGCATAATTCTGTGCTCAGGCCTCTTTATATGCAAAGGGAGCGGGGCGTGGGTGTGGATATTGTACCATGCAGCGATGTAGGCATAAAAAGGGGGATAATTTCCACGTCGGACATAGAGGCTTTAATCCGTCCGGATACAAAAGCCATCGTCTGCACACATGCTTCAAATCTCACAGGCAACGTGGTGGATATTAAGTCGATAGGGCAAATCGCACGAAAGCATAACCTTTTATTTATAGTCGATGCATCGCAGACAGCCGGTGTGCTTCCGATAAATGTAAAAGACATGAATATTGATGTGCTCTGCTTCACAGGTCATAAGGGGTTGATGGGACCGCAGGGCACCGGAGGACTTTATGTGGGAGAGAGAGCAGATATAAAGCCGTTTAAGAGCGGTGGTACCGGCGTGCTAAGCTTTCTTGAGAACCAGCCTATGGAACTTCCGACAAGACTTGAGGCCGGTACCTTAAACGGTCCGGGAATCGCAGGGCTTTTAACAGGTGTCATGGAGCTTGAGAAAATCGGCATCGACAATATATACGCTAAAGAGCATGAGCTGATGCAGGTATTTATGGGAAAAATAAAGACAATCCCGGGAATCAGGATATATGGAGATTTCGATATGCTGCCCGACAATGGTCTGCACTGTGCGATTGTTTCAGTAAATATAGCTGATATGGACTCGGCGGAGGTGTCAGACATACTTATGAATGAGTATGGCATTGCAACAAGGAGCGGTATACACTGCGCACCGCTGATGCATAAATTCTTTGGAACACAAAATCAGGGTATGGTGAGATTCTCATTTTCATATTATAATACAGTTGATGAGATAAATGAGGCCGCTGAAGCGCTTATGCAGATTGCGGCATTGCGATAAATAGTATTAAACAATTGAAAGGAGCAAAAATGCCACAGGAAATAGTGTTTTGCAAAGGCGGTGGCTGTACTGCAAAGCTTGGTCCGGATTTATTAAGTCATGTTTTAGCAAAGTTGCCAAAGGGCGAAAAAGACAGCAATCTGCTCGTCGGATATGATAGCAGCGATGATGCGGCAGTGTACAGAATTTCAGATGACACGGCGATAGTCCAGACGCTTGATTTTTTTCCACCGATGGTTGATGATCCATATACGTTTGGACAGATAGCGGCCGCAAATGCGCTCAGTGATATCTATGCGATGGGCGGCACAGTAAAGACCGCATTGAACATCGTCTGTTTCCCGGAGAAAATGGACCTGAATATACTCGGCAAAATAATGCAAGGTGGAGCCGATAAGGTGATAGAGGCAGGCGGTACACTTGCGGGCGGCCATTCTATAGCAGACAGTGATGTAAAATACGGACTTTCAGTCATGGGTACGGTCCACCCGGAGCATATTTACAGCAACAACACAGGGCAGCCGTCAGATGTGCTTATACTTACAAAGAAACTCGGAGTGGGGCTTGTATGCAACGCAAACCGCGTAGGGGAGGCTCCGTTAGGTGCAATTGAGGATGCGGTAAGCTCTATGACCACACTGAATAAGGCAGCATCCGAAATCAGTCATGCTTTCGATATACATGCATGCACAGATGTCACGGGATTTAGCTTTTTAGGACATCTGAGTGAGATGTTAAATGATGATATAACAGCACTTATAGACTCGATTTCCATACCGGTCATTACCGGAGCACTGCGATGCGCAGATGAGTTTTTCCTCACGGCAGCGGCCCAGCGCAACAGAAACCATGTAGGTGATAAGGTGTGCTTTGCAAAAAATATACCTTTCTCAATGGAGGAGGTACTTTTCGATCCGCAGACCTCCGGAGGACTGCTGTTTGCGGTAAAAGCTACTGAGGCAGATGCATTTTTGCATGAGCTTAAAGCCGCAGGACTTCCGGCTGCAAAAGTGGGACGATTTGTTAAGCGGCGAGATGTGCCGATATATGTGAACTGATTTTAAGCTGCCATAGCTTATGCAAATTTGCTGACAGGCTGCATGCCCTGCATTCTGAGGGCTGACGAGTTAAAATAACATAGGGAGGATTATAAATATGATAACAGTAAATGCAATAGGGGATACATGTCCAATCCCGGTAGTAAAGACAAAGAAAGCAATCGAGGCTCTCACACAGCCGGATACGGTGGAGACACTTGTGGACAATGAAGTTGCAGTGGAAAATTTAAAAAAGATGGCTGTACAGAAAGGCTATAGCTGCGATAGCAGTAAGCTCGACGACGGAAGCTATAGCGTAAAGCTGACAATTGAAGCTGTAAATGCCGATGAGCTTTCGGATACAGACGAAGCTTTACAGTATACATGCAGGCCGGCTGCAGATAACAGGGTTGTTGTAATCCGCTCTTCATATATGGGAGAGGGCAGTGAGGAGCTTGGCAAGGTACTTATAAAGGGCTTCATCTACGCACTTTCGCAGCAGGACAACCCGCCTGAAACCATGCTTTTCTACAATGGAGGAGCGAAGCTGACATGTGAGGGCTCAGAGTCACTTGAGGATTTAAAGGAGCTTAAGAGCCGTGGGGTGAAAATTCTTACCTGCGGAACATGCCTGAACTACTATGAGCTGTCAGATAAGCTTGCAGTCGGAGAGGTGACCAACATGTATGATATCGCAGAAAAGATGGCTGGGGCATCTCTTATTGTAAGTCCTTAGAGTTATACAAGGTGTGAGGCAATGGATAAAAATTTGGCAAGAGAAAAGAAAAAACGGCTAATCATCACCTTCGAGACTACCACAGCACCATTAAAGCTTGATATCAAGGGCAAGGCATGTGGTATTCCGGGACGCACGATCCCTCTTCCGTCTGTCATATCGGCGGGCTGCGGGCTGGCATGGAGAGCAGAGCTTTCTGACAGGGAGTGCCTCATAGCCTTTATGAAGGAACATGACATCAGGTGGGAAGCGATGTATGAAATCGAAATGAGGTAACTGATAGTTACCTATATAACAGGATAACAGGAGAAAAATATGTTTTATTACAATCAGTATGTGAGGGCGCAAAGCCTTGATGAAGCCTATGAGCTTTATCAGAAAAAACCGAATTTTGTGCTGGGCGGCATGCTCTGGCTCAAAATGAAAAATAAGACGCTTGGCACGGCAATTGACCTGTGTGACCTCGGACTTGACCAAATTGATGAGGATGAGAACGAGTTTAGAATCGGTGCATATGCAACACTCAGGCAGATAGAGACACATGAAGCCCTGAATGCATATACACACGGTGCAATCGCAGAGTCGGTCAGACATATCGTCGGAGTGCAGTTTAGAAATGTGGCGACTGTCGGAGGAAGCATCTGGGGCAGATTCGGATTTTCAGATGTCATGACGATTTTCAGGGCACTGGGAGCAAAGGTGCAGCTTCACAAGGCGGGAATTATGGATTTGGACGAGTTTGCGGCACTTCCAAGAACAACGCGCGATGTGCTTGTGTCAGTAATAGTACCGAAAAATGCAAAGGGCGTAGTATACTTAAGCCAGAGAAACCAGTCAACAGACTTTCCGGTGCTCACATGTGCAGTGGCAAATAGAAGCGGCAGGTATGTGGCGGTTATCGGAGCATCACCATATATGGCAGAGCCTGTGTGGGATGAGGAGGGCATACTCGATTGTTTAGCAGATGCAAAGACAGACGGTAATGCAGCTTTGACAGATAACTCCGAAACCAATGCAAAAATAGATAAATTTGCTGAATATGTTGCAGAGCATATCCGTTTTGGAAGCAATATAAGGGCAGGCGCCGAGTACAGAGAGATGATATGCAGGGTGCTTACACGTCGCGCTGTCACACAGTCGCTTGACATCTGCGATGAAATTAAGCACGAGCATTAAGTAGGAAGGAATTCATATATATGGATGTTAAAATAAAATTAAATGGAAAGTTAATAACCGACTCGGTAGACCAGGATATGGTCCTTTTAGACTTTTGCCGCAAGCACAATTGCTTTTCGGTGAAGAGAGGCTGTGAGTCAGGCAACTGCGGTCTTTGTACAGTGCTTCTGGATGGAAAGCCTGTGCTGTCATGCAGCACGCCGATAGGCAGGGCAGACGGCAGAGCGGTGGACACCCTCGAGGGACTTGAGGAGGAAGCTAAGCAGTTTACAGGATTTTTTGCTGCACAGGGAGCGGATCAGTGCGGCTTCTGTAATCCGGGTTATATTGTAAATATTGTGGCGCTTCTGAGAGAAAATCCTGACCCGACTGACGAGGAAATTCTTGAATATCTTTCAGGAAATCTGTGCCGTTGTACAGGATATCAGAGTCAGCTGCGCTCAATCAGAAATTTCTTAAACAGTAAGAAGGAGGGTGCACCTCTTAATCTTGAGGCAGGCGTCTACGGAGAGGATATCGGAAAGGAGTGGCAGGATGAGCACAAATCAAACTAATGCAAACAGCTTCAACCGCGCTAGAAGGGATTACCACGCGGTTGGAAAATGTATACCTAAAAAGGACTCTAGCCAGCTTTTACTCGGAAAGCCGGTATTTACCGATGATATCACACCGCGTGATGCGCTTGTCATAAAGCTTCTTAGAAGCCCGTATGCAAATGCAATTGTCGAGGATGTAAAGACAGATATCGCTCTTAAGGTGCCGGGCATGGTCGCAGTATACACCTGGGAGGATGTTCCGAAAAAGCGTTTTTCTATCGCAGGCCAGACATTTCCGGAGCCGTCACCGTACGACAGACTAATCCTTGACCGTCATGTTAGAAGTGTAGGTGACGCTGTCGCTATTGTGGTAGGTGAATCGGAAAAGGCTGTAGACAAGGCTCTTAACATGATAAAAGTAAAGTACACGGTGCTTGAGCCGGTGCTTGACTTTAGAAAGTCGCTGGATAACAAGGTGCTCGTGCATCCTGAGGATGACTGGTCATCCAGCATAAATACAGGCGATGTAAAGCGCAATCTCATTCATCATGAGGAGGATGAGCATGGAAATGTAGAGAAAATTCTGTCAGAGTGCGATGAGATTATTGAGCACACATATCGCATAAAGGCAGCGCAGCAGGCATATATGGAGACCTGCAGGGCATACTGTGAGATAGACAGATACGGCAGACTTCACTGTATCAGCTCGACACAGATAGTTTTCCACCTGCGCCGAATACTGGCAAATGCACTTGATATTCCAAAGTCTATGGTGCGCGCTGAAAAGCCGCGTATCGGAGGCGGTTTCGGTGCCAAGCAGACAGCGGTCTGTGAGGTGTATCCGGCGTTTGTTACCTGGAAGACAAAGCGTCCGAGCAAGATAATCTACAGCAGAAAAGAGTGTCAGACTATCGCGTCACCGCGTCATGAGATGGAAGTCACCGTGCGTCTTGGAGCGATGAAAGATGGTCATATAAGGGCGATAGATCTTTATACGCTGTCAAATGGTGGAGCATACGGAGAGCATAGCACTACAACAGTAGGACTTTCCGGTCATAAATCGCTTCCGCTTTATACAGGAGGCTGCGAGGCAACCAGATTTTCATGCGATGTTGTGTATACAAACGTGCAGGCGGCAGGAGCATATAGAGGCTATGGAGCCACACAGGGTATATTTGCACTTGAATCAACCGTCAATGAGCTTGCAGAAAAGCTGCATATAGACCCGGTTGAGCTTCGTTTGAAAAATATTGTACGCGAGGGCATGTTTATGCCGGCATATTTTGGCGAGACAGCCAATGCATGTGCACTCGACAGATGCATAATGCACTGTGCGGACAATTTCCACTGGGCAGAAAAGTATCCTGTCCGCGACATGGGAAATGGCAAGGTTCGTGCAGCAGGCATGGCACTTGCAATGCAGGGCTCCTGCATATCCAATGTAGATGTCGGCTCGTGTACATTAAAGCTTTCAGACTGTGGCACCTACAATATGATGATAGGTGCGGCAGACATGGGAACAGGCTGTGATACAATACTTGCGCAGATGGCGGCTGAGGTGCTCGACTGTGAGCCGGATGATATAACAGTGTTTGGAGCGGATACAGATGCTTCTCCTTATGACTCGGGTTCATATGCTTCATCAACCACCTACATCACTGGAATGGCCACACAGAATGCAGCACTTGAGCTTCGTGAAAATATAAAGAAAATCGGTGCACAGCTGCTGGGCTGTGCTGCATCAGAGGTGGATTTCGACGGTAAAGAGGTGTATATCATAAATCCGGACGGTGCAGACAATGGGGCAGTTTCCGTAAGTCTTTCCGATATAGCAACAAAATCACAGGTCAACAACACGATACCTGTAGATGTCACCGCCACATATTCATCACCTGTCTCACCGCCACCATACATGGTAGGAATGGTCGAGATAGAGCTTGATAAGGAGACAGGAGCAGTTAAAATACTTGATTATCAGGCTGTTGTGGACTGTGGAATTCCGGTCAATCCAAACCTTGCGCGTGTACAGACAGAGGGTGGCATAGGTCAGGGAATCGGCATGGCACTTTATGAGAATGTCACCTACAATGCCGGTGGTAAAATCGCAGAAAATGATTTCATGCAGTACAAGATACCGACTCGACAGGATGTGGGACATATCAACGTCGAATTTGAGACAAGCTATGAGCCTTCAGGCCCATTTGGAGTCAAGTCAATCGGCGAGATAGTTATCAATACACCGGCTCCTGCACTGGCACATGCCATTTATCGCGCAACAGGTGTGTGGCACAGGACAGTTCCGTTTACCCCTGAGAAAATACTTATGGGAATGGCAGACCCTGACTGGCACGAAAAGGACCTAAGAGTGAAATGATTCATATCATATACATGGCGGCTGGAAACAGCCGCCGTTTTGGAAGTAACAAGCTGTTTTATGAGCTGGATGGAAAACCTATGTACAGGCATCTGCTTGAACGTTTGGTAGAAATTAAAGATAGATATAATAAATTAAAAAATGCAGAATCGAATAACCCGGTCATAGATATAACCGTAGTTACACGTTACCGGGAAATACTGGACTACTGCTCATCTATCCCTGATTGCCATGCAGTCTTAAGTCCGGACAGCGAAAAAGGCATATCCTACACCATAAAAGCAGGAATTATGGCGGTGCAGGAGCAGAAAAAGACCGGTATGCAGATGTGGCAAAGCAGTGTGTGGCAGAAAAAGCCGGAAAAAAACAGTGGCTCGTTACATAATACAGCCGAAACAGAGGACTACTACATGTTTGCAGTAGCTGACCAGCCATATTTAAAAAGTCAAAGCGTGATTAAATTAATAGACAAAGTACTTGAAAATAAAGGGAATATGCGATTAGTATTTTCGCTTCGCTGTGGAGATGCCGTAGGCAATCCGTGTGTATTTCATTCATCGCTTATCCCGCAGCTTTTATCACTGGAGGGTGATAAGGGTGGCAGAAGTGTGGCAAAGAAGTATGACTGTGTATATGTGGATATCGCAGATGAGCGTGAGCTGATGGATATAGATACCTTATCAAATTCAAAACATACCGTGACATTATAAAAGCTATTATGAAAGCTATTATGAAAGAGCACTGTATCAGTGCATACCGAATGTATATTTTATTCAAATTCCCATATACTACCTCCAAAGCATGAATGCAAATGCAAAAAAGTA
>OIAL01001000.1_pt1 | contig 10032 bp, 6 predicted proteins | sample 1580691 | NCBI WGS metagenome assembly OIAL01 (sample SAMEA3882530, study PRJEB24775) | human gut metagenome | biome: human-associated habitat; feature: intestine environment; material: feces | place: Netherlands | collected 2009/2010
CTTCTTCAGGGTGCTGCGCAGCTCGGGGTCGAACTGCAGCAGAGCGCGGGACAGGCCGTGGCGGATAGCGCCAGCCTGGCCGGAAGTACCGCCGCCGACAACGTTAATCACGATGTCGAACTTGCCATCGGTGTTGGTCAGAGCCAGCGGGCTGCGGACCATCAGCTTCAGGGTTTCCAGGCCGAAGTAATCGTCGATATCACGATTGTTGATGGTAATCTTGCCGGTGCCATTGTAGACGCGGACGCGGGCAACGGAATGCTTACGACGGCCAGTGCCGTAGAAATACTGTTTAGTTTCGTACATCTTCTATTGCCTCCTTATCAAAATTCCACAACTTCGGGCTTCTGGGCAGCATGTGCATGCTCAGCAGTCTTGTAGCAGTGCAGGCGGGTCATAGCCTTAGCGCCCAGGGTGTTGGAAGGAACCATGCCCTTAACAGCGTAGGTCATAGCCTTATCGCTGGCTTCAGCCATCAAGGTCTTATACTGGGTTTCCTTCAGGCCACCGATCCAGCCAGAATGGGTGCGATGATACTTCTTTTCCAGCTTCTTGCCAGTCAGAACAGCTTCGTCGCAGTTAATCACGATGACATGGTCACCGCAGTCAACATTGGGGGTAAAGGTAGTCTTGTTCTTACCACGCAGCAGGACAGCGGCCTGGGCAGCAACGCGGCCGAGCGGTTTGCCGGCAGCATCAATAACATACCACTTGCGGTCGACCATCTCAGCGGGCTTAGCGAGAGTAGTGCTCATGATTTGAATCCTCCATACTTTATAGTGACGCATCCGAATCATTTCGGTTTATTCAAAGCGCAATGCACAGCACGGCACTGCGCTGATTTCGCGCAAGTATGATTTTAGCAAATACGCGCTGTTTCGTCAAGGGATTTTGCAAATAAAATCATTTTATTCTCGCGTAGCTCTTGTTTTCTTGTGTTTTCTCTTGTTTTCTAACGTTTTCGTAAATGGCATTTTACTGTTTTGCCTTTTGCACCTGTTTTTGTGTACCCTGCAGCAAAGTGTTCTGCCCGCTTTGTGCAGTCTGCTGGTTTCCGGTTTTCTCCCCTGCCCTGCTTTGCCAACCAAACTGCGGCGCGGGCGCGGCTTTGTTTTTGCAGCTCCTGTGCGGTGCTTTGATAAAATTCTTCCGATTTGGCTGCGGCTGTTGGCATTGGGCAGCAGGATGTGTTATAATAGCGATGTTTATAGTATCGTCTTAGAGTGTATAAAGGTAAGGTGGAACGGGCATGCAGCGCTTGGAGGGTCTGCTGCGCAAGGCAGTGCAGGATTACGAGATGATCGCACCGGGCGACCGGGTATGCGTTGGTGTTTCCGGCGGGAAGGACAGCGTTGCGCTGACCGTGGCGCTGGGACACCTGCGGCGGTATCTCGGCGTTCCGTTTGAGGTCATGGCGGTCACGCTGGACCCGCGCTTTGGCGGGGTGGAAGCCGACTACCAGCCACTTGCGGACCTGTTCGCGCAGGAAGGCATTCCTTACGAAATACGGCGCACGGATATCGGCCCCGTGGTATTTGATTACCGCAAAGAGCCGAACCCCTGCGCGCTGTGTGCCAAAATGCGGCGCGGGGCACTGCACGCTGCCGCGCAGGAACTTGGCTGCAACAAAGTGGCGCTGGGGCACCACCTGGATGATGCCGTGGAGACTTTTTACATGAACCTTTGGCGGGAAGGCCGTATTGGGTGTTTTTCGCCCGTGACCTATCTGGACCAGCGCAACATTACGCTGATCCGGCCAATGATCTTTGCCACCGAAAGCGAGGTAAAAAGCGCGGTATACCACGCCGGGCTGCCCATCATCAAAAGCCGCTGCCCGGCTGATGGCGCCACAGTGCGCGAACAGACCAAATTGTTTGTGCAGCAGATGAGCCGGGACGACCCGGCTTTCCGTCAGAAAACACTGCACGCTTTGCAGCAAAGCGGCATTGACGGCTGGCGGCCGCTGCATACCGGGCACACGCGGGGCTAGCGTTGTGTTTTGTATCGAAATGGGGTGGATTACAATGACGAACGAACTGTACGAAAAGCATTGTTGGGCATTGGTTGATCTGGATGCTATGCAAAGCAACCTGGCACTGATCCAAAAGACGGTGGGCGCGCCGGTGTGCTGCGTTGTCAAGGCGGACGCTTACGGCCACGGCGCCGCTGTGGCCGGGCCCTGGCTGGAAGAAAACGGTGCAGCCGCTTTTGCGGTCAGCTGCCTGGCCGAAGCGCGGCACCTGCGCCGCCACGGGATCAGTAAACCCATCTTGATCCTGGGCTACACCGACCCGCTGCAGGTGGATCAGCTGGCGTTCAACTGCATTACCCAGACCGTCTATTCCGAAGAGTATGCCAAGGCGCTTTCCGCTGCCGCCCAAAACGCCGGCGTGGAGGTACACTGCCACTTTAAGGTTGATACCGGTATGGGACGCATTGGGTTCAGCGTGCGTTCTGACTTTGAGGCGGCAATCGCTGCCATGGAGCGCTGCGCCGCCCTGCCCAAGCTGCACTTCAGCGGTATTTTCCAGCATTTTGCCGTGGCAGACAGCACCACGCCGGAAAACGAAGCCTACACCCAAGCCCAGCACACCCTGTTTGAGCGCACCGTGCAGCGGCTGCAGGCGGACGGCATTGCCCTGCACACCATCCACTGCGCCAACTCTGCCGCACAAATGCGCTACCCGGAATGGCACCACAGCCTGACCCGCGCAGGCATTATCCTGTATGGGCTGGACCCCAGCCCGGAAGTGCATTTTGACGGCCTGCGCCCCACCATGACGCTGAAAAGTGTTGTGGAATTTGTAAAGGACCTTTTACCCGGCGAGAGCGTGAGCTATGGCCGCACCTACACAGCCAACACACTCCGCAAGGTTGCCACCGTATGCGTTGGTTATGCGGACGGCTACCCCCGCGCGCTTTCCGGCAGCAATGGCAACCCCAATGCGGGGGTTATGAGCATCCGCGGAAAGCCCGCCCCGATAATCGGCCGGGTGTGCATGGATCAGACCCTGGTGGATGTGACCGATATCCCCGATGTTAAAATGAATGATGAAGTAACGGTATTCGGCCCTGAAAACGCTGCGATTGGCGCAGATACCGCCGACAGCATTGCAGCTAAGACCGGCACCATCAACTATGAAATTATCTGCGGCATCAGCCGCCGGGTTCCCCGTGTTTACCTGCGGGACGGCGCGCCGGTGCGTATCTGGAACGATTTGGAGGAAACCTGATGGCACGCGACAATATTCGCAACTTTTGTATCATTGCCCACATTGACCACGGCAAGTCCACACTGTCGGACCGTATTCTGGAGCTGACCGACAGCGTGGACAAGCGCACCATGGAGGACCAGATTCTGGACGACATGGAGCTGGAACGCGAGCGCGGCATTACCATCAAAGCCCGCGCCGTTACCATGCACTACCACGCCGATGACGGCAAGGAATACGAGTTCAACCTGATCGACACGCCGGGCCACGTTGACTTTCAGTACGAAGTCAGCCGCAGCCTGGCTGCCTGTGAGGGTGCCATCCTGGTGGTGGATGCCAGCCAGGGCGTGGAAGCCCAGACGCTGGCCAACTGCTACCTGGCCATTGACCACAACCTGGAAGTTGTGCCCATCCTGAATAAGATTGACCTGCCCAGCGCTGACCCGGATGCTGCCGCCAAAGAGGTGGAGGATGTCATCGGTCTGCCCTGCATGGATGCCCCGCGCGTGAGCGCCAAGATGGGCATCAATATCCGCGAAGTGCTGGAACGCGTGGTGCAGGATGTTCCCGCCCCGCAGGGCGACCCCGATGCCCCGCTGAAAGCCCTGATCTTTGACTCCATTTACGACAGTTACAAGGGCGTTATCGTCTATGTGCGCGTGTTTGAAGGCACCGTGCGCCCCGGCGATACCATCAAGCTGATGAACACCGGCGCAACCTTCCAGCTGGTGGAAGTGGGCCACATGGGTGCTACTGCCCTGGCCCCCTGCGATAAGCTGGAGGCCGGTGAAGTCGGCTACCTGACGGCCTCCATCAAGACCGTGCGCGATACCCGCGTGGGCGATACCATCACCCTGGCCGAAGCCCCCACGGCGGAAGCTCTGCCCGGTTTCCGCCAGGTAACGCCGATGGTGTTCTGCGGCATTTACCCCGCCGATGGCGCCGACTACCCTGATTTGAAAGATGCGCTGGAAAAGCTGCAGCTGAACGATGCCGCCTTGAGCTTTGAGCCGGAAACCAGTGCGGCCCTGGGCTTCGGCTTCCGCTGCGGGTTCCTTGGGCTGCTGCACATGGAAATCATCACCGAACGGTTGGAGCGCGAGTTTGACCTTGACCTGATCACCACCACCCCCGGTGTTCAGTACCGGCTGACCTTGACGGACGGCACGGTGGAAGTGATCGATAACCCCTCCGCCTATCCCGACCCGGCCCGCATTGCCAAGGCGGAAGAACCATTTGTGGATGCCCACATTTACACCCCCAACGATTATGTTGGCCCGCTGATGGACCTGTGCCAGCAAAAGCGCGGCACCCTGATTGCGATGGATTACCTGGATGAGACTCGCGTGGACCTGCATTACCAGATTCCGCTGGGCGAGATTGTTTATGACTTCTTTGACGCCATCAAGAGCCGCAGCCGCGGTTACGCCAGCTATGACTATGCGTGGGAGGGCTGGCACCAGTCCGAGCTGGTCAAGCTGGACTTCCTGCTGAACGGCGAGATCGTGGATGCGCTTTCGATGATCGTATTTGCGGATAACGCTTACGCCAAGGGGCGCCGCATCTGCGAAAAGCTGAAGGAGAACATCCCGCGCGCTTTGTTTGAAATTCCCATTCAGGCGGCCGTGGGCGGCAAGATCATTGCCCGCGAAACAGTCAAGGCCGTGCGCAAGGATGTTTTGGCCAAGTGCTATGGCGGCGATATTACCCGTAAAAAGAAGCTGCTGGAAAAGCAGAAAGCCGGTAAAAAGAAGATGCGCAAACTGGGCAGCGTGACCCTGCCCAGCGAAGCCTTTACCGCCGTGCTGAAGCTGGATTCCGATACCTGATTGACTACAGCACCATAGATAGCAGCACCCGCCGGGGCGGCGCAGCACAACAGCTGCCTGCCCCGGCGGGTTTGTTTTTGGCGCGGCGCATTTAGGCCAGTGGCCGAATATAAAACGACCACCCCCTGCCCTGCCGCACAAGGTTTTACCGTGCGGTCGGGGCAAGGGGTGGTTTTGTGTTATTTCCGTTCAGGCGTTCAGCTTACCGCCGGGCGGCAGCGAACGCGGCAAAAGAGTTCAGCGGATCTCGATGCCCAGCTTGAACTTGAGGTTGCCGAGGATTTTCTTGACAAAGCGGTCCACATCGGCAGCTTCCAGGGCTTTGTTTTCCGGTGCAAAGTGCAAGGTGAACGCCATGCTCTTTTTGCCGGCGCCAATGGCTTCACTGCGGTAGATATCAAACAGCTCCACATCGGCCAGCTGCTTGCAGGCGCGCTTCATTTCGGCAATGATGGTGCCGCAGGGGGTTTCCTCGTCAGCAACCAGAGCCAGGTCACGGGCCACGGTATCGAACTCCGGCAGCGGATGATAACGCAGACCGGCAGGCAGCTGTGCCACCAGCGTCTCGTAATCGATCTCGCCCAGGAAGATCTTCTGGTTGGCGCGGCTGTCACGCGGCAGATCCAGACCGGCCTGCACATCGTTGGCCAGCTTGCCAAAGCTGCCCACACGCACGCCGTTGCACAGGATGTAAGCGGCAATGCCGGGGTGCAGGTAAGGCACATCCTCGGCACGCTCCACCTCAAAGGTTACGCCGAAGGAAGCAGCCAGGTCTTCCAGTGCGCCCTTAGCGGCAAAGAAGTCCTCATGCTCACCAAAGGCCACAAAGCCCAGGTGCAGGCGCTCTTCCGGCAGTTCGGTCAGCGGAAGCTGTTTGGGCACATAAATGTTGGAAAGCTCAAACAGACGGCCGGCAGCGTTGCCCTTTTTCAGATTGGTAACCGCCACGTTCAACAGGCTGGGTGCCAGCAGGGAGCGCATGATGGTCAGGTTGGAGGAGATGGGGTTGACAATGCGGATGACATTGCGCTCCGGTGCATCGGGGGCAATGTGCAGGGCATCCAGGTCGGCATCCGCATAGAATGCCAGCGTCATAGCCTCATAGAAGCCTTGGGCACACATAGCGCTCTTGAGCTTATCGCGGCGGTGCTGGTCAGCCGTCAGGCCCCCGGTGGTGACCTGGGCAGCTTTCAGGAAGGTGGGGGTGATATGGTCATAGCCATATTCACGGATCACTTCCTCGGCCAGGTCCGGCTCGCCGATCTCGATATCCTCGCGGTAGCGCGGAGCAACCACCTGAATGGTGTCACCGTCGGCTTCCATCGTCACTTCAAAGCTGAGCTTTTTCAGGATGGCCAGAATTTCCTCGGTGGGCACGGTAATGCCCAGAATGGCATTGATGGCGCTGATGCGGGCGGTGAAGTGCTTGCCTTTACGCGGAGCACCGGCAGAGCAGTCAAACTCGGTGGCGGTCACTTCGCCGCAGCCCAGCTCCTGGATCAGGTGCAGGGCGCGGGCCATGCCCAGCTCGGTGGTATATTCGCTGATGCCCTTCTCGTAATGGGCGGAAGCATCCGTGTTCTGGCCAAGGCCGCGGGCGGTCTTGCGGATGTTATCGCGGGCAAACTTGGCAGATTCAAACAGCAGCTGGGTAGTTTCCGGCTTGATCTCGCTGTTCAGGCCGCCCATAACACCGGCCAGGGCAACCGGCTTTTCGCCATCGCAGATGACCAGGTTCTGGGGGGTCAGGGTAAACTCCTTGCTGTCCAGCGTGGTGATCTTCTCGCCGTCCTTGGCACGGCGCACAATGATCTGGCAGCTTTCCAGCGTGTCCATATCAAAGGCGTGCATCGGCTGGCCGATTTCCAGCATGACATAGTTGGTGATATCCACCACGTTGGAAATGCTGCGCAGGCCGCACAAGGCCAGCTGGCGGCGCATCCAGCGCGGAGATTCACCGGTGGTGATGTTGCGCACATAGTGGCCCAGGTAGCGCGGGCACAGGTCCGGTGCTTCCACCGTAATGTTCAGGCGCGGGTCCTTGTAATCGCTCACGGTGTAATCGGTGGCAGGCATTTTCAGGGGCTTGTTCAGCACAGCGGCAACTTCGCGTGCAATGCCCAGAACGCTCTGGCAGTCGGCACGGTTGGCGGTGATGGAGATATCAAAGATATAATCATCCAACCCAACAACCTGCTGAATGGGGGTTCCGGGCACGGTATCTTTGGGCAGGTCCAGCAGGCCGTATACCTCAGCGCCGGGGTACAGGTCCTCGTTCAGACCCAGTTCCTCGCCGGAGCAGAGCATACCGTTGGATTCAATGCCCATCAAGGGCTTTGCCTTGATCTTGATGCCTCCGGGCAGCGTGGAGCCGTCCAGAGCAGCGGGGGTGTGCATACCGGCGTACACATTGGACGCACCGGTGGAGATCTGAATATCATGGCCATAGTCGCCGCAGTCCACCTTACAGATATGCAGGTGGGTGCCCTCCTGGGGCACGCACTCGGTCACAACGCCAACAACAACCTTGCTGATCTCAGCGCCAAGGTCGATGAGTTCTTCTACTTCAAAGCCACAGTCGAATAGTTTGGTTTCCAGCTCCTGGGCGGAAACATCAATATCCACATACTGTTTAAGCCAGCTGAATGGTACTTTCATTGTTGTTCCCCTCCTTAACCCTTGAACTGTTCGAGGAAGCGCAGGTCGTTCTCGAACATCAGGCCGATGTTGTTGATGCCGTACTTAAGCATAGCGATACGCTCGATACCGATACCGAAAGCAAAGCCGGAGTATACCTCAGGGTCAATGCCGCAGTTTTCCAGCACGCTGCGGTGCACAACGCCAGCCCCCAGAACTTCGATCCAGCCGCTGTGCTTGCACAGGGGGCAGCCCTTGCCGTGGCATTCAAAGCAACTTACGTCAACCTCCACACTGGGCTCAGTGAACGGGAAATAGGACGGGCGCAGGCGGGTTTTGACCTCCGGGCCAAACAAAGCCTGCACAAAGCGGTCCAGCATGCCCTGCAGGTCGCACAGGGTAATGCCCTTATCCACAACCAGACCTTCCATCTGGTGGAACATCGGGGAGTGGGTTGCGTCAGAGTCAGAGCGGAACACGCGGCCGGGCACCAGAACCTTGATGGGGGGCTTTTCCTTATCCATCACACGGATCTGACCGCCGCTGGTCTGGGTGCGCAGAACAATGTCATCCGCCACATAGAAGGTATCCTGCATATCGCGGGCCGGGTGGTTTTTGGGTACGTTCAGGCGGGTAAAGTTGTGGTCATCGTCCTCGATCTCCGGGAAGGTGCCCACCGAAAAGCCCATGCCGGAGAACACGTCGATGATCTGGTTGGTGATCTGGGTGATAGGATGCAGTGCGCCGGTAGCGTGGTGGGTGCCGGGCAGGGTGATATCCACGGCTTCAGCCTTGTTGCGGGCGGCAAGCTCGGCCTTTTCGATCTCGGCGGAAGCAGCCTGATACTGGCCCTCCACCCAGACCTTGAACTCGTTGATGGTTTTACCGGCGGCGGGGCGTTCCTCTTTGGGAACATCGCGCAGGGACTTGGTCAGTCCGGTCACGTTGCCGTTTTTGCTCAGATACTTCTGCCAAAAGGCGGAAAGTTCATCTTTGTTGTGCACTGCTGCAAGGTCGGCTTCCAGCTCGGCGCGCAGTGCGGCGATTTTTTCTTCCATAATGCACCTCTTTGATGATTTACGGGGCGAAGGCTGCTCGCTTTTGCTGCAAAACAAAATAAAAAAGCCCCGTCCCTGAACGGTAAAATCAGGGACGAAGCTGTAACATTCATTTACACTCCGCGGTACCACCCGTGTTCCGCCAAACCATGTCTGGCGGCACTCGATGCTTTGTAACGGGGCAGACCGTCCTGCGCTAATGGCTGCAATGCAGGGTTCACACAGGCCGCTCAGGAGCGAACTTCTGCCAGCAGGCTTTCGGGGCGGCTTACAGCCGATGGCCGCCCTCTCTGTGCTAAGTTTGCAGGCATACTTTCTCCGTCAATGCGTTTAACATAAAGCATTATAGGCCGTTTGGCCTTTTTTGTCAACCCTGGACGCACAGCAAAAAGGGCGCTGCCCCTTGCGGAACAGTCGTTGCGGCGGGAACGGCCCACGATGCGGACGATATACAGGAAGATGTTGATATAATCCAGGTACAGGCTGAGTGCGCCGATGATGGAGGATTTGTGCAGCATGGAAGCATCGCCGCCATAGTAGGCGTAATAGTACTTCAGCTTCTGGGTGTCATAAGCCGTGAACAGCATAAACACCAGGACCGAAACCGCGCAAAGCACGATATCCATCATACCAAAGCCCGCGCCGGTCAGCATGCCGATCAGGCCGCCCACCAGGCTGGTCAAAATAATGGCAATCAAAGCACCCATCAGGTTGATACCCCAGCCGCTCAAATCGCGCTGGGTTCGGGCACCGTAAACAGCCATAACGCCAAAGTACACGGTACCAACCAGGAACGCCAGAATCAGCGTGGAAAGATCATAGATGATAAAGTAGGTGCTCAGGTTGATGCCGTTCAGCACCGCATAGGCGAAGAACAGCCCCGTTGCTGTGGTGGGCTGCAGGCGTTCCACCCTGGCGGACAGAACCGCAACCAGCACCAGCTCCGCAATGCTCAGGAGGAATACCAGGCCGGTGCTGAACATCAGCTCAAACAGCGGGGTTGTAACGGTAAGCAATGCCGTTGCAAAGGTAACCAGCAAACCGGCGGCCATCCAGCCGTAGGTGCGGGTCATATACTGGCTTAACGTGCCGAACGGACTTTCGGCATAGGAGATATTATAATATTTCTGGTCCATAAAACAGACCCCTTTCTTTTTGGCTGATTCTATTATATACTCTGTATTGAGTGAAATGTGTTATCGATATGTGAATTCTCTATTACACTTTTCCGTTCCTGCCCTATTTTAAGGCAATACCGCATAATTCTAAGTGCCGATACGGCGAGCGAGGTGCGGC
>OIAL01001003.1_pt1 | contig 10007 bp, 7 predicted proteins | sample 1580691 | NCBI WGS metagenome assembly OIAL01 (sample SAMEA3882530, study PRJEB24775) | human gut metagenome | biome: human-associated habitat; feature: intestine environment; material: feces | place: Netherlands | collected 2009/2010
AAACTGATCATCGACTGTGATCCGGGCATCGACGATTCTCTCGCCCTGATGCTTGCCGCGACTTCGAAAGAGCTGGATCTTGTCGGCATCACCACAGTCAGCGGAAATGTACCCGCTTCTATGGGCGCTAAAAATGCCCTCAAAATTCTTTCTATGATTGGAAAACCAGATGTCCCGGTTTATGTCGGCGAGGAGACGCCTCTGGTCCGCGACTACGTGGACGCGATGGACACCCACGGCATGGACGGTCTCGGCGAATCGGGCTGGCCGGATGCCGAAGGCCTTACGCCAAACAAGGACGCTGTTTCTTTCCTGATCGAAACCTTAAAAGCAACCCCTGATGTTACCATTCTTGCCCTCGGACCGATGACGAACCTTGCAAAAGTCATCTCCCGCGCACCGGAGTGCCTGACAAACCTGACGGCTCTTGTCTCCATGGGCGGAAGCTATAAGAGCCATGGAAACTGCTCCCCGGTTGCCGAGTACAATTACTGGTGCGACCCGGATGCCGCAGCCGAAGTATTCCGCGCGTTTTCCGAGCTGCCGCAGCTTGCAGGCAAAAAACTTCATATGATCGGGCTGGATGTCACACGAAAAATTGTCCTGACGCCGAATCTTGTGGAATATATGAAATGCGTAAATCCAGGAGTCGGAACCCGCATTGAGGAGCTGACGCGCTTCTACTTTGATTTCCACTGGAAACAGGAAAAGGTCATCGGATGCGTGATCAACGATCCGCTCGCGGCCGCTTATCTTGTGGATCCGTCGCTCTGCAGCGGTTTTGATGCGTATACGCAGGTAGAAACCGGAGGCCTCTGCATCGGACAGACGGTTGTGGATGCCATGAATTTTTATCAGAAAGCACCGAACAGCCACATTCTGACGCAGGTCGATGTGCGCCGTTTCTTCCTGATGTTCTTTGAGCGCGTTCTCGGCGTGCCGCAGGAGGAATCCGCACCGGTTCTCGACCAGATTCTCACCGCACCGCCGGTCTTCCCACATGAGACGATGTTTCAGAAGGGAGGCGAGGCATGATGAATACTAACCGTACGTTAAAGCTCACGACACTCGCGCTCTGCGGTGTCATCAATATTCTCGGCGGTACCATTGCTCTGCTGCTGCGTCTTCCGGTTTATCTGGACTCCATCGGAACAGTTCTGGCAGCCGCTCTGTTCGGACCTGCTGCAGGCCTCGTTCCGGGACTGATCTCCGGACTCATTTCCGGCATGACGAGTGATGTCTATGCGTTTTACTATATTCCGGTGCAGCTTGTCATCGGTCTCGTTGCCGGCCTTGTATTCCGCAGACTCCGCCCGTCCCATACGGTAGGATCCCGCAGCGAGAGTCTTTCCCTCCGCTCCATGGGCTGGAAGCTGTTTCCGGCAGCGCTTGTGATTTCGCTTCCGGGTACTGTGGTAAGTTCCACAATCACTGCGGTTGTTTTCGGTGGAATTACTTCCTCCGGCTCCACCGTGCTGGTGCAGCTGCTTCACAGCCTCGGCATGAATCTGACGCTGTCCGTCTGCGTTGTACAGGCTCTGACCGACTTTGTGGACCGAATGATCGTCCTTGCTGTCGTTCTTGTGATTCTGCCTGCTGTCCATTCTGCTTTCGGCAGTCTTTCCATGAGAAGCAGAAAATAATCTGTACCAATAGCACAAAGAATCCTGCAAAAAATTCACTTTCTTTTTTGCAGGATTCTCATATTTTGGCATAACAAGAACTCCGGAAAAATGGGGAGGCTGCATCAGGAGTCATCCCTTTTCCGGAGTTTTTTATTTCTTCTTTAATAAAATCATTCACATGCGCGGATCCATACCTGCATTTCGCCCTCACCTCGGTTGTTCCACATATAATATGGAATCAGCTTCAGTTTCGTCTTTTCCTCTTCCTCTTTCTGATACAGATGATACAACGGCTGTTTTTCCGCATCGCCCAGCTTCATGCGACGTCCCTCGGCCGTTACGCGCACAAAGTGCTCGCCCAGCTCATCGGCTGCTTCTGCGGTTTTTTCACCATTCACACAGAGTTTTGTCAAATGCAGATTCTTTCCGTTGTCTGCTTCTTCCATACAGTAAACAACCGGTCCTCGTTTTACGGCAACACGGCCGGCGTCCTCGCGTACAAGCGGATTGGATGCCAAAAACTGGATTTCCATCGGGAAGTTCAGGCGGATCGTCTCACCCTTCGCCCATACTTTTGTCACATACAGATACCCGTCTTTTTCTTCCACTTCTGCGCCTTTTGGAATCTCTTTTTCATAAGAAGCACACCATCCCGGGATGCGGAATGCAAAGGTGTACGGCTCTTTGGTATCGCTCTCGCAGGTCACGGAAACATGGCCGTCCCACGGGAATTCGGAAGTGATGGATGCTTTTACTTTTTCTCCTTCCACTGTTCCACCCATGTACAAGTGGACAAACAGGGTTGTGTCGTTTTCCGTGTATGCGTAAGATGCAACTGAGCTTACCGTTCTTGCCAGGTTCGGAGGGCAGCAGGCACAGCCGAACCATTTCTGACGGATCGGTTTTACATGGAATTTCCGCTCATCCTTGTGACATGCCTCCGGCAGTACCTCCAGCGGATTGACATAGAAGAAGCTCTTTCCGTCGAGCGCCATTCCGGAGAGAACGCCATTGTAGAGGGCTAATTCCATCACATCCGCGTACTCTGCTTTTGCCTGAATCTCCAGCATGCGGCGAGCAAAGAACACAAGACCGATGGATGCACAGGTCTCTGCGTAAGCGGTATCGTTTGGCAGGTCATAGTTGAAAGAGAATGCCTCTCCTATATGAGTGGCACCGATTCCGCCGGTGACGTACATTTTCTGATGCACCATGTTGTTCCAGAGAGTTTCACAGGCTTTCAGCAGGCTCTCATCCTGCGTTGCCCTTGCCACATCCGCCATGCCGGAATAGAGATATACGGCGCGTACGGAGTGCCCCTGCACCTCATCCTGCTGACGCACCGGCGGTTTGCCTGATTGTAGCTATATCGTTCCTCGCCCTCCGGGCAGGTCAGACCGCGCTCGATATCGTAATAGTATGGTTTTGTTCCGCGTTCATCGATGAAGTATTTTGCAAGATCAAGATACTTCTGCTCGCCGGTCAGATCATAGAGACGCATCAGAGCCATCTCTGCAATTTCGTGACCAGGATAACCTGCTTTTTTCCCCTCGCCGTGACCGAGTTTGCTGGCAATAAAGTCCGCGAAACGCTCTGCTGCTTTTAAGAGACGGTCTTTTCCGGTCGCCTGATAATAGGCTACGGCGCCTTCCGTCAGATGACCGAAGCAGTACAGCTCATGGTTGTCCTTAAGGTTTGTAAAAATCATATCCTGATCGTTGATCAGATAGTAGGTATCGAGGTATCCGTCTTCTCTCTGTGCTGCGCAGACAGCTTCAATTGCTTCATCTGCCGTTTTTTCCAGCTCCGGATCGGGATGCTGTGTCAGGGAGTACGCAACTGCCTCCACCCATTTGGTAAAATCGGTATCCTGGAACAGGAAGCCATAAAATCTTCCGTCCATTTTGCCATCCTTCGGCAGTGTCTCAAAAGTATCCAGCGGATATTTGATCTGAACAAATTTGTCTCCTTTTGCTTTCCGCTCTTTTTCAACTTCACCGGCGCGGCGGTAGTTCCGCATACAGAAGCTCGGTGCTGCTTCCGGAACATTGTCATTTAAGGCATTCCACTGATACGGAATTACTTCGGTGCGGACAAGCTCCATCTCTTTTTTCCAGAATGCATCAGTAACCTGGACTTTTGCCAGGGATAATGGTTTGCTGAAGTTTTTCTGATCCATTTTTTCGGTCTCCTTTTTCGTTGTCTTCCGCCGCCTCCTGGTTTGAAAAAGATATTTTCCTTGCTTTCAGGGATGGGAAGCGTTACACTTCTTTTGACGGCTGTTTTCCTGTTTTTCTATAGTTTTATTTTAGCAAAACAGACCGCCGTTTAAAATACAAGAATGTTTGAAAAGGTTTGAAAAAGTCATATGATCTCTGTTTTATTTCCAGATGCCGCCTGTTTTACCTACGACCTCTGCGGCAAATTCCAGTCCCCGTCCCCGGAGTGGATGCACCTGACACGGAATCTCGTCAATTTTGAACTGATGGTTGTGACGGAAGGAACGCTTTTTATCGCGGACGAACGCCGCTCTTACGAGGTTCACCCCGGCGAATATCTTCTTTTGCCGCCGACCGTCCATCAGCATGGCTCGAAAAAGGGAAGCTGCTCTTTCTACTGGCTCCATTTTATCCCGGGTATCCCCTCCGCACCGATCGTCGCTCCTTCTGACCCGACCGCCGGATCGGTTCTGGATGAGTTTCATGCTGCACCGCCATCCTCCTACCGCCTTGAGGACCTCGCTCCCGCCCAGCTTCCATCCAACTACCCCGAAACGTTATGCATCCCGCTCCAGAGAACGCTTTCCTCCCCGAACCGCGTCATCATCCTCATGAAGCAGCTCCAGGACACTTCCCTGCGTTTCCACAACACGTTCCTCAACAACAGCCTGACTGCCGCTGTTCTCGGCGAAATCAACTGTCAGAGCCCCTTCTACCGCACCTACACTTCCGAAACGCAGCGGACGCAGATCCTGCAGGACATTATCAGCTACATCCAGTACCACAGCAGCGAGTCCCTCAAAGTCACCGAACTCGCCCGTTATTTCGGCTACAACGACAAATACCTCTCCTCCCTCTTCCACGAGGGCACCGGAATGACACTGAAGCAGTTCATCCTGAAATCCAAAACGGACAGCGCAATGGCTGAGCTGACGGACACGAATCACACTGTCTCTCAGATTGCCTATAACGTTGGATTTCAGGATGCGCATAATTTTTCCACGGCTTTCCGAAAGCTCACCGGGATGACGCCGGGACAGTACCGGAAGAGTTATGGGAACCGGAAACTTTCTTTTGAATAGGACGGGAGGATACGACCCCCAGGCACCGCGGGGGGCGGACGCTCCGCTGCGCCTGGGGACCCATCTACGTTTTGGCGGACGGAAGTGATTTACTCAATGGATGGATTCACTTATTCTTTAGAAATTTACTGTTTCTTTTAGAAAATAGACATACTTTGCTCACATTTCTTCACTATACTATATCTCAGATAGTTGATGAACCACTCAAAACTATCTCCCCCCTCATTATGAAAGAGCAGCCCGCATATCCGCGGGCTGTTCTTATTTTTTGTCTTTTTGCACCCCACCTAACGTAAATGCCGCCTGCGGTCGGGGAAAATATCCCGACCGCAGGCGGCCTCACAATCTACCGTGGAATCACATTACTCTTCCGCAGCTTCAATTGCTGCAGTCTCGATAATAAATTTCACGCTTCCATCCATTCCATTTGCCTTACCACTGTAAGAAGTATAAGCACATTTATCCGAATTCAGCGCCTGAATCCGATCCAGTACATCTCCCAGATCATCCTCAAAGGTACTCTTCAGCTTGCTGGTACCCTCTTCTTCAAACTTCTTCGTACCGTCAGCCAGTTCTTTCGCCCCATCGGACAGCTCGTCAATACCATCAACAACCTTGCTGCTTCCCGATTTCAGATCAGAAGCTCCGCTTGCCAGAGAAGAAGTTCCATTTGCCAGTGTAGAAGCTCCGCTCGCCAGAGTAGATGCTCCGCTTGCCAGCGTAGAAGCTCCGCTGTTCAGTTCAGAAGCTCCGCTTGCCAGGGAAGAAGTTCCATTTGCCAGTGTGGAGGCTCCGCTTGCCAGCTGGGATGCTCCGCCTGCTACCTGAGAAGCACCGCTTCTTAAGCTTCCGCTGTTTGCAGAAAGTTTTGCAGATCCATCGCTTAACTGGCTTCCCAGCTGTCCAAGACCTGCGGTCAGCTGTGTCGTGCCGCCCTGCAGAGTCGTAACACCCTCAACCAGAGCCGGTGCATTTGCTTTCAGCTGGCTTGCGCCGGAAAGCAGCGTATCATTGTAAGCACTCAGCTGAGTAAATCCTGCGTTCAGTGCATTGATGCCTGCTGTTGCTTTTGCAAAACTCTCATTTGTGCTGCTGTACAGCTGGCTCACACCTGCGGACAGAGTACCGATGCCCTTGTACAGAGCGCTTCCGCCTGCATCAAGCTGTGCCACACCTGCGGTCAGTTTCTGCATTGCACCAAGATTCTGCTCAACAACTGCTTTATTATCGGTGATGGTCTGCATCTGTTTCTGCATGGTCTCAAGCTGCGGCATCAGAGCTGCAACCGTCTTCTGCAGATCGCTGTACTGGCTCTTGATGTCGCTCATCTTCTGCTGCATTGCTGCAAGACCGGAGAGATCCGGGCGCTCGATTTCGAAGTTCAGTTCCGGAAGAGTAATCTGCGGAGCTGTAACCGGAGTAACCGAAACGGTTCCTGCTGAAGCGGAAACGCTGACACTTCCGATCTGATTTCTTGCTTTACTTAAGGAATCGGCAAGTTCTGTATTTCCAGCGCTCTTAGCTGCGGAAATCTGTGCATCCAGTGTAGCTGCTGCAACAGAGAGCTGATCATTTGCCTGTTTTGCTGCATCGGCGGAAGCCTGGCTTGCTGCTGCATCAGCTGCGCTCTGTGCTGCTGCTGTTGCTTCTTGGTTCAGCTGTGCTGCTGCTCCGTCTGCCCATGCCTGAACCTGTGCTGCCATCTGGGTTCCCATCTGCGTTGCCTGATTCGTGATCTGTGCCTCCAGACCGCTTAAGTAGCTCTCAAGTCCTTTGGACAACGTATCCATCTGGCTCATCAGCTCGTTGCCGTTTGTCATCATGCTGTTGACAGATCCTGCGATTGTGGTGTTCAGAACCCCGGAGAGTGCCTCGGTCTCGGAGATCAGGGTAGAACCGGTGCTGGTCATACCGTCTACCATCGTCAGAAGGCTCTGTACATCGGTGCTCTGCAGCTGCTCGTTCAAACTGGTCAGTCCTTCGGAGAGTTGTTTTGCTCCTGCTAAAATATCATTCTCATCTTTTCCGTCGAGTGCTGCGTTCAGTGTTGCGATTGCACTGTTTACCTCGGTCAGGCCGTCTGCCAGAGGCTGAAGCTGCTCAGCGCCTGCTGCAAGCTGTTTCTCGCCTGCTACATAAGAAGCAACGCCGTCGGACAGCTGTGTTGTTCCGTCGGTGTACTGTTTTACGCCTGCAACGACTTTATTCACACCGTTTACATACTCGGTTACGCTTCCAGTCAGCACACCGTTCTTTCCAAGATACGTCTGGATTGCTTTATTCAAGGTATCAGCGCCCTCGGTGTAGGAGTTTACGCCGCTTGCCAGGGAAGAAGCTCCGCTGCTTAAGGTGGATGCTCCGTTGGACAGGGTAGCTGCTCCGCTTGCCAGTGTGCCGGCTCCGCTGTTCAGCTCGTCAGCGCCGTCTTTTAACGTTCCGATACCGTCATCCAGCTCTTTGTAGCTGTCTTTTAAAGTATCCACACCATCGGAGAGTGCCTTGGAACCGTCAACCAGTTCCATTGCAGCATCCTCAAGATCACTCAGTGCATCCTTCAGGTCATCGTATCCGGTGATGTTGTCGGTATCGATGGTGTCGAGAACATCGTCAAGTGCAACGGTGAAGGTAGAATCCAGAGAAAAGTTCTCCACATCTGCAGTGATCTCCAGGCTTTCCGGCAGTTCGAAATCGCTGTCACCGGATACCAGATCTTCAAGGGAATCGGAATTTAATCCCAGGCTTTCCTGCAGGCCCGGCATACCAAATCCGATTACGATGTTTCTGCTTCCATCGGAAATGACTTTACCATTGTCGATCTTGACATTGGAGAAAGTATCCTGCGGAAGAATCATTCCGGTCATCAGGACGAATGGGGTGTACATCGTCTCTTTCTTGCCATTGATGTCAACCGTTGTCTTTGTGTTGTTTGTATAGTCAACTTTGATTTTCAGTTTTCCGCTCTTTCCGGCCAGGTCATCCGGTTTGATTTCCTTGCCGTCCAGATAATAGGTGAACTTCACGGAAACCGGAGGCTCTTTTGTGGTTGTTCCCTGATAATAGATATCCTCGCCGTCTGTCTGCCAGGTCAGCTTGTTTCCGCTCTGGGTGAACTCCTCGTCGCCCTTTACGTTTTTGATGTCCTTCAGTTCACTCTCATCTTTCAGGTTCTTTTCCGTTCCTGCGTTCTTCAGCCAGTTGGATACGGTGATCTGATCTTCCGATCCGTCTGCATTTGCATTTACATATACGGTTTCTTCTTTGGAAACCGCTGCGTCCTCTCCTGTCGCTGCATAAACCGGAGCAGCTCCCATAACAGCAGCCATACCAACAGCAAGACCAGACATCATCTGTTTTCTCAGTTTTCTGTTTCTATTCATTGTGATAAACTTCCTTTCTGTGGTTTTTATAATGGTTTTTTATGATGAAATCCAGGATCATAAGAGAAGTAAAACCCGCTCGGAGTAAGATACTGCGGGATACTGTTTCCCTCAGATCGAGGATGTTTTTCCTATGCCTTTCAATCATCTAATGTTATAACGCAAAAATGACTCTTAGTCAACATTAAATACTGCACAAAATTGACGATCGGTCATTTTTTTCTTCGTGCATAGTCACAAAAATGAGAAAATTAGTCATTTTCCCTTTGACAGTTTCCATGTATGATACCTATAATTATAGGCAAGATAATAACACACGTTTTTGATATCTTTCAGGAAAGGAGACTCTCTGTGGGAAAAATTGATAATAACAAACAAATGAAGCGTGAGTCCCTTCTGGACTCTGCTTTCTCGCTCTTTATCGACAACGGCTTTAATAAAACCTCTATTTCGGATATCGTGAATAACGCCGGCGTTGCAAAAGGTACCTTCTATCTTTATTTCAAAGATAAGTACGATATTCGGAATCATCTGATTGCACATAAGGCGAGTCAGGTATTTCAGGCCGCCTACTCAGATCTGCTGCGCCACCCGGATATCCATGATTTTGAAGAGCAGGTGCTTTTTATCACCGACAATATCCTCGACCAGTTTGCCGCCAACCACAGCCTCGTGACGCTTATTTCCAAGCATCTGAGCTGGGGATTCTTCAAAAATTCTCTTACCTTTGCTCCGTTTGCCGACACGCCGGCCATCTACACTATCTATGAATCTCTGCTCTCTCATGCAGCATATACGTATCGTTCACCGGAGCTGATGTTCTATATGATTCTGGAGCTTGTAAGCGGTACAAGCTACAACGCTATCCTGTACCAGCAGCCGGTTCCGCTTGAAGAACTAAAACCGGAGCTTTACGCTGCCATCTGTGGCATTTTCAAACAGTTCCGGATCCGTAAGAAACGAAAAAACGCGGAAAATGCAGGCGCGGATCCCGCCTCACTGTTCTCGTAGAAAAGAAAGAATCCTGCTACGGCAGGATTCTCCGCCTGCGGCGGGTCGCTTTGGCGACATAATTCCCTTCCGCCGCAGTGCGATCCTGCCCGGAGGGCTTTTTTAATTTACAGGAAAATTCAACGAAGTTTCCTGTAAATCAAAAAATACTTTCGCGGAATCTTTTCAAAAGAAACCACGAAAGTATTTTTATTTTCCTCTTTGCTTATACCTGCTGTTCCAGATATTCACCAATCCGCTGTTCCATCACAGGCACCAGCCACTCGGCATAGCCGGCCTTCATCGGATGAATCGGATCCTGAAGATACAGTTTTCGTTTTTCCGGGGAAACACGGTTGATTTGTTCGTCATTCCAGAAATCGATCACACCGATCTGCCATTTTTCCTGAATTTTCAGAAGCGCCTCTACCATCTTCGCGTACGGCTTGGAATCATACTGTGGATTCGTATAGAACATCACCGGGCAATGCCACGTTTCTTTTGCATATGCAATGATATACTCAATCGCGCCGCAGACAGTTTCGACATCGAAGCTCTCCAGATCGCGGGATTCCGAAATTTCACCGAGCGGGCTGTTGCGTGTTGCATCGTTAGTGGACAGCTGGCAGATAAAAAGATCCACCTGTTGCTTTGGATCAAGCCTGTCGCGCATACGCTCGATGTAGGAATCCTCACCATTATCAATCAGCGTGA
>OIAL01001005.1_pt1 | contig 10002 bp, 9 predicted proteins | sample 1580691 | NCBI WGS metagenome assembly OIAL01 (sample SAMEA3882530, study PRJEB24775) | human gut metagenome | biome: human-associated habitat; feature: intestine environment; material: feces | place: Netherlands | collected 2009/2010
GGCAACGATATCTATGCCGAGGGCGTCGATCCGGTCGATCTCCGTCGCCGCGTGGGCATGATCTTTCAGCAGCCCAACCCGTTTCCCAAATCCATCTACGAGAATGTCGCCTTTGGCCCTCGTCTGCAGGGCGTGACTAGCAAAAGTGACCTCGATGACATCGTGGAAGAATCGCTCAAGCGCGCCAACCTCTGGAAAGAGGTATCCAATCAGCTCAACAAGGATGGTTTGGCGCTCTCGGGCGGTCAGCAGCAGCGTCTGTGCATCGCGCGCGTGCTTGCGGTGCAACCCGATGTCCTTTTGATGGACGAGCCCTGCTCCGCCATCGACCCCACGTCCGTCTCTAAGGTCGAGGATCTGATGGCCGAGCTGGCGCCCGAGATGACGATCATCATCGTCACGCATTCAATGCAGCAGGCAGCTCGTATTAGCGACTACACCGCATTCTTCTTGCAGGAAGTTGCCGGCGAGCCCGCCACGCTCATCGAGTATGGTCAAACCGACGCGATCTTCACCAGCCCGGTGGACTCGCGGACGGAAGACTATATCACCGGCCGCTTTGGCTGATCGGTGCGACTAGTCCCAAGCCGATCGGACCTGGTCCGGTGCGTATTCACTGTGCGGGCGGCATGACCGCACCCAACTGATTGGAGTGAACCATGCGCAAACTGTTTTCCCGTCAGCTCGTCGAGGCCCGTCACGAGATGCTGAGCATCTACGAGGCCGTCGATCTGGCCCTCCACGATGCCGTGAGGGCCTATGTGACCGACGACCGCAAGCTCGCCACCAAGACCAAGAAGCGCACGCTTTCGATTGACGCGCGCTGCGCCAACCTGGAGGCCGTCTGCTACAACCTGATCGCCACGCAGTCGCCGGTCGCCTCCGACTTCCGCCTGCTTCAGACGATCATCTACGTCGACTTTAACCTGCAGCGCATGACCGATAAGGTCCGCCAGATCTGCCGCGCCACGCGTCACATGGTCAAGGCCGACATCTCGCTGCCCAAGGAGCTTGTCGGCACGGTCGAGGCCGAGGCTGAGGCCGTCTACCAGGTGCTGGGCTCTTCGCTTTCCGCGCTCGTCACCAATGATATGTCCATCATCTGCAACTTGGCCGTCGAGGACGAGCCAGTGCACGCCGCCTACGAGAAGTTTTTCCGCACCTTTAACCGTATGGATACGGGCGACTTTATGGACGACGACAGCAACTATGACGACCTGCGCCGCGCTATCATGGTTTCGCGCTACCTCGATCGCATCGCTTCGATTTCCATCGATGCCGCTTGCCGTCTGACCTTCCTGTTGACTGGTCAGCGCATGAATGCCGGCGATATCGCCCGCACTGATGAGGATGAGCTCGAGAGCATGCGTGTGCCTTCGGGCGAGGGTGTTATCATGAGGCCCGCCGTCGACGCGCGCTACGTTGCCAAGGTGCCCGTTAACGAGGTCAGCGAGGGTCTTCGCTACCTGCTCGATCATCTTGAGGATGAGGACGATGGCGAGGACGACGAGGAGTAAGTAACCCCGTTCGTCGAAAGATTGTAAATACCTAAGTGAGCGCGGCCTTGCACATGCGGGGCCGCGCTCTTGCGTTAGCATGGGACTACTTGTTTGGCTGTCAGCGGAGGCGATTAGCAATGGATAACTATTTGGACTTGATGCGCGCTCGCCGCGAGCAGATTCTGGAACGTTTTTATGCGGCGCTCGATCGCGCAGGCCGTCCCCACGACGCCGCGCGCCTCATTGCCGTGTCCAAGACCGTTGGTGTCGATGAGACCGTTGCCGCCATCCAGGCGGGGTATCGCCATTTTGCCGAGAATCGCCCGCAGGAGCTGGTTCGCAAGCTCACGGGTCTGGCGGAGCATCCGGAGCTGCCCGAGGTGCGCTTCGATATGATCGGCAACCTGCAGACCAATAAGATCAATGCGGTGCTGGGCTCAGCCGAGCTGATTCACTCGGTGGGTTCGCTGCATCTGGCGCAGGCGATCTCGAGCCGTGCTGTCCGCAAGATTGAGGCAGGCGAGCTCGCCGGCCCCCAGCGTGTGCTCATTGAGGTCAATGTGAGTGGTGAGGAGTCGAAGGGAGGCTTTTCGCCCGATGAGATTCGCGCCGCCGCGGGTGAGCTTGCGGAACTTGAGGGAATTTGCGTACAGGGGCTTATGACTATGGCGCCCCGGGGGAATAAGGATGTGGCACGCCGCACCTTTGCGGGGCTTCGTGAGCTGAGGGATGAGCTGGAGGCGGCGCATCCCGATTTGAACCTGCCTGAGCTTTCCTGCGGCATGAGCGAGGACTTTGAGCCTGCCCTTGAGGAGGGCTCTACGCTCGTTCGCCTGGGCAGGGTAGTATTTAGCCCGGAGTTTGCAGTAAAATAAGGCTCTGAAGTGCGCACTGATTATCGGGGCGCCTGCACTAAACCGCGAGAGGACACAACCATGGGCTTCCTTGACGAGATTAAAAATAAGATGCACCTGGGCGGCCAGCAGGGTTACGACCAGGGTTATGGCCAGGACGACGACTACGGCTACGATGATGGTTATGACGATGGCTATCAGGGCAACGGCTACAGTGGTGCTTCGGGCGAGGGCTTCTACACCCAAGACGAGCCGAGCAACGGCCTGCTTGGTCAGACGCGCCGTGGCGAAGCTGAGTCGGTTGCCGTGTATACGCGCTCCGGTCAGCTGGTCGGCGATGACTCCCGCCATGCCACGACGTATAACCCGCCTTCGCGCTCGCAGGACAGTGTTGCGAGCGGTTATCGTCCTGGTGCCTATGACACGCCGTCGAGCTACGCCGAGAACACCCGCGCCCGTGCCGCCGCTGCGCCCGCGCCTGCACCGAGCGATGCCTCGGCCTATGCGAGCAATATCATCAACGCCACGCCGCAGCTGCCGGCCTATGTCCTGCGCCCCGAGAGCTATGACGACGTGGAGACCGTGGTGCGCCGCGTTCGCACCAAGCAGCCTGTCGCACTGATTTTTGTGGGCGTACGCACCGAAGTTGCCAAGCGCGTCTTGGACTTCTCTTACGGCTTTGCCTGCGGTCTGGGTGCCACGGTCAAGGAGGTGGGCGACCGCGTGTTCATGGTGCTGCCCGCCGGTTGCGAGGTCAAAGATTCCGATCTCAAGAAGCTTCGTGCCGACGGCTACCTCAAGTAAAGACAAGACGAGGAGATTCCCATCAACATCTACACTATCGTCCAGCTGGTCAACACGCTGTTCAACTTCTATTCCACGCTCATTGTCGTCTACTGCTTTATGACGTGGATTCCCATGAAGCAGGGTGGTTTGCTTCAGGATATTGCCGCGGTGCTTGATAGCGTGTGCGGTCCGTGGCTTAACCTGTTCCGTCGTTTCATCCCGCCGATGGGCGGTATCGATTTTTCGCCGGTCGTTGCGATTATTGCGTTGCAGTTGGTGCAGAGGCTGGTTCTGCAGCTTCTTATAGGTATACTCGTGTAGAACTGACTTAGTAACTTACGTCGGGCGTGTAGCGCCGAAGCGATGAAAAAGGAGACTTGTTATGGCTATTACCCCTGCAGACATCCAGGCTCAGACTTTCTCTGAGGCCAAGCGTGGCTACGATCCTGCTGAGGTCGACGTCTTCTTGGAGACGCTGTCCTCCGAGGTTGACGCTATGCTCGCTAAGATCGTCGACCTTAAGGGTCGTCTGACTGCTACCGAGCAGCAGCTTGCCGATGCGCAGGCTCAGCTTGCCCAGGCTCAGGATGCCACCGCCCAGGCCGTTCCTGCCGCCCCCGTGGCTGCTCCCGCCCCTGACTTCTCCGCTCAGGAGCGCCAGATTTCCGCTGCCCTGATCGCTGCCCAGCAGACCGCTGAGACCATCGTTAACGATGCCAACGAGAACGCTGAGCGTATCCGCAATGAGGCTGACGCCAAGGCCCGCGAGGTTATCCGCCAGGCTCTGACCGAGAAGCAGGCCGAGCTCGAGGAGATCGATCGTCTCAAGGCTTCCCGTGAGGAGTTCAAGGCCGAGTACCTCAAGCTCATCCAGCACTTCATGGACGATGCCCAAAACTCCTTCCCGGCCGACCTCATGGCCTCCACGCCGGTCGGTTCCGCCGCTTCTCCTGCGGTGACTGTTCCCGCCGAGCCGCTGCCCGTCGCTGACCCGGTTGTCCCCGTGGCCGATCCCTTCGCCCCGATCGACAACTTCGCTGCCGACGACCTGGACTAACATTCGGCCTACAATTTAGTGCCTAGAAAGGACCCGCAGCTTGCGGGTCCTTTTTTATGACTGTACCGGGGCGCGCAACATAAAAAACCGAGCCCTGCACATAGTGGCGCAGAACTCGGCGAACCGGTGAGCGGTCAAGGATAGGTTTTAGGGCATGTCCCAAAACCTACTTGAGGAGGAAGTCGGAGAGGGGAATGGTACGGGCCTCGCGATGCTCGGGATCGGCGATGTGGTCGGCAGGATATCCGCAGACGAGCATGTGATAGGGATAAACGCCTTTGGGCAGGTTGAACTGCTCCTGTGCCACCTCGGGCTTAAAATGGCATACCTAGCACGTTCCCAGGCCCTGCTCGGTGGCCTCCATCATCATCTGATCACATACGATGGACGTATCGATTTCACTGGAATTCATCTGATCATACGGGCGCACCCAAGCATCATCAGTAACGCTGCAAATAAGGAAGACAAGCGGAGCGCCAAAGATAGACCCATCACGAGCAAACCGAGGCTGACAAGCAGCAGCCTTCTCCAGAAGCTCAGGCGTATCCAACACCATCACACGGGTTGGATGATTATTACAAGCAGAAGGAGCAATACGCCCAGCCTCAACAATGGCATCCACCACAGCCTGCTCAACAGAACGGTCCTCAAACGAACGACAAGAATACCGACCACGAGCCAGATCCAAATAACTCACAACCAAGACCTCCAAATTCAACGAATCAATCCAAAGTAAAACAAAGGGTACCCAAAGCCCCATCCACCCAAACGTTTAAGGCGGTCCCAAAGTTCCCAATCGGGTCCAAAGGCCCCGCCAACAAAAGCCCCATCGCTTTCAAAGTATCAGCCAAAGTTCCCAATGGTGGTACGTAAGGCGAAGGGCCGGCACCTGTTTACTTTCGAACGACTCTGCCATGCAGCCGGAGTGAGAAAGCAAACAGGTGCCGGCCCTTCGCCGCCGGGACACGTACCCCCAATTAACTGTTCTTCATGACAATCGAATCCACAACATCGGCCACATTCTCACAGCAGTCAGCGCAGTACTCCAGGAAGGCGTATACGTCACGCCAGGCGATGACCTCGAGCGGGTCCTTGCCGTTAACGTGCAGGTTGCGCATGGCGTTGATATAGAGCTCGTCGGCTTCGGACTCGATGGTGTTGATCTGGATGACGAGTTCGCGCAGGGTCTTGGACTTGCGGTAGTTGGGCAGCTCGACCATCAGGTCTTTCATGGCGCGGCAGGCGTCAGTCACCTTGTGGGCGATGACGATGGCGTCGGGATGGATGCTCTGGATGTTGGTGAAGTAGACGCGCTGCACGACGCCCTCGATGCGGTCGAGCACGGTGTCGAGTGAGCAGCTCATCAGATCCAGATCCTCGCGCTCGAGCGGGGTGATAAAGGCGGTGAGCAAGGCGTCCTCAAGCTCATGGTGCTTCTTGTCGGCCGCATGCTCGATCGCGTGCATCTTGTTGAGCATATCGTGAATCTTTGCGGGATCGAAGTTCTCGAAAATCTTGGTGAGCAGCTCGGCGGCCTGGACGGCAAGGTCGGCGCAGGCGACGTAGTTGTCGAAGTAGAACGAATCGGGTTTCTTTGCCATGGGTGGGTCCTTTCGAGGCGAAGACGGGTGGGCGAGGTAATGCAGTCCGGATGGACGTTCGGTTTGACTAGAGGAACATCATGAACAGCTTGGCCATGACAAAGCTGATGAGTCCGCAGGCGGGGAAGGTGAAGAACCAGGTGAACATCATGTCTTTGACGACGCCGAAGTTGATGGCTGAGAGGCGCTTGACGGCACCGACGCCCATGATGGCGCAGGTCTTGATGTGTGTGGAGGACACGGGGATGCCGGTAAGGGTGGCAAGCAGCAGGTTTGCGGCGCCTGCGAGGTCGGCGGAGAAGCCCTGGTACTTTTCGAGCTTGACCATGCTCTGGCCGACGGACTTGATGATGCGCTCGCCGCCCACGCTGGTGCCGATACCCATAGTGGCCGAGCACAGCAGCATAATCCAGATGGGGATGCCGGCATCGCCGACGCTCGTCTGGCCGCTGGCAAAGGCCACGCCTAAAAAGAGCACGCCGATGAACTTCTGTCCATCCTGCGCGCCGTGCATAAAGCTCATGGCCGCAGCGCTCGCGATCTGAGCGTATTTAAAGAAGACATTGGCACGTCGCCTGTTGGCGGCGGCGAAAAGAATCGAGACGAGCTTGCACAGGACCCAGCCCATGACAAAGCCCAGGCCGATGGAGAGCGCCAGGCCGTAGATGACCTTCATCCACTCGTGGACGTTGACGCTGCTCGCACCGCCGAGGGCGATGGCGGCACCGGTCAGGCCGGCGATAAGGCTGTGGCTTTGCGAGGTGGGGATGCCAAAACGCGACGCTGTGGCGCCGTAGACGACGATGGAGAACAGCGCCGCGCAGAGGCAGGCGAGCGCCATGGTGCTGTTTCCGCCAAAGTCGACGATATGTGAGATGGTGTTGGCGACGCTCGCGTTAAAGTGCGTCATGATGAGCACGCCGAGGAAGTTGAATGCGGCGCTCATGAGAATGGCGGCGCGGGCGGGCATGCAACGCGTAGTGACGCAGGTCGCGATGGCGTTGGGCGCGTCGGTCCATCCATTGACGAAGATGGCGCCCAACGCGAGGATCACGGTGACGGCAAGGACTGGGTTCGACACAATTTGGCCGAGGAAGGTTGAGAACGTTACGTCCATATATGGGCTTTCTCGAAGTTTGCAGACACGTTACAAAAACATGATAAATCGTATCACCTCCTGTGGGTTTCTTTACCGAGTTCTGATGGGAGAAGTGAACTTTTTGGCACTAAAATTGAATATTAGCCCTGTTGACCGCGGGTGTTCTTTTTGCTAACACGCCATGCGGACACGTGCGATTACTACGACACTCCAAAACCACAGTCTGTTCGCTTTACAACATGCAAACATGCGTTCGATAATAGGAGGCATGGAATATCGACAGACAGATGGCAAAACTCGACGCGTGCACAAGCAGTATGTGGACGTTGTAGCTCGCATCCTCGCGGGCGGACAAGTCGTGCCGGTTACCGTCTGCTGGGTCGACGGTCGCTGCTTTACGATTGACGAGATTGTCTCGACCACTGGGTTTGGCCTGACGGTCCACGGCATTCGTACGGCAACCTATAAGGTGCGTTTTGGCGGGCACGCGACCGAGTTGTATCTGGAGGACCAGACGCGCGAACGACCAGATGGCTCGCAGGCCCATCTGATACGTTGGTGGGTCTGGGCCTTTGATCGTACGCTCGAGGGCGAGCGCCGTGGGTAAGGACATATGGCATTCGGGTACAATGACAGGAATCTTGTCACCTACGGCGCTGTCGCGGCGCTTTTGAAAGGACGAAACTATGAACGATATCCAGGGCTATCAGAACGGCCCCATCGAGAGCAGCGCAAGCCGCGCCAAGGAGATGTCGCCGCGCGCGTACAACCTTGTCATGTCTGCCCTGATCTTCTTGGGCTTTTGCGCCATGGGCGCCGGCGCCTACTTTACGAGCACCATGTCGTTTGCGCGCATGATGATGAGCGGCGCCGCCTTGCCGCTGGTCTTTGGCTCGTTTATTTTGACCATCGTCGGCATGGTCATGATGTCGGCCGCCGCCAGCAAGCAGTCCGTGGGCCTGTCCCTTGTGGGCTACGTAATCTTTGCGAGTACCTTTGGCCTGACCGCGTCGTTTGGCCTTGCCAACTACGACCTGCCCACCATCAACACTGCCTTTATCGCCACGGCCGCCATCACCTTTGTCTTTGGCGCCTTGGGCGTGACGTTCCCCAAGTTTTTCCAGCGCGTGTATGGCATCGGTTTTGGCATTCTGCTCGCCACTATTCTGGTTGAGATCGTGCTGATGTTCATGGGCGTCTCGCAGACCATCACCGATCTGATCGTGATCGTGGTGTTCGCCGGCTTTATTGGCTACGACACCTATGTTGCCACGACGGTGCCGCCTACGCTGCCCAACGCCGTGCTTATGGCATCCAACCTGTTCGTGGACATCATCAACGTGTTCCTGCGCATTCTGAACATCCTTGGCCGTCGTGACTAGTGGCGAATTGCGGCGGTGCTTGCCGTGCGTGTAAATCGATGCGAAAGGCGGTCCTTCGGGGCCGTCTTTTTTGTACGCGGCGGGGTATCATGGATGGGAAAAGCCGATAGCGGCAGCGACAGGAAAGGTGGCCACGTATGGCAGACGTCGACAACAGGAACCGTAACCGCAGGTCCAACCGAGCGGGTCAGCCCAATCCCAAGCGCGAGGCCCGTGCCAAGGCCGCCGAGCGTCACGCGGCAACTGTGTCCGAAGCGTGCGCCAAGGATATCGAGCGTTCGCTTGCCGGTGTTCGCGAGTTTGACGGTATGCCTGCCGGCTTTGTCGCGGCGATGAAGGCCAAGGTTCAGAGTGCTGTGGCCACCGAAGAACAGGTTGCCGAGGACGTCGAGGGCGCGGAGGCTGCCGAGACCGAGGCGGCACCCGAGAGCGAGGCAGCGCCCGAGACCGAGGCAGCTCCTGAGCCCGTCGAGGAGCCTGCCGAGGAAATCGCCGGAGCTGAGTCCGCGCCTGCTGAGGAGCCTGCTGCGTCCCTGCCTGAGGTCACCGTGCTCGATGCCTCCGCCACGCAGGCCATCTTGGACAACGGTCGTGGCTATGCGCAGTTCTGCGACATGGCCGTGCTCGCCTTTGCCTCGTTCACCAACCCGGGCGGTGGCTATATTCAGGGTTATCTGGGCCAGGAGGCCACACTGTGCGCCGATTCGTATCTGTACAACGTTCTCGATAAGCAGCGCAAATGGTACGGCGAGAACCGTCGCCGCAACATCAACTGCGAGCTCTATCGTAACCGCGCCCTAGTGGTGCCTGCGGTGCGCTTCGACCGCAACCACGTGCATGCATACGCCGACGTGATCGTGGCCGCCGCGCCCAACGTTAAGCGCGCCCGCCAGGAGTATCGTGTGGGTGACGATGCCCTGCTGGACGCCCTGCGCGATCGCATCCGCTTTGTGCTTGCCATCTGCGACGAGCTGGGTCGCGAGAAGCTCGTGCTGGGTGCTTGGGGCTGCGACAACAACGGCTTTGACGCAGAGGCCGTGGCCGAGCTCTTCCGCAAGGAGCTCGCGTCGGGCGACTTTAAGGTCAAGCAAGTCTTCTTTGCCGTGCCTTCTACGCGCTGGGATGAGGATTTTGCCAAGTTCGAGCACGTGCTGGCAAACTTCCCCGAGCGCAACGAGGAGTCCTATGCTCAGGTTGCCGCTCGCGCTGCGGCAGCTCGCGCCGCCGAGCAGGCCCAGGCTGCTACCGAGGATGATGAGGACGAGGACGATTGGCGCAAGTACCTGTAACCGGTACGTGTTGACAGATAGGTCGAGCCGGCGGGAGAGGCTGCTCCCGTCGGCTTTTTACTAAAAGGAAGGGCTTACGATGAAAAACGTTCTATGCTTTGGCGACAGCAACACCTATGGTTACGATCCGGCGGGCATGCGCGACGGCACCGCGGTGCGCTATGCGCGGGATGTGCGCTGGTGTGGCGTGGCCCAACGTGACTTAGGCGAGGGCTGGCATGTAATTGAAGAAGGCCTCAACGGCCGCACGACGGTACGCGACGACATGTGCCATCTGGACACCAATCTTAACGGCATTCGCGCGCTTCCGATGATGCTCGAGGCCCATAAGCCGCTGGACGCCATTGTGATCATGCTGGGCACCAACGACAGTGCCTGTACCGGGCCCTTCGGGGCTCCGGTAGAACCGGTGTCCTATTATACCAATATGAAAAC